>JAEEGH010003979.1_pt1 | contig 38254 bp, 33 predicted proteins | sample 9134181 | NCBI WGS metagenome assembly JAEEGH01 (sample SAMN16246544, study PRJNA631951) | gut metagenome | biome: gut microbiome; feature: rumen; material: DP-attached | host: Bos | place: Iran: Karaj | collected 2018-10 | reverse complement strand
TACATGACACTTGAAAGTGTGTTTGCCTGCCGTGGCACTTTTTACATGAATACAGCGGTATATAATGTGCTCGTTTATGCACAAAATTTTTTACGGTTTGGAAAGAATTACCTTTCCTTCCTCGTAAACTACCTTGATCTTATTGTCCTCCAGGCCGAGATCCTCGAGCATATGCCTCGGAACCTGCAGACGCCCGGCTTTATCGACTATCGCGAACTCGTCCTGCGTCTCCTCTTCCATCCAGTTGACCGCTCCGGCCTCAAAGCTGCCCTGGTAGCGTTCGCGCAGTATCCTCTCGGAACTGATCTTGCCGTCCCTGATAGCCACTACCCTGTTAACCTTCTTTGAGAGCTCCACATCATGCGTTACGATAATGATCGTCTGTCCGTAGTCGCGGTTGAGCCTCCTGAATACGTCGAATATGTAGTCAGCGGTCTTGCGGTCGACCGATCCGGTGGGCTCGTCGGCCAGCAGGAGCTTCGGCGAATTGGCCAGAGCTATCGCGATGGCTATCCTCTGCTGCTCTCCGCCCGACAGCTGCGAGAGCCTGCTGTTCTTTCTGTGGCTCATGCCGACCAGGTCCAGCAGTTCCTCTGCCCTGGCCTTTTTATCCTTTGCCGAGGTCAGCAGCATCGGAGTGATTATATTCTCGAGCGCGGTCATGTAGGGGAGCAGGTTTCTGGCGTTGTTCTGCCATACAAAGCCTACGGTATTGCGCTTGTATTCGTCCTTTTGCGTGCGCGTCATCTTGAACAGATCCTGTCCGTCCACGTACAGACGGCCCGCGCTCGGTTCGTCGAGACCGCCGAGCATGTTGAGGAATGTGGACTTGCCCGATCCCGAATTACCGATGATCGCGGTCAGTTCGCCTTTCTGCACGGTCAGGTCGAGTCCCTGGAGAGCCAGCACCTCGATGTCCGCGGTCTTATATATCTTTACCAGGTTTTCCGCCAGCACCATGGGCTGTTCGTCAAGACCGGCGTTTATACTTAAATCTTCACTCATTTTCTTCTCCTATTATTGAAGCGGATATGTATGCCCTGCTGCATCAGCCGCCGGAGCAGATACCTGCTTCAAGTGTGTACACCGCGTCTCCCGCCGACATCAGGCTCGTGTCGTGCGTCGTCATGACGATCGTCACGCCCTCTTCCTTTACCAGTTCCTTAAAGATATTAACAACACTGATCGCGGTCTGGCTGTCGAGCTCCGCCGTGGGCTCGTCGGCAAACACTACCTTAGGTCTGTGCGCGATGGCTCTCGCTATCGCCACACGCTGCTGCTCACCGCCGGAGAGCTCCTGCGGCATGTGCTGCGCGCGCGCCGCAAGTCCGACCATCTTGAGGCATTTGTTTACTCTCTCGGCACGGTCACCCTCGTAACCCGCGAGTCTCAGCGCGAAATCGACATTTTCAAAAACGGTCATGATCGGGATCAGCGAAACCGACTGGAATACGAAGCCGAAATTCTCGCGCCGGAGCTTTCCTTTTTCCTCCTCGGTCATCGCGCCTATCTCTTTGCCGTCAAAGAGTACTTCGCCGTTCGAAGGAGCGTCGAGCACGCCGAGTATGTTCATCAGCGTCGTTTTGCCCGAGCCTGAAGGTCCTTTGAGTATCGTCAGCGCTCCGGTCTTTATTCCTACCGATACGTCCTTCAGTGCATAGAACTGCTCTCCGCCGGTCAGACCGAATATCCTGTCTACATTTTTTGTTTCTATTATATTCATAAGAACATTAATCCTCTCCGAGCTTGAGTGCCTGTGAAATCTTCATGTTGTATACCTGACGGATCAGAACGCCCATGCAGGCCGCAAACATGATGAATATGATTACAATGAGTCTCGCCACATCGGTTCCCTTTGTGATCAGCTCGAGCGGAAGCGCTCTGTCAGCCGCCGAATAAGCGATCTGAATGATCGGAACGTAAAGTACCGAAGCTATCCATCCCACGATCAGGCCGAACGCAATACCGAAGAGTCCGGTGAACGCCTGCTCGCACGCCAGCATCTTGATGATCTCGCCGCGCGTCATACCCATTGCCCTGAAGATACCGAAGAGCAGCTCGCGCGATCTGATCGAGAGCATCCAGTAGATCACGTAGCCGATCGCACAGATCAGCAGGATCGTGATGAAGCTCATCGTAAGGATTCCGTTGGTGCCCTGGAACAGCGGCTCGACCGTGATATCCTCTTTCATCTTCGAAGCATCGCCGAGCTTCGTGATCTTTAAAGCCTCGTCATTGGCGAAGTCATAGAATCCGTCGGTGTCGCCGTCCATGTCGATCCATATCTCGTACGGGAAAATGCCTACCGCTTCCTGAATCGTCGAAAGATGCGCTACGATCATGTAATTGTCGGATGTCTGTACGCTCTCGTCCGCGAGGATCGTGATCTTCTCGGGATTGTACGAAGGCCAGTAGTCAAAGAAACCGTACACCTTAGCATTCAGGGTTCCCGAGAAATATCCGCCCGAGAGCGAATAAGTCACTGTATCTCCTACTTTGAGCCCCTGCTTGTCCCTGAAATTCGAGGAAAGCAGCACCGCGTTCGAATTGCGTGAAAGGACATTCAGATAGTCCCTGAAATCGTATTTTAGGTACTTTGCGTCGAGATCCGTGGTCTCTCCGAAGGTCTTTGTATCGATCGCCACAAGGTCCGAGGAGATCGCCTTTGAACCTGCCTGCAGCGATGCGGTCGAGCTCCTGAACACTTTCGCAAGGGACTTCAGACCCTTTATCTGTCCGTATTTTCCGAAGTCGGGCTCGGTAAACGTAACCTTTGCGTTCGGATCGATCTGCAGATAAGCCACGTTGTTCTTCCAGTACTCGGTAAGAACCACGTCAGCGCCCTGCATGTAATCGATATTTTTCTCCGCGTTCGCGAGTATCGTGCGTGCAACGGTCGTATTGAACAGACCAAAGCTCACGGTGAGCACGAGGAATACCATGATGAACGCGCTCTTGTTCCTCGTGCGGATGAGCTGGAGGAACGAGGTGTAAACAGCCGGCGACCACTGCTTCTTTCCCACGCGGTAGATGAGGCTCACGATCAGGCTGTGGAGTCTCAGAGACGCCATGCCCGCGCCCAGGATAAAGAGCGAGGAAGCCAGGAAAATAAGCGGATCGAGAGACTTGCCTGCTAGCACGCGCGCGTACATCTCCGACTGCTGGTTTCTGAAATTATACAGACCGTAGAGCGATACGCCGAGCAGGATAATATCGAGGAAAAGCTTCTGCCATACAGGCTTTTCCGATCTGCTCCTGCGGCGCTTTACCGCCACAATGCTGTGTTTGTCGCGTCTGAACACGGGGATCAGCGTCATGCCCATCGAAAGGAGCACGGCCGCCAGTCCGTAGAGCATGACCTCTCCGGTGAGCTCGACTTTGAGCACCCTGCGCGCGTTAAACTGCAGGAACGCGCTCGAAGCGCCGAGTATCCGGCACACCAGTATTCCGACAGGTATGCCTATCAGGAATGAAACGCCCGAAAGTATTGCCGACTGCATGAAATACATCGCGAGTATCTGCTTTTTCGAGGCTCCGCGGCTCTTTAAAAGCGCGATCTCGTTCTCTTCCATCTCGAGCATCTGGCGCGAGATCATGAAAATGAATGCGCAGAGCAGCACGATAACGGGTACCTGCAGGATCGCAAGAGTAACCGATATCCTGTTCTCCTCGCCCCTGAAATTCTCGAGTATCGCCACGTAAGCAGGCTCGTCGATCTCGGAATAAACGGTTTTGTATGCGGTGACCATGTCGGTCGAGAATGTGATCAGTCCGTCCACGTCCTCGGGTCTGACCGCTTCATAATCAAGGAGCACGGTATAGGTTTCGTTCAGTTGGTACTTCGTGCCCTTCGCCATGAAGGTATCCCTGAAGAACCCGGCGTCGATCATCAGAGTCGAATCATAATAATCGGGGCCGATATACCAGTAGATATCGTTCGCGTCGCTGTTCGTGTACACGCCTGTGACCCTGATCTTAAGCGGAGCGCCGGAAGAATCCTTTACATTCGTAAACTCCAGCTCCTCGCCCACGAGCAGGTTCATTTCGATCATCGCGCTCTGGCTGATAACGGCCTCGATGAAGCCGTCTTCGCCGATGCCCGGATTGTACATACGTCCGCTGAGGATCTTCGAGTGTTCCTCCAGACCTTCCAATGCGCCTATCATGATCTTCTGCTCGGAGTCGAGTCCGTCGTGCAGAGTCAGGGACTTTGCCGTACTGGTGACAAGGTTCAGATAGCAGACCTTTTCCTTTACGGGCACTCCCGAGAGCTTATCGATATTCGCGACAAATTCTGACAATGCATTGGTCTCCGAACGTCCGGTGCCCTTACGCATTCTGCCGTAGGTCCTGACCACCATCGGATAGCTGTTCTTTTCTTCGAGATAGTTCGTGAAACCGTCGGTCAGCATGTGGCGCTTTGACGCGGCCTGATACATCGGATGGCTCACGGTTATGGCAATAAGAAGGATATTGCCTATCAACAGAGAGGCAACCATCCATTTCTTATGAAGTATTCTTTGTATAACAAGATGGAGCATTACTCTTCCTCACTAATCACTTAATGACCACAAGGTCTCCTTCGACGAGACCGTTCACGATCCATACTACCGTCGCGTTGTTTCCGCCCGTCTGAACATAGCGCTTGATGCTGTTGCCGTTCGTGTAGACATAGACGTAATCGCCCTTGGAATCGTGGTATACGGCGCTCTTATTGACCACAAGAACGTCCTTCATATCTGTCGATCTGTATGAAACCGTCACATCTGAGCCGTACTCAAAAGTCTCCATGTCTCCGAGTATCTCGATGTAATCCGTGCTTCCGATGAGGTTCGGAGCCAGCACCGAGCTCTTGCAGGTCGTGACTCTTCCCTCGAGTGAAGCAGCACCCTTTGACTGGGCCTGGGTGACCGTGACAGGCATGTTATAGTAAAGCCCCGATACTCCGCCCGAAACGCGGACCCTGAACGACCTCGTGTCGCAGATCGTGCAGATGTAAGCCCATGATCTGAGCGTATCGCCGTTCCTGTAGCGGTTGATCTCCCTGACCTCGCCCTCGCTCTCAGCCGTGATATAGAGCGTTCCGTCGCTGTTCTCGAGCCTGTCGAGGTCAGATATCTTCTGCTCAATGCTCTTTGTGCGCGAATCGTATTCATCATCGAAGCTTGCCGTCAGCCTTTCATAGAGCAGCTCGGCCATCCTGCGCTCGTTCGCGTTTGACGACGTCGCAATGATCCTTGTGTATTTGTCCATCAGCTCGCGGTTTACTGACATGAATTCCTCGAGGTTCTGTTCCTCGACCTCTATCTCGGTCCTGAGCGCTTCGAGATCCGCGGTCTCGACCGTGGTGCTGACCTGTACGAGACGGTCTCCCCTGTGGACCCAGTCTCCGCTCGAAACCAGCATTTTCACGTATTTCACGGAGCCTTCCGCAAGATTGTTGAATACATATGAAACCCTGTCGTATTCGATCTCAGCTTTGCACGAGCTCATTACGACGAAATCTCCGCGTGCGACCTCAATGGTCTTCACGTCCTCTTTTATCTCTTCGTTCAATGCGGAGAAATACAGGTCCTCGTCATCGGGCCTGAAGCCTGAATCTGCGGCAAAAGCGGGCTTTATGGCGGTGATCGCGAGGAGAATGCAAAGAAGCAAAGCCGCGGGACGTATGAGTTTAATTCTTGACATATACCAGCGCTCCTTCCTCTATTCCTTCAACGATCTCGACATAGGCCGTATCGGTTATTCCGGTAACGACCGTGCGCTTGATGCGCGCATTGTCAACGATCTCATATACATATTTGCCCGAAATGTCGGTATAGACAGCGCCTGCAGGCACGACGAGCACATTGCTCTGCATGTCGCTCACAAACACAACGACCGCCGAATCCCCGGCCTCGAAGCCCGAGGTGTCGCCCTTGAGCATAAATCTCGAAACCAGCGGAACCGAGCTCGCCGACATGATCTTCATCTCTTCCTTCGTGTAGGGAATATACTCGAGCTCCGTCCTTACGCCGCCGATCAGCGCGTAGCAGTCATAGGCGTGGTTCACGGTCACTTCGCTGATGTAATCACAGGTAAGCGTCATCTCATCGCCGTAATCAATGGCTACGAGAGGCGTGCCGGCCGCGACGTATCCGCCCGCGCCGGTTTTGGTCACAGCCATGACCGTGCAGTCGCAGGGTGCGGTGATGTAGTTATATCCGATGTCGGTCTCCTTGAGCTTCTCAAGTCTGGTCTCCTTCTCGCCGAGAGTGAGCTCCGCCTTTTCACGCTCGTGCTTGAGCTGAAGCTTCAATTCATCGGTATTCCTGCCCGCGAGTCTCTCGAGTTCTATCTCGAGCTCCAGCGCTTCGAATTTTTTCTCAAAATCGGCCCTGCTGTCCGCGATGGATTCCTCGAGCGAATTGATCGCGTCAAAATCAGGTCCCACGAGCGCGGCAAGGACTGTTCCCTCGCCGACGCGGTCGCCGGCACCGACATATACTCCGTACAGATATCCGTCGCAGTCAAAGCCCATCTCCTCTATGCCCGGGAGCAGCTGCGCGTTATAGATCGTAATGTCGCTCAGATCCCTGCGCTCTACAAGTCCGGATTCGAGCGAGGCATTGACCGGTTCGAGCAGTTCGGGCCTGCCCGCATCGGGCGCCTTGCAGCCCGTCAGCAGCGCTGCAGCGAGCATTACGGCCGATATCCTTTTTATGACATTTCTAAATTTCATAGTTCCCTTCCCGGTGTCTGTTACCATATTTTAACGGTGACAGGCACCCATTACTGGTACCGCTTTATCGAACGATGACGGAGGTATACATATCAATTCCTCCGAGTATTTCCACGTAATTGTTGCCGATCAGGCCGACCTGCACATCGACAGGCTCCCTGATGCCCTCATCGGTCAGAACATATACGTAATAGCCGTCCTCCGAGCTGTACACCGCGACTCTCGGCACCGCGAGCACCTGCTTCTTCGAATCCACCACGAGATAAATGTTCGCGCGCGTTCCGACGCTGATCGAGTAATCGGGCTCATCGAGGTCAAATACGATCTTTCCGTTCTCGGGATTCACCGATGAAACGGTCGCTTCGTACTTCTCTCCTGTGGAGCGCTCGACAGTCACATGGTCGCCCTTTTTCACGTATTCGCAGGCTACCTTGTCATCCGCGGTAAATGCGCATTCACCCGAATCGAGCAGCTTCATCACGAGCGTATCCGTCGATGAAGTCCAGCCGGTAAGATCGTCCTTTACGTAATATACCGTGCCTTCTGTCGGTGAATAGAGCACCGACTGTGCGATGATCTCATTGTATTCGTCGATCCTGTTCTGCGCATACTCAATGGCGTTTTGGCTCTTGACTATCGCTTCCTCGCAGTCATGGGCCTTTTTCGTATACTCCTCTTTGTCCAGGAGATTTACGGCAGGCGAGGCGATCTTCTCATTGTAAAATGCGATCGTTTCCTCGTTCTGCGATATCTCGAGTTCTGCCTCAAGTATCTGCTCACCGTAATTCGCGACGGCGTCCTCAAGCCTGCTCACATCGAGCGCTGCCAGCGGGTCTCCGACCTTGATCGAATCGCCTTCGCTGACGAATACGCTGTTGACCTTGTAACCACCGATCGGGAAAAAGATCTTCAGCTCGTTCAACTGCGAGTAAGTGCAGACGATGGTCTTCGTAAGCTCGACATCCTGCGGCTCCGCCATCGCCAGCGAATATTTTGAACTGACGTCCTCAGTCACGATATTCAGTTTGTGTTCGGCCTCGTCCCTCGGGATAAGTCCGCATCCCCCCGCGACGGGGATGAAGCAGACGGCCGTAAGCAGCGCTGCCGCGCGGGCCGGGGCTGTTTTAAATCTCTTAAAAAAACTATTCATTCTGATCTCCATTCAATGCACACAGATCGTGCCGTGATCCCTCCGACGAAAAATAATACACTATGGCAGGATTCTTGACAATGCAACATTTTTAACGCGTCTTGTCGGATATTGCTATTTTTTGTACCGCAGCGGGGCTGTGAGGTGTATAATGATCTTACAGACATGGGGACGGTTCTTCTGTCTGACGGATCTCCGGACAAAAGAACCGTCCCCATGTCTGAGAATAAAGAAGGGAAAAACAGATCATGAACAATACACCCATCGAGAACAAAGTCGTAGAAAAGCTCATCGCCCGCGGCTGGCATATATCCTTCGCCGAATCCTGCACCGGCGGCATGCTCCCCGCACGCATAGTAAATGTGGCCGACGCTTCGAAGGTTATCGGGGAATCTGTCGTTACCTACTCAAACGAGGCCAAAATAAAATATGCGGGAGTCGATCCCGCAACAATAGAAAACTATAATGTTGTAAGCGAAGAGGTCGCGGCCGAGATGGCCCGCGGCCGTGCTCTCGCCGCAGGCACTGAGGTCGGAGCCTCCACCACCGGCTACGCAGGCCCTTCTGGCGGCGCAACGCAGACCCTGCCGGACGGCCGCACGATCGATATCCCGATGGGAACGGTCTGCTTCGGCTTTTACATCAACGGTGAAGTCACCACCTGCGCGAAGCATTACGAAGGCATGAGCCGCAACGAAGTCCGCGCCGCAGCGACGGATTTCGTGCTGGAGAGACTGAATGAGATGTTGTAAAAAAGGAACCACGGGTTTTCCCGTGGTTCGCTTTACTTTATATACTCTCTGATCCTCTTGAAACACCGGTTCAGCATCACCGTGTCCACCACGCCGTCCTTACCGAACGCCGTAGACTCAACCGTATAGTCACCTTCATACCCATACTCGGCGAGCTTCCCGAAGAACCTGTCAAAGTCCACATGTCCCTTTCCGATTGGCAAGACTGCGAGATTCCCCCAGTCCTTCAGACCTCCGCCGTAATCGTTCACATGCAGGTGCTTTATGTGGTTTTCCTTCAGCATCCAGTCCCATTCGGGCTCAAATATCTGCATGGTCTGGCCGTGGAACTCCGCCATCTTTGTGTCGTACACGTAGCTGATATCGGGATAGAGTCTATGCACGAGCTCCATATTGTACATCGGATTGTGCGTGTTGCAGACCACATTCTCGACCATCAGCAGGATCCCGTTCTCTTCTGCCATAGTCTTAAGGGCCGCGAAACGCTCCGCATTGCGCTCGATATGCTTATCCGAGATGAGACCGTTCCAGAGGTGGAACACCATCCTGTCCGCGCCAAATTCCTTCGCGATGCGCAGATTAACCGCAAACTCATCGAGGACCTTTTTATAGCTCTCCTTATCCTCTTCGGGCGTCATCGCGGCATATCTGTACTGATCATTCTCATACCACACTCGTCCGCCCGCCAGCTTCTCCGAAAGCGCCTTCTCGCAGTGGATCACCGGGATATTCAGTTTATAGCCCTTGACCGTCTCAATCAGCCTGTCGATCTCGGGGTACCACGACGAATACACCATGAATTCAAATCCGTCGCACTCGAGCTGCTTCGACAGGCTCCCCAGCAGCCTGTAATCCCTGCCGTTCGGCCTTCCTATCAGCGCTCCCGTGGAGCAAAAAACCTTCTTCATTCGATCCCCCACACAATCGTTACGGTGTCCGTAACATCGATGTCATCAGCCTCAATATCGATGTCGATCCCGTTTGCCGCAGTGTCGGCCATCTTGCATTCCCTGAGCGCCATCGCTCTCATCGGTGCCGAAACGATCTCCATCTCGCCCCATGAATAATCTATGGTCACGATCTCTTTAATCTTCACGCCCGCGGCGCTGCTCAGCACTTTGGCCTTGGCCTTCGAATCCTCCACCGCCTTCGCGAGCAGTTCGTTCTTTGCCGCCTCGGGATCAGCGATCGTGTACTGTATCGTAAACTCGGGCGCTCCCTTGCAGGCCGAAAGGACCGTCAGGACCTTGCCCAGCCGCTCATTGTCCGAGGGGAACTCGAACTTCATGCGGTGCGTGTATCTGTAGCCGACCAGCCTCTGCTTCCAGCTGTGGTCCTTCGCCTCATAGCCCTCATACTCGGTATCAACGTTGAAGTACAGCGTCTTCAGGCTCTTTTTGTCAAAGCCGAGCGACTCAAGAGCTTCGGTGATCTCTGTCTTCCTCAATGCGGATTCGCGCACGGCTTCGTCATACTTTTTCTTTGTCTCTGTCTGTGTGATGATGATCCGGATAGTATCCGGCTTCACCGATATTTTGCCTTTTCCGGTAACCTTTAATGTCCTCTCCATCTGTCAGCCTCCTTTTACAGCATCTCCGATACGCGACGCTAATGACCATCACAGCCTACATCTCAAGCATCCTGTGATATTTTCCTTCCTTTACATGCCTTCCGTCATTCGCCAGCTCCAGGCACGGAAGCGTGCAGGGTCCCTTCTTCCTGTCGAGGCGCAATGTCGTGATCCCGGTGAATTCAATGTGCAGCATCGCGCACATATACGGGAACGGAAGATTCAATATATGTCCGATCGCCGCGCATGAGGATCCGCCGTGGCTGAACATCGCGATCGTGCGGTGCGCATCTTCCTCGACCTCATGCTCGTAGTAAAAACCGTTTCTCCTGTAGCCGAGCTCCGCGAGCCACTCATCAACTCCGGCCGCTACGGCATCCACTTCGCCCACTACGCTGTTGTTTGAATAATAAGGCGTGGTCCGCCAGTCGGGCATATTAAGGTTAACTCCTTCTCTCGCCAGTACATTTACCACTTCCCACGGATGTCCGCCCGCAAAAAGAGGCTTTCCGTCCGTGCTGCCCCAGCTGATCTCGCGCATGCAGTCGAGCGTTTTTACCGGGATTCCGAGCACCTTCGAGGAGATTGCGGCTGTCTGTGCCGCCCTGCCCAAAGGCGATGCCCATATTTCTTCGATTCCTTCCTCTTTCAGCCTTTCAGCGACCTGTTCGGCCTGTTTTACGCCTGTTGGGGTCAGGCAGTCATGTTCGTAATCCGGCTCTCCGTGCCGTACAAATACTATTCTCATATAGTCATCCTTTAATTCACGCTTCTTCGTCCCGCCAGAACCTCTTGATAATCCTCGTAATTCTTCTTCAGAAGATTCGGGATATCAAGGCTGTAAGGACATTTCGAAAGACAGGCACCGCACTCCACGCAGTCATTGATCTTTTCCATCTCCTGCTGCCAGTGATCGCTGAGCCACCCTTTGCTCGGGGCGCGCCTCAGCATCAGCGACATGCGGTTGCACTGATTGATCTGTATCCCGACGGTACAGGGCATGCAGTATCCGCAGCCTCTGCAGAATTCGCCGCTGAGTTCATTGCGTTCAGACTCGATAAAATCTCTGATCTTATCGTCCATCGCGGGAGCTTCGTCCATATACGACAGCCATTCCGCGAGCTCTATGTCCTTCTGAATGCCCCATATCGGTACGATCCCGTCATACTGCGTAATGAAAGCCATCGCCGCCATCGAGTCGGTGATCAGGCCGCCTGCCAGTCCCTTCATCGCGATCATTCCGACATTGTGCTCATTGCAGATCCGGATCAGCTCGAGCTCCTTCTCATCGGCCAGATAACTGATCGGATACTGAAGCGTATCATACAGGCCCGACTCCGCGATCTCGCGCGCCACGCCGAGCTTATGCGCGGTTCCTCCGATGAAGCGGATCTTGCCCTGCTCCTTCGCTCGGATCATGCACTCATACATGCCGTTATCCTCACCGGGCTTCCAGCACTGCCCCATCATATGGAACTGGTAAATGTCGATGTAATCGGTCTTCAGCTTCTCCAGCGATGTATCGAGATCCTTCCAAAAATCGTCGGGATTCTTCGCCTGCGTCTTAGTGGCAATAAAAATCCTGCTGCGGTCAACATATCCGCCTCCGAACGCCGCTCCGACCTTCTCTTCGCTGTCACTGTACGCCCTGGCGGTGTCAAAGAACCTCATCCCGCCTTCATAAGCCTTTCTCAGTATCCTCACCGCGTCATCGAGAGGCACCCTCTGCAGCGGGAGCACTCCGAAACCGTTCTGGGGCACCGTGATCCCCGTTCTTCCGAGTGTAATCTTCTTCATCGCCATACCTCACTTTTCACACAAAAATCCCGCATAGGGGAACTTATACAGCATCACTTCATTGCCGAAAATATCGACTGTGCTGCCGGTCGCCTTCCCGTCAAGGATCTCCTGCGCGCCCTCAATGAGTTGCGGCACGAGTCCGGGTTTCACAGGGAAAGTCCCATGCATCGGATAGATATCATCATAGGTTCCGTCAAAGCTTCTGAGATGCTTAAGGCTCTCGATATACAGCTTGAGATTTCTCTTGCTGCCGAACATGAAAATATTGCCGTCCTGCACCGAATCTCCGCTGACCAGCACCCTGTTCTTTTCATCGAGCAGAGCTATGCTGCCCGGCGTATGTCCCGGGATATCGATCACGCGCAGCGTACGGCCTCCGAGGTCGATCACATCGCCCTCACCGACCGGAACGATCCTGCCGTCTTTATGGTTCGCACGGTAATTGTCTTCTTCGGCCGGAGCCATATAAGACTCCTCAAACGCCGGATTCCCCGCAACATGGTCACGGTCCGCATGCGTATTGATCATGATGAGCGGCAGCTGTGTAAGCACCTCCGCAATCTCCCTCGCATTTTCGGTCGTCATCCCCGAGTCGATCAGCGCAGCTTTTGTCTCGCCGCAAAAAAGGTAGAACCGGACCATTCCGTCCTCTATCCTCCAGGTATTTGAATCGATCTTGATAATATCAGCCATAACCTTCCCCTTTCTTTATGCTTCCATAACCCCACGTCATCAGTATACCCCGCCCGAACCGCCCTGTCGACCGTTCTTCCGCATGCTGTAACAGAATTAGTATACCATAAACCTTTGACTGTGATATAATTAAATAAATGATCGGCGGCAGAAACAAACTGTGACGCCGCGAGAAAGTGGAGGTGCTCATGATGAAAAAAACGGATCTCATCCGTAAGCTGGTCAGATTCCTGGGGCTCGCCCTGTCGATCGTGATGCTCGCAGGACTAACCGCGACCGTTCCGGTCTCCGCAGCCACGGTGAAACTCAACAAGAAAAAGATATCTCTGTATGTAGGCGACACATATAAGCTCAAATTGAAGAACGCGACCGGCAAGGTCAAATTCTCCTCGACCAAAAAGGCTGTAGCCACGGTCAGCTCGAAGGGAACCGTGACCGCGATCTCCGAAGGCACGGCCAAGATTAAAGTCAAGAACGCCGGCAAAACCTATAAGTGCACCGTTACGGTCCGCATCAGGGAACCGGAGCCCAAGACTCCCGAGACCAATGAGCCCGGAACAGGCGATACCGGCACGGACGTTCCCGAAGCCCCCGGAACGACTGACACCGCATCGAACGATGAAGCTGTCTACAATGCGATCATTGCCCTCAAGGCTCAGTACCCCGAAGGTACTCCCTGGACTAATGCAGACACTTACTATTGGGATCGCAATGTAGCTTCAGGTCTCGGTTACGGCGGATTCACGGGAATGGGCTGTCAGGCCTTCGCGATGATCGCGAGCGACGCCGCATTCGGAGATGTTCCGGCATACCAGTTTACCGATAAATCCCGGATCCGCATCGGCGACATCATTAGGATCAACAACGATACGCATTCGGTAGTCGTCCTGAAGATAGACGGAACACAGATCACTATCGCCGAAGGAAACTTCAACTATTCGATCCATTGGGGCCGTGTGATCGACATCGATACATGCGGGTTTGTTTACGGGTATACAAGATACGCAGATTGATGCTAAAAGCAGGGACGCGAAAGACAGCCCCTGCTTTTTTCTTTCTTCTATTTTTTTTCGATAAGTGGTATACTAATATCAAACCCATATAGGAGGAACCGGAAATGGTTAAAATTCTTGCGGACAGCACCTGCGATCTTTCGAAGGAACTGACTGAGCGCTACGGAATACGCATCATTCCGCTCTATGTACGTCTCGGAGAAGAGGAATATCTCGACGGGCTCAATATCACGCCCGAAAAGCTTTATGAATGGTCTGACGCCCATGGCCAGACCCCCAAGACAGCAGCACCCGGAATCGAAGATATCTGCAGATTTCTCGATCCCGACGGAGACGATGAATATGTGATCTTCACCATCTCATCCCAGATGTCCGCCAGCTTCAATAACGCAAGACTCGCCGCTGAAAACATGGAAATGTCCGACCGCGTGCATATCATCGATTCTGCCAACCTCTCGACCGGTATCGGCCTGCAGGTCATCCGCGCCGCCGAGCTGGCCGCGGAAGGCAAAACCGCATCCGAGATCGTAGCAGAGATTGAAGCGATAAAAGACAAGGTACGCGCGAGCTTCGTGATCGATACTCTCGTATATCTCCACCGCGGAGGACGCTGCTCAGGACTTGCCGCTCTGGTTGGTTCCGTCTTAAAGATTCACCCCCGCATCGCCGTATCTGACGGCGCGATGCATCCCGAGCAGAAATATCGCGGAAGCAACCGCAAGTACGTTCTGGAATATGTAAAGGATATGGAGCAGGACCTCCTGCGCGCCCGCAAGGACCGCGTATTCATCACACATTCCCCGTGTGACAAGGCTATCGTAGATTCCGTTAGGGAATACCTCGAGGGCCTCCATCATTTTGACGAGATCCTTGAAACCGACGCCGGCAGCGTAGTTGCATCTCATTGCGGCCCCGGAACTCTCGGAGTACTGTTTATTGCAGAGTGAAGAAGTTGAAATTAATTAAGGCGTGACTTTTGTCATGCCTTTTCATTTGCCGGGATTTCTATCTGTCTCTGTTCCAAGCATACTTTGTATATCTTCCGCCGCCAATTTTAATAATACGTTCCGATGACAACAATCCTGCTAATGCTCTTTCTACTGTTATACGACTTATGTACTGATCTCTAAAACCTAAGAAAAGACAGCTTTCCAAAAAGCGCATCACAAAGGGGTAGGTAAATCCCCAAGGACTAACCCAGATTAACTTTGATAAAATATCATTAAACTTTGGATATCCATAAAAAAATGAGAGTACAGCACTTAGTACTGCACTCTCATTCCTTATGTGTGCGACAAGATTCGAACTCGCGACCTTCTGGTCCGTAGCCAGACGCTCTATCCAGCTGAGCTACGCACACATACCACCTTTTTAACGGCCAAAGCTAATAATATCACCCTATAGAAATAATGTCAATACTATTTTTGCCTCTAGTTAATTAATTCAAAAACGTATTCTTTATATGCTCCCGTCTATCATTGAGTACGTGCAGGGGACTATGCCCCTGCGCGTATTCGGTAAAACATATAGACGGATCATCTTAATATTTGTGGTCTATCCTATAATCATCTCCCTTTGATTCGCCCAAATCGACGACCACAACATCTCCAAAGCGAAACGCGAAACTCGTGCCGTAATAATCCACCCGATCCAACTCCTGCTGCTCTGTTGACCACATATTGCAGCAGCCTCCGGTTTCAGCCGCATCATAACTCATTGCGACCTCTCCGTTGGCAGAAAAACCCGTAATAACAAAGTTAATGATCAGATAACCGTCTCTTACCTGTTTACCATTTACCATGACCGTATACTTTGAGGGCACATTATAGACGAATTCCCAAAGCTGGAGCCGGTCATTACCGGCCTCAGCTTCCTTATGCGTAAGAATTCTTATGTTCTTCTCCGGTTCCCTGTCTCTTTTCAACACTCCGTTCACAGTCTCTGCATATGTTATCTTTGTATTTTCATATGAACTGCTGCTCTTTCCGTCCGATGACAACCATCGGAAACGAGGCTCTATAGTGACATATGCCGCTTCCCGCGCCATTCGGCTGCCGCTCGTGAATAACCGGAAGTTCCATGTGTATCCCGCTTTAAGCAGACCGGAATTCTGCATCGAAGCGTTTGGCGAGCATCCTGCGATCATCGGCAGCACAAACTTTGAGTGCCTTCCGGTCTTAAGTCCCAGTTCGTTGGCTATTCCCGCGGAATAATAGAAATAATAGTCCTTCAGCTTATCTTTCGCAGTTTTGCCCTGAGGCAGCACTGCAGTCAAGGTTCCGTCTTTCAGTCCGCTCACACTCAGCTTGCTTACTCCGTCTTTCTCAAAAACAGCGCGCCATTCAGCATCCGAATCAACTCCTGTCAAAGCAAAGCCAAACATTTTCCCTGACACATGTATCCTGATACTGTCAGCGGTAACATAGTCGCTTTGGCTATCGTTGGCACGAAGATACCTCAATCCGTTTTTCGTTGAATTCGCGACTAGATCGGTTCTTGAAAACGAGTTAACGGACCTAGTCCTTGCCTCGATACAATAATCACCTTCGATCACGTAATCGGGAATATAATATCTCTGCTTCCCATTGACCGCATACCAATCTCCGCCTGTAAGCAACCTGTCATTCGAAGTATTCCGGTCATTGCCTATGTCCAGCACGACGTCAAAGGGAAAATAGACCTCATTGACCAATACATAGCTGCCTCCGTTCAGACCGCTTTTATTGACCGAATAATCATATCCGCTTCCGAGCTTTCCCGCATAAACCGGATGATTTCCCGCATTGTTCACATACAGCCAAAAATCACAGCTGTCATTCTCATGACCATCCATTCCGTACGAGACAGACCTTCCGATCACTGCCTGAAAAGAACCGGTATCCACGCCTCCGGGTTCCTGATTGAACCTGATATTGGGAACTGACGGATCGCATTCGGAAATCCGGAGTTCACAGATTATTGGCGTATGCACATTTATCGGGTTAACGTACGTTACCGGATTATAGCTTATCGTTCCTCCGCCGTATGTAACCGCAGGCTTATAGGTCACAAGCCGTGCCGTCGCCGAATACTGCCCGTTTCGGGTTTTCGCCGGTATGGAAACGTAATTGCGTCCCAGAACGTTTCTGCTGTCCACCACGGTTCTTCCGGGAGACAATACGGAAGTATCGGCTGTCGCCGAGCCACTGTATGAATGCCATCCGACAGTACCCAATACGCTTCTTCCGGAAAAAAGCAGCTCATCATTTCTGCATCGCATCCGTCCAACGGCCGCCTCAGCAATACTTTGGGCAGCAGCGGTATCTGCCGGCGGGGCTTCCGGACGCTCATCTCCCCCGTCGATCAGGGTAAGCGCAGCGCTCAAAGATACCGGACAGCCTGCCGGAAGATCAATGTTTCCTCCGATCCTGCTGCCTCCGTATACTCTGGGCTGAGTACAGGAAGGTGAAGATATACCGGCCTGTGCCGCCGTGATGGTAACAGACTGCGGATTAAGAGCCTTATTATCGATAGTGATACTGTCAGGAATATAATAGGCAAACGAATTCAAATGAATATATGAGTACTCCCGGTATACAGTAGCAGAAACTGTATTCGTCCCATAAGAACTCTTTTCCTCGATGTTCCCATCTTCGTCTTCCTCAGTCCATCTCAGTTCATAAGGAAAGTCCACCGTCACCCTGATCGGATAGCTTCCGGATACTTCGACCGCATTAAGTGAATACAGATAATCTGCAAATTCAGCTCTTATAAAAATATCCTCGGTTGACGGTATTGCGTTTGAAACATCAAAAGTTTCGGACAGTAATCTTATACTTGCCGCAGGATCTTCTGACTTTCGTACCAGCCCCGTCCCCGTTTGGCCGGAGTTCGTATCTTCTCCGATGCCGCCATATGAGGTATCCGTATCGCCTCCCGGCGGCGTATCATCCGTCTGGGTATCATTTGCATCATTCACTTTGTTTTCGCGAACAGGAACATACAGAAGTCCCGGCCTGTCTTCTTTGTATTCAGTTCCGGTAGCATAGGTGACCTTACCCGAATTTATACCCGATGCGGTGATCCTGTATGCATTTATGCCTTTCACCGCGTTGGCAAACTTATGATTTGAAGCATAGGACAAGCCGGTTGCGGCTCCGGGAATAAGCTGATACTCTTTTCCGCCGGCACTGATCGTTTTATCCAATGCTATGCTGAACACTCTTCCCTGTGTAAGAGAATCTTTCAATTTTACTTCCTTAACAGTATCCTTTACCGAATTCCCCGAATCTTTAAGCACCACATATTTTATCGTGAGGTCGTTCAGTTTCTCTGCCGGTTCCAAAGCTTCATAACACAGAAAGATCCTTGTGTTTCCCGTCGGCGTGATATTGTTGCCGGAAATCTTCCCATCCAATCCGCTCAGATCATCACCGCGGCTTTTTCTTATATAACCTTCGATCACCGGATCATAAAAGGAGACGGTCTGACCTTCCCATACAAAGCTCTTAACCCCGGAATATGATGCACCGTTATACACTATAGGCACCGGGATATTGATAAATGTTCCTTTCGGCACATGTGTGCATTCCGTGCTTCCGCTCTTACAGCCTTTAGCCGCACAGACCGTACAGTTAGTGGCTCTGATATCAACGTCGAACGATCTGATCCTCACATCATAATAATACGGATTTCTCTGTGCAAATGTACTCTGACTGCCATCGCCCCAGTTCTCACCCTTAAGTATCTTCGACAGCGAGCCGGCCATATCATTTCCGGTAAACAACTCTTCAGCGGGAGAACCGTCATCAAGATTCTGAGTATTCATGACTCTCAGTGTGCCATCGGTCCTGAGTGTTTTATACAGCTTATTGCCTGCCGAAGAACTCTTTGTTCCGATCGCTATCATCCATTCACACTCAAAAGTCACATACTCCGCAAATGCTTCGCGTATAGCCGGGATCTTATCGTCACCCGCTTCGTTTCTGATCTTCTCGGCAAGCATCTTTCCCCACCAATCAGGGAATTCCATGCCCCATTCATCCCACAGAAAAGGACGTCTGATCCCGCTTCTGTCACAAAACATGACGGTCCCGAGACTTCCCGCCGTCTTTCCGTTACGTGCATAGTATCTGAAAATCGCGCCTCTGGAATCCCAGCCGTAATTACCCTCAGAAGGTGCCAGTGAACCGGCCTGCTCGACCGTGATCACGGTATCGTCATCAATTCCAGGTGTATCAGCCCCGTACGCTATCCCTGCCGCCGCTATAAGAACCAGTATTATAAACATCGTTATGCCAAACGATATCTTCTTAATTCTATCTATCTGCAGTACAGATACCCCCATTCCTCCATATACTGTTCTCTGGTCCTGTTTGTTTTACGGTATTTCAACGCTCCCTCAACAGTATACGTTCCTCTGTAATAACTCGGCGTCTCGCACGGATAACCGAACGCCTCTATATACACCGCCTTATATCTCATAACATCAAAAACCGCGGCATTGACCTCCGTATCACTTTCCATTCCGATATCGAAATAACCGTCCTGCCATTCATTACACGGATCCCATACAAACATATACCCGTCATCACTTACCACAGTATTTCTGAGGCACTGTGTCCCTGCGCCGTTCGATATCGTAAGCTCATCAAAAGGAAATGCCTTCCCGTTGTCACTTACCACTCTGTAATGAGCATAGGTTCTCACCACACCTTCACTTCTTGAAAAAGTAAACGGTGTCTTGTCGAAATAAATGCCTGAAATATCGGCTGCCGTCATGTCACATTCAATGATAAGCTCGTCCTCAATGCACTCCTTTATATATCTGTCAATATCACTCCGGTCTATCCCGTTTTTCAGCATATACTCCTGCCATTCGATATCATCGGCAATAGTCCTGTAATCTATATTCAGTACTCGCATCGCGTATTCTTCGGCAGTATCAGCCATAGCCTGCTTCCGCTCACTGTTCATCGCCATTCCGAGATATCCTGTTACCTTGTTTCTGCCGGCAGCTCCGGCATCATACTCGGCAGGCGTCAGATACGCGCAATATACCTTCAGTCTGTCGTCATCGTCATAATCGCATATGATACCCAGCCGATCCTCAAAAGTCAGTTTTGAAAAAGTTGTGTCCCAGGTCATTACTTTACAGTAATCCGTGCATCCCCGGGCATTCCACAGAGGAGAGTCTTTTGCTTCAAATACCTTCGCCTGATGAACCATAAAATTAAACATGCAGTCATAATAACCGTTCGGAAAACTGTCGAGTATATACGGATAGAGTTTTTCCAATTTGGGCCAGTTCTTTTGAGATATCCTCAGCATCTGAAAATCGGAAGTCAGCTTATACCTGCTGTTTTCATGCAGCAGCCTGTCTATCATCTTCCTGCATGCGCTGCGAGAGCATTTTGCCTTGGGTTTAAAAAGCCGCAATGCCGAATAATCGGCTGTTTTTTCTCCTGAGATGAGACCATACGCATAAGCCTTCGCCATCCATTTAATCCTCTTGGATGGTATCCGGCCGGACTCGTATATCCTGTTTTTGATGATAAAGTTTGTCTCTGCCTTCGAGATCTTTTTGCCATACAGACTCTCATACGCTTTTACGAGCAATACGCAGGCATCCTGCAGTATCAGCTTCTTATTCCGTTTCAGATTGGTCTTTATGACGATCCGGTCATCTGCATCCTCCAGCATCGTAATAAAATCACCAACAGTGGTTTTTCCCGCCGCTGCAGTCACTCTTCTCTCCGGTATGGCAAAAGACACCATCAGAATGACAAGCAATCCTATCGCCGCAACCTTTTTCCACATAAATAACCCTCCTTTTTTAGCGTCCCGGCTGTATCAATCTCCGCATTCCGGACATTCAAACGCACCAAATGCGGCACATTTCTTTTTTGAGCCGAACATTATACTCTCTTCGGTAAGAAACCTGCAGTTCCTTCTGTGAAAGTATCTTTCGGAAGAAAAACCTTCTCCTTCCAGATTAATAAAAAACTGCTCAGCTTCATCAATCCCTGTTCCCGCAAAGGAATAGCTGTTGTATGTCTTTCCGTCCGACCTTTCGGATGGATACCCCTGAAACAATACAAAAAAGCCGGCGCCTTCATTACCGCGCAGGTAAATCCCGCCTTCTGTCTCCGGAATATTAAAGATATATGTTATCCCGGCTCTTTGGGCCACCTCATTATGCTTATTGCAATAATAATCGAGGCACTTTTCAAACTTGCCGTGTTCTCTGGTGATCGGATCACTCCATTTCCTGACCAAAGTTGAGGTACCGTCATCCAATCTCCCGAATTCATCGTAACAAACGTACATAATATCCCCATCGGCAACAACGATAACCGGCACATACAACCGAAGCATGGTAAGTGCCGGTGTTCCGTCGGATAAGCCCAGCCCCGCCGCAAGTGAAGCAAAAAAAGTATCGACCGACAAGTCTCTTACACCATATACACCCGAAGCATGTGCTTCTTTCAAAACATCTGCAGCACTTTGAGAAGCCTTATCAAGCAAAAGATCAAGATTATCCGCGCGTCTTTCTTCATCCAGTGTCTCTTCGATTGAAAAAGCCGCCATGGCAAGCATGATCACCGCAAAAACCGCAAATATCAACGTAAAATGATATATCCTCATTTCCTTACCCGTCCTTTTACAGTTCCCGAGCATCTTACAAGACCGGTTTTACCATCATAGATCTCAATACATATCCTGGCATCCGAGGCGCATCGGCATCCGTTTTCCGAATATATCTCAGAGATTATTTCTTCGGTTCCCCGTATATCTTCGAATTCTGCTACCTCGCCTGTAAAGATATCGTTCACGTATACAGGTTCATATCTTGGTATGGTTTCCGTGATATCTATTTCTCTGCCCCCGCCTGCCGCTGCGATCCGTGCTATAAATGCCTCATACAGGTTTTCATCGATACAGCCTTCAGAACAAACCGTTTCAACAAACTGCCTGGCTATTCCATGCACATATCGGTCTGTCAGCTTTTCCCGCATTCCCATAACGCACAGGATCGGGAAGATGAACATTATCACCACGGCCGCAGCAATATCGGCCAGCATTCCCAGGGGTTCAGATGTCATATACCGCTTCCTCCCTCAATGCTCCCTTTTCTTCTGCGATGATCTCAGCCTCTTTCAGATGCCTGTAATATAAAAGCTCTTCAGCTATCGTACAGCCTGAAAAATGTCCGGAGTCAATCCGTACTCTGCCTTTTCGGATATCGACGCCAAGTTTCAGGTTCCGCGCACTCAGCCCTGCAGGCATTCTGCCTTTTTCCAGCTCCGAATAAACGCACATCAGTCTGTTATAGAGCTTGCCTGCTCCTTCGAATCTGACTATATCCCTAAATGTAGCTGCATCATTTGTTCTGGAAAACGGTACCGCGTTCAGGATCCCAAGCGCCGCCATTATCCCGCCGGCACTGAGAAAGACTGCAGTGGCGTCCATGCTTTTTGCTCCGACTCCGATCCATGTAAAAAAAGCTCCCACAGCAAGATTTGCCAGTATTCCTCCCGAAACAAGGATCACCGGCGTCCTGTCAGGTCTGTCAGGATACATTATGCACTGACCGATCGGTGAATCCTTTCTTTTCTTCAGTCTGAAGCCATCTTCATCCCTGCACAGGTACACGCCCAGAATACCTATCGAAGAAAACCTGTATCCGGTCATCAGTCCTCCCAGAAGGTGTCCGCTCTCATGAACAGGTACCGTAAGCAAAATCCCGACAGCAATACCCAAAAAGGTCTCAAGTATCAGCTTCATATCTACTCCCCGCATATATCCCCAGATCCTTTCTCCCAAACCGCATAATTTTGTGCGGCAGCTGCTTTCCCCATTTCCGATACTGCCTTGATCTCCAGCAATAATACTGTTACAGCCAGACAGAATAGTATCCCGGCAACCGCCATGATAAGTACCTGCTTGATGCTCTCGTTCATCTGATCACCGTCCCCGATGTATATTTTCTTTCTTTGGCGCGTCTGAACAATCCTGAAAAACCTCTGTGATCGGCTTTTTCCACCGTGATCGTGATGCTGAAGACGTCCCCTTCCTCAAGATCTATACGGCCCTGTTTTGCCAACAGATCGAGTATTTCCTCACTTCCGAGCATTTCTTCATATGCTGCCCTTATTATTTCCTCGGTCCTTTCATCAGTATTTCCGCTTTCAGGGATGTCCCCGCTTCCGCCGCTTTGCTCCTGACCGTCGGCTTCATCGGTTTGGTCCGTGGGCGGTGTAATATGTATTTCTTCGCTATCAGTCGGGATTGCCGTCACGGCTGCTCCATCATCACCGACGCACATAATAAGTGTGGTTACATAACCTTCATAGCCCACATACACCAACTGTTCACCTATCGTGCGGCTGTCAAAAGTATCCCAGCATTCATCGGGGTCCACAATTTCTTCGCGATCTTCGTAAACTGCGTAAACAATGATCTCTCCCGCTTCTCCGGACTGATATTCCGGTTTGAGCGATACTGCGCGAATACCTAGTATCTGTGACACTGCTGCCTCCCCGACCGTTACCTCTACCGGGAATCTTCGTTCTTCATTGTTATGGGCATTCAGGAAAAGCCCCGTATAAACCAGATTCGTGCGAAACATACCGGCTGTAAGCGGTTCATCCGGATCGCTTCCATCAAGCCCGGCAATGCAGTTTCCGTTGCTTCCGTCCAGGTATTTGAATACAATGGTCCTGTCAATATCTGACATAAAATCCCCCGCGGTAAGAAACTGCTGCGACTTGTATTCCGCATCAACAATGATCCTGCTGCACAGTGGGTTATTGTCATCCTTTTCAATGCCGCATTGCCAGCCGTCCTTTTCAATTCCGCATATCTTTTTCCCGCAAGGGCCCCCGTAAGATGTCGTCGATCCTTTCCCGCATACCGAACAGCAATAATAACTGACCGAACTGGATACGCTTCCCGATCCGCCGCACGAAGAGCAGGTCTTAATATTTGAGATCGTTCCGCTCCCTTTACATTCAGAGCATCTGACCCATGAATTAATGTAGCCTGTTCCGCCGCAATAATCGTGTGTCTTCTTTGCATCTACATTGCCTGTTCCGCCGCATTTCTTGCATGTTTTTCCCTTGGAAGTCACGCCGCTTCCCCCGCAGCTTCCGCATGTCGCGGGGTAATAGATCATTCCGTTGGAACAGTTGCATTTTATGTCTTTGTAGCTGCCTCCTGCCCCCGAACAAGATGAACAGGTTTCACTGGTCCCCGTCTGTCCGCTTCCTCCGCATGAATAGCAGGTTCTGCTGCTATAATCGGTCTTGTAGCATCTGGTCATTCTACCGCCGCAATAGCATGCAGAAGAATGCGAATGATAATCGCATCCTTCCGCCTTATGATTATGACCTGCATAACAATCCGAAGTATGCACATGTCCGGCCATATAACTTCCTTGCAAAGTCTGCACTCCGGCCTCTTTCGAAAAACGTTTCCCTATAAACATCTCTACGCTGCAAATGCTTCCCGTGCGGGCAAGCTCTGCCAGCGTTTTCTCATAATCGGCAAGAGTTACGGCACTCTGAACATCTACTTTGGCGGTAAAATCATCCAGTGCCTCCTGCAGGGCATATTGTTCATTTCGGTCTGCTCTCCCTGCGGCGAGGCACAGAGGTGCGAATACTCCCAGCAGTACCGCCAGCAGCAGAGCCGCACCTCTTCCCACATCTCCGCTCATCAGTTTATCTGTCGGAAAATGATGCTCGTTACCATCCCATTCGCGTTTTTATCCACGGAGCCTACAAAAGTGCCGGTCGGATTGATATATGAGTTGTTGCTCTTGTTAACGATCGTGTACTCGCTTCCGGCCTTGTACTGGTCATATTTGTCTTTTGTTGATGCGCCGTCTGTTCCTTCAGCCTTTCCGGTGTTCATCAGAGTAAGAACCTGAACGCCTTCGTTCAGATCCGCCGAACAGTCTTTGATCACTTCAATAACCTTATCGCCGGAAACATACAGACCGTCATAGATTGTTGCATTGATCTCTGAATAATCGCTCATCATCTCAGCATACTGAGTATTTCCGTCATTGATCGTGCTCTTTGACCTGGATACCATATACAATGATATCGCACTTAAAACCAACGCGATGATAACAACCACCGCCAAAACAAGTCCTTTTACCGAAATATCGATCGCATTACGTCTGCGCATAGAAATAATCCCCCTTATAATTATTTTTCAAGAATAAAGATCACATTTGTGATGATCCCATTGGCATTCTGCTCAACGGTGCAAAGATAGATATCGGTCGGAGCCACATAGCTGCCGGCCGATGTATCGGTCAGCTCCGAAAAGTTCCCCGATCTTGTGTAGCTCTTTTCCGCTCCGCTGTTCTTTACTATCAGCTTCTCAAAGCCTTTCGGCCCTGTCGCGGTCAGGTAAAGCTTATAGAAATTTCTCACCTCCGCACCGCTGACCCTCAATCCGTCATACTGCATGATCCCGCTGTTTCTGAGTCGCTCGGTGTCCTCTATCATTTTCCCGGAAACAACATCGGACATCTTCCTTGCCTGCTCAAACTGCATGACCATTATTGAGATCAGGACCACGGAGAGTATCACTCCCGCGGCCAGCAACAGCGCCTGAGGCGCAATTTCAAACCTGTTTCTTTTCACCTTTTTCTCCTATAGCTGCTCAATTCATATAACCCCTGAGCGCATCCTGATAATCGCTAAACATAGTCATCGCTCTTGCCATAAACGGAATAAGCAGATACCCGAACAGCACCAGCCCGCCCGGAATAACCGCAAGCAAAGAAGCCAGCAAAACATTGTTGTCCATAAGTATAGTCCTGTCCAATTCCCTGCTTTCCCTGAATGAAGTGATCTGCGCCGTAACCTCTTCAAACGCATTCTCCACTCCGGCTTCATCAACAGCCATGAAGCAGTCGGTCAGTTTTCTGAATTCAGGATAATCTTCAGCTTCAAACAGCTCTGTCAGCGCCAGTTCATCATTAACACTGAAATTATTGATGCACTGCTGCAGACTGTTCCTGAAAATGTCCGAGAAAGCCTCCATGCTCTCAAGTATCTCAACCGGAGTAATGCCCGGAACCCGCTTCTGCATGTTGATAAGGCTTTGGAATCTCATAACCTCGTCCTGCTTCTGTCCGTCCAGAAGCGCATTTTTGAATATCCTTCCCACATCAGGAAATACAAATGCAAGTCCTGCTGCCGCGATAACAATGAGAATGTCCGAAAAGCCGAACACCTCCCTGCGATAACGCTTCAACCTGCCGACTATCTCTGCCGCCGTATCTGCCGCTACCGTTTTGCTCCTGAAACCCGGTTCATCAAGAAGCATTTCAGCGAGTCTGTCCTCTTCAGGCAGATCTTTCCCAATATATTCATGCATGAACTTTGGTATCGCTGACTTCATAGCTTTAAGCTGATTCCCGTCTGCAGTATCGCTTACATTTTCAACATCGCTTACGTCATCTGTCAGCAGTCTTCTGGTCCCTGCATGGCCCGCAGCGAGTACCGGAACCATTATGATCACAGCGGCCGCAGCCAGTACGGTCTTTCTGAACAGTAAGTCTGCCTCAAGGCTTTTCTTCCAGCCTTTGACCAATGTGATCACTTTTGCCGGTATCCCCTTTCCGGCAGTTATCTTCGCTATCATACCGGAAAAAGGTTTCTCCGCAGGTCTGTGCCCTTCTCTGAGGTAAGTGATCGCCGTATAACAAAGATACGTCATGATCAATATCAGACAGAGCATCACTCCGCCTCCTCTGCCGTAATAAAAACTCTTAAGAGAAGGTATCGTGTCACTTCCCCATGCCGCAACAGCGGGTACTGCAACCGAAGGGAGCGCCGCTGTCAGTCCCAGCCCGGTAAATCTGTGCTTTCGTCCCTCCAGATAGCGTTTTTCCCCTTGGACATCGCATCTGAGCTGCATGACGGAGTCAAGGAAAACCGAACTGCTCCCTTCGAACAGATCTCCGTTCTCGGAAACCGTCATTACCAGAGAAGTAAAAAGGCGTACATATTTATGACGCCCTCCCGAAATATCCGACAGCATCCGTACCCTGTCTTCGCTCTCCAGACATCCCAGAAGTTCTTCCAATATCGGCCTGATTTTTTTACTGCACTTGGGGATGCTGTAGAAAATAGCGTCCTCCGCAGAATTGGTATAATAATAGAAGTGTCTGACATGACTTAAGAATTCGTCAAAGTCCGCCAAAAAAGCGGCTTCCCGTTTGACAGATCCGGAGTATGTCATTTCATTACAAAAGACATATATCAGAAACACCCCAAGTACAGTAATATAGAGCACCATCATCCTGCCGCCTCCTTAAGGAGTACGGTCATCGAAGGCGAAACCTCTCCCACAAACCGATACATCTTCTTCTCTGTATCAAATACAACAATATCCCTTAATTCATACTGTTCATCCTTTTGAGAAGGAATGATCTGAGTGATCCTCTCAATAAAATGGTGACCGGTAACATCATGCACCATATGTACATCAAAGCTCACTGAATCGATCACCTGCTTCTGCGCCACATGCACATCCGTTAATCCGAATTCGCATACAAGTGCATTTCTCAGGTACTCGATCAGTTTCTGCGTTGTTTCATGGTGCAGCGTAGTTATCGCCATTCTTGAACCCGACTGCGCCACCTGGATAAAGGCTCCGGCTACTTTCGGCTCATTAACCTCTCCCAGGATCAGCACATCCGTATCCATCTTCTTGCTGGCTGTGATCGCATCGTAAATAGAAAAATCACCGCGTTCCTGCATAACATGAACATTTCTGTCCGGGTACAGATTATTAATGTTCAGTTCAAAAGAAGATTCAATCACCCTGAGTGTATAAGAAGGATTGATGTATCCTATCAGAGACTTCAGCAAAGTGGTCTTTCCGCCGCCGGTATTGCCGCTGATAACAAAGTTGCATTCGGCTTCGACAATACTCTTAAGCAATGCGATCACTCTGTCGGCGTTTTTATCGGTGATCAGTGACTCTATCTTTCTTGCGTCCGTACTCGCGAATTTCCTGACATAGAAGGCCCAGGAATCGGATACGGGGGGACGTGCAACCACTATTCTCGAGTTGTTTTTCATAGAAGCATGGAGCACGGGATTTCGCTTCGAAAGTGTTGTTTTGGAATTATATCGATAAATATTCTTTACAACTCTTTCCAGTGTTTCTTCCCTCCCAAAGCTAAGGAATTTCATTCTGATCAGCCTTCCGCGGAATACACAGTAAATGACATCATATGAATTAATCTTTTTTGTACCGGCCTTTGGACTCATCAGTTCTTCCAGATAGCTGTACTCAATTCTTGTGCAGCCGCCCACACCTCCGGATACACCGTCGATGTCGGGATCCATGATAAGGAGATCGGCCACATCATGTCCGTACAGCTTCTCATAGCATCTTTGAGTCAGCGTCTCGAGCATATCCGTATAATCCGGCTCAAGTCCGCAATCCAAAAATGCCCTTCTTATGTCTGCTTCATCTATTGAATAGACCGGTCTTCCTTCCTCATCGGCTTTGGCCTCGTTAAATGCATGATCCTTTACCATACGTCCAAACACATGAATGCCGTAATGTCTTCTGTAGATCATATACATATACTCAAACAACTCTGTCGCATTCATAGATTCCGATTCGTTGAACGGGATTATCCTGCAGATGGTCCCCTCATTTATGCCGAGCCTGTTTATCAGAAGTTCCTTGATATACTCTTTCAGATACTCCGAGGATCCAGTATCTCCGAAGCAGGCCTGTCTCGTGGATAATCTGAGCTTGGCCTGCTGTCTTTTTCTCTTCTTAATCTCCGTCTCCGCAAGACCGCTTCCGTTCAGATCTGTATTCAGAACCTCATTTACCGCACTTCTTACCGCCTCTGCAAGCTCGTCAAAACTTCTTATACTGCTGCTGTCATCCTTACTCGGTGAACGCTTTCCCTTTCGGTAGTAATATCCGGCCCCCAAAAGACATAAAAGTCCCGCAATACAGCCAAACGCGATTATATTCATGCACCTCTACCTGCCTTTGCCGCCATGGACATAAACTTTTTTGACGCCTCTTTCAAGGCAGTAAAAAACTCTCTGTCACTTCGTTCTCTGTCTCTCAGCCCGGATCTTATATATCCCGTAGCTTTCTTATCGCATAACGCGTCCATATATCCGGTGCAGTGCGGGAGTCCCGCGGAGTTTAAAGAATTGATCTTTCCGTAGATATGTCTCAGATTGTTCAGATTATATTTTGAGTCAGGATCATATGACCCGAAAAGATAAAAAATCCTTTCATGATCCAATTCGAGAAATTCTTTGCTTTTGAACAACTCATCCAGCAATGATCTGTTCTGCCTGAGTGTCACCGCCACTATATCGGCATCCTTCAGTATCGATGTGCTGGCTTCCGAGAACCCCGAATTCGTATCGATCACCACCCAATCGTAAAACTCCTGGGAAGCGTCAAAGATATGCTCTACGATCCTGCTTACCATTCCGTTCTCAAACGCTGTCCTCGAACACTGTCTCGTTCCGGCAAGCAATGATATCCTGTCGGTAATGTCTGTCGCACAGCCCTCAAGTATTTCTCTGGAGAGCATTCCGGCCTTAAAGTATTTTATGACGGCGTCGATGCCCATGTTAAAGAAATAATCGTCTCTGTCCGCCCCTTCAAGTTCGCTTACCAGCGGACCTTCAAGATCGTTCATACAGAAATGCGTCTGTGTCAGCAGGATCGATCTGTCGCTCTCTTCAGATATCGCCAGCATCAACGCCATAAGATTTGCTGTTGCACCAGTACCGTGCAATGGCGACCAAAATGCGATCTTCATCGGTATCCTCCTCTCATGACTGTCTTAAAAGCTCTCTCGAACTCTCCGCAGCCTGTCCCCGGTCTGAGCCTTGCTATCAGTTCTTCCAACAGACAGCTCATTTTATCCGAAATGTTCCGAAAGCTGATATCATCGCGCACGGTGAGATAAAGTTCTGCCTTTCTGTCTTTTTCCGAATAAGGGAGACGGAAAACCCTGGCTTTCCCGCTGCCCGAAAACATCCCGATAAGGTCCTGCATAACCATACCCACGTAATCACGGATTACGAAAAAAGAGTCGTTTTCGGTGTATCCTCCCGTTCCGAGTGCCGAAAAACGCATGGAACAGTCCATATCCTTCTCATGCATCGGCTCCTCGTCGGTAATGAACAACTTGAAATCACTTGCGCTCTCTTCCCTTACAAAACAGAGACTTTTCGCCGGTTCCCACAAGTTAAAACAGAATGTGGTCTCCTCAGGTACAGCTATGTTGCCCTGTGCAAATTCAACCCCTTTCAGTTCAAGCGGCTCGCCGTCTCCTATTCCTTTTACCTCGGGCAGATAGCGGTATATCGACATATCGTCCGTCATATCGCGTACGAATACTTTTTCACCGAGTGCCGTAAGCAATGAAGATAAATACAGCACTATATCATGATACCGGTATCCGCTTACATCAATCGCCTTCATCTCTCATCATTCTCCCCTCAATGTCATTCCTGATCCCCATGCTCAGATATTCAGTGGCCGCCTTCACAATGTTCGGATCCCTGCCTATCAGTTCGATCACAGCGGGTGCCGGCGTGTAGTTTACTATAGCCGCCTCCTGGATCAGGTCCTCTACATACTCGACCGCATAAATAAATGTTCCTTCGAACAGCGATGCATCAACCACTGCACTGTCCATAAGCAGGATCTCCTCTTCCCGAACTCGCAGCAGAAGGCCCTGCTCATCCAAACCAAAAACAGGCTTCTTTGACAAAACCACGTAATCCGTGCCGTCGGGATACCGCACACGTACATCTATTGAGTCTCCCAATCCGACTTCCGAATCATATCTTATACAGCCGTATCGCAGTTCTCTCTCATCAACTCCCGGCGTCTCGCCTACCAGCATTCCTGACGTAATGTACGCCCCTTTCATAACGGGTATACGAAGAATACTGCCATCGATCTCCGATACCGACAGCATACAGTCGGCAGGAACCGCATCCATCGGAACTTCCGCAGTGTAGATATCTCCGGGGTTGAGCTTCTCGCCTGCCCCGACGTCGCGGCCTATGCAAAGAACCCTCGACATCCTGCTCTTTTGTTCCTCCGCTGCGACAGTCAGTTCCCCTATCCTGGTACGTAAGACTTCCATCTTCGAATGGCCGAACCATAATCCTGCCGCAATAACGGTCACTGCGGCCAATGCTCCCCCTACAGCCTTAAAAAGCCTGTTTCTTTTGCTTTTGCGCATAATTCCCCCTTATAAAATTGTGATCGTTCAATCGGAATCTTTTGAAATACGATAAAAGATTTTGAAAGATAAATAGTGCCGTAAGCACCAAAAAGAATTGTCAGCAGAACGCTGAATCGTATGAATTATTTGAATTGTTTGTATTATATACCCTATTTCCAGAAATGTAAAGAGGTTTTTTGAAATTTTTTTACTTATCTGTCTTATCCTTCTTTATGAACACCAAAAGCTTGCTCAGGATATAGTTCGCAACGGTCACGAGCACAGTGGAGATCAGCTTCATCCACTTATCGTTGAAGCCGCACAGAGTGACTGTTATAAACATAAAAAGCATGTCAAGTCCGAGAGTTGCCAGTCTTGACATACAGAACTTCCCTGCCTCTGCAAGGATATTATCGTTATGGCTTCTGAATACAAATATCCTGTTGGTGACATATGCGAATGCCACTGCCAGCACCCAGGATATACAGTTCGCAGCCTGAAGCTGCAGACCGATCTCGGGATCGAGGACAGTCTTCGTCAGCAGCCAGTATGAGCCCAGACCCACCAAAGTCGTGAGACCGCCGATGAACAGATACATCACGGCCTCCCTGACGCTGTCTTTTTTCAGAAACTCTCTCATGCCCCGATATCCTCAACAAAGTACCAGTCTCCGCCCAGCTTCTCCAATGTTCCTGCTGTGCCGAGGAACTGCTCAACATTATACCTGTAAGGGAAGAAATGAACGTGCAGGTCGAATGTGTACTTATACTCTCTCTGCTTCGGAAGAACTACGATCAGACGTCCCCTGCAGACGCGGCGCAGTTCCTTCAAAGCCTTCTCAGAATCAACAATATGCTCCAGTGTGTGAGCGCATATCACGGTATCAAACTCTCCGTCCGCAAAAGGCAGCGATGTGATCGATGCCTTCACAAACTCTATCCCCTCAGCCGGCTGAGGCGGTACCACATCGGCACCCACTATGCTCCTGCCGGGATCGTCGCTGTATAAGAGTCCGGCGAGATACCCCCTGCCTGTAGCGATATCAAGTATCCTGTGTCCCCTGACATCCTTTCTTATACGCTCAAGACAGGGGCCGTTGATATCGGTATCCCTGTCCATAAAAGTATCCGCAAGTTCTGAATAATAGGCGCTGATCCGGTCCTCGGTAAGATACGGAACTTCTTCCTTAAACCGCATATATGCCTTATACTTCTTCCCGAGGGCCGCACGGAACATCAGCTTCGTAAAAAAGCGGCTGTCCCTGAGAGCCGGCGGTACAATATTATCAAGAAAATAATTGATCTTATTGGTAATATTCCTGTTCATAATCAATCCGTAAACGCATCCGCATCGACACTTACTTCAAGGATGTCAAAAGCCCTGTAGATCGCATCGCGCGCAAATCCCTTCCGGTACATATACGCAACTGCCTTCTGCTTCGAAGCGTCGTCGAGGACAGTCCGGCCGTTCAGCTTCTTTCTGAGTGCGCGTACTGCCGCCTGCTCCTCCGTGGAAAGCGAAGCTATATCCGAATCGGGATCATCACTGCCCGCAGAGCGTGCAGCAAGTCCGGCCTGCTCCTCCTCATAGGCTTCAAACGCTGAATCTATATACTCACGCGATATCCCCTTCTGAAGAAGCTTATTCGAAAGCTCGCGGCGGCTCAACGCCGCCGCATGCATCCTGACATAATTAAGTGCAAAACGTGCATCATCTATATAATGATACTCCCGCACATATTGCAGGGCACGTTCGATGATATCCTCGGGATATGCCGCTTCCTTCAGCTTTCTGCGCAGATCCGCTTCGGACTTATCTGTATGCTCCAATATGTAGAGGGTTTTGTTCACCGCGTGCCGGTAGAGTTCCTCCTCCGACAGCTGCTCAAGATACTCAGTCCTTGTCTTCCGCGTCCTCATCGAATTCGCCGATCTCCTCATTCGCATCCGCATTAGGAGCTACACAGAGCTTCGCCCTGACTTTCGCCTCTATCTCAGCCATGGCCGCAGGATTCTGGAGCAGCCAGAGCTTCGCGTTCTCACGACCCTGTCCGATCTTATCTCCGTTATATGCGAACCATGCGCCGGACTTCACGATAATGTTCTCGTTCGCAGCAAGGTCGAGCACATCGCCCTCACGCGAGATACCCTTACCGTACATGATATCGAACTCTGCCTCCTTGAAAGGCGGAGCGATCTTATTCTTAACAACCTTGATCCTGGTGCGGTTACCGATGATCTCACCTGCGTTCTTGATGATGTCGATCTTGCGTACATCCATCCTGACTGAAGCGTAGAACTTCAGCGCGCGTCCGCCGGTAGTGGTCTCGGGATTGCCAAACATAACGCCGACCTTCTCACGAAGCTGGTTGATAAAGATAACGATACAGTTTGTGCGGCTGACAACGCCGGTCAGCTTTCTGAGCGCCTGAGACATCAGACGTGCATGGAGACCCACATGGGAGTCACCCATCTCGCCCTCGATCTCGGCCTTCGGTACCAGTGCGGCTACAGAGTCGATAACGATGATATCCACAGCACCGGAACGTACCATGGTCTCGGCGATCTCCAGTGCCTGCTCTCCGTTATCCGGCTGGGAAATATAGAGATTATCTATATCAACTCCGATATTCTTCGCATATACGGGATCGAGCGCGTGCTCCGCGTCGATAAAGCCGGCAATGCCGTTCCTCTTCTGAACCTCGGCGATCATGTGGAGCGCAACAGTAGTCTTACCGCTGGACTCGGGTCCGTATATCTCTATGATACGTCCCTTGGGAACTCCGCCGAGTCCGAGCGCGATATCGAGGCTGAGCGAACCTGTGGGCACGGTCTCGATGTTCATATGTGCGCTTTTGTCTCCGAGCTTCATGACCGATCCCTTACCGTAATTCTTCTCGATCTGCGCAAGTGCGGATTCAAGAGCCTTTCTCTTATTCTCGTCAATAGCGACGTTTGTCTTCTCTTCTTTGATCTTTTCTTCTTTTGCCATCTTTTCCCCATTACGGCATCCGTTTGGATTTAGCCTGCGGCCAAGGGCCTTCCGGCTACGGATGCGGCATCAGCCAGAACTATTGTTCTGATAAAATAATAATACATATGTTCGGTATTGTCAACAATAAATCCGAACAATTGTTTTATTCTCTTATGCTACAAGTATACCATCCGCCCGCCCCGACGGATATTGGTATTTTGACGAAATATTTTGAAAATTATATACATTTTGCACAATAATTCATTATTGTTCGTCATTTTCCCCGGCCTCTTCACCTGTATCCGACTGCGAAGTACTCGTCATATATGCTTCGAATTCGGGCAGGGTCATCAGTATCCTTCTGGGCTTTGTGCCTTCCTCGGGACCCACGATGCCCTCTTCCGCGAGCTGGTCCATGATCCTTGCCGCACGGTTGAAACCGATCTTGTATACTCTCTGCAGCATGCCGATGGAGGCCTTCTGCTTCTCTATTATCAGGCGTCCTGCCTGCTCGAAGAACTCATCGTGTCCGTCATCCGCATCCGCAGCCGAACCTCCCGAAGCTCCTCCGGAAGAATTTCCGCTCTTCGGATCCGAAGCCGCGTTCTTTTCTATATGAGCGCTTATCTTGTCGCTGTATTTGACTTCCTTGCACTTGCTCTTGATAAAGTCCACGACGCCGGCGATCTCCTTGTCCGAAACGAACGCGCCCTGAAGTCTGACAGGCTTCGGATATCCCTGCGGGTAGAACAGCATGTCGCCCTTTCCCAGCAGTTTTTCCGCGCCGGACTGGTCGAGGATGGTCCTCGAATCGACGATCGACGATACGGAGAATGCGATCCTGGACGGGATGTTCGCCTTAATGGTACCCGTGATGACGTTTACCGAAGGACGCTGGGTCGCGAGTACAACATGGATACCCGATGCGCGGGCCAGCTGCGTAAGTCTGCAGATGGCGCCTTCGACTTCCTTTGAATTGGCCGTCATCATCAGGTCGTTCAGCTCGTCGACGATGATAAGTATCTGCGGCAGGGTGTCGGGACATTCGCCCTCGTTGCCGTCCTCGTAATACTTCTCTTCGATCTTCCTGTTATATGATTTGAGATTGTTAACGCCCGCGTCGGCAAATCTCGCGTAGCGGTCGTCCATCTCCGCGATGGCCCAGTTGAGGGCGCCGGTAGCCTTCTTTACATCGGTCACTACGGGCACGAGCAGATGAGGTATGCCGTTGTATCCGATCAGCTCTACTCTCTTCGGGTCGATCATTACCATCTTGACCTCGGAGGGCTTCGCTTTATACAGAATGCTGAGTATCAGCGCGTTAATGCAGACGGATTTGCCCGATCCGGTAGCGCCGGCTATCAGCATGTGAGGCATGCTTCCGATGTCGAAACAGATCGATTTGCCGCCGATATCCTTGCCGACCGCAAATGTGAGCTTTGACTGCGCATCCTTGAAATCGGGGGAATCAAGAAGATCCCTGAGCAAAACGGGCGAAGTGGTGGCGTTCGGAACCTCGATGCCGACCGCAGCCTTGCCGGGAATAGGCGCCTCGATACGGATCTCGGCGGCCGCAAGCGCAAGCTTGATATCGTCCGACAATGAAGTTATGGTCTTGACCTTTACGCCCTGATCGGGAAGCAGCTCATATCTGGTAACGGTAGGTCCTACCGTGGCGTCAGTCACCGTAACGCCCACTCCGAAGCTCTCAAAGGTCTGCTGAAGCTTAGCAACCGTATCCTTAAGCTCCGCGCTGTTCGAAGGAGACTTGCCCGAAGGCTGTCCCTTTGTGAGCAGGCTGAGAGGAGGGAACACATAAGGAGGCTCGGGCTTCTTCGCCTGCTCCTCGTGAAGCTTCGCGATCTGCCCGGGCGTATTGAAGGAAGCCGCTCCGTTGTTGGGCGCAGCTTTTTTCGCAGGTGCGGCCGCAGAAGCGTCCGAAGCCGCAGCTGTGTTCTTCGCGCTCTCCCTTTTTGCTTTTTCCGCCGCTACATCAGTGATCTCGGTGTTCTCAAAACCCTTCCTGATATCGTAGGCGTTCATGCCGCCGGGCTGCGCTCCGGCGCTTTTTCCACGATCTTCGATGGAAACGGTGCCGGTATGTCCCGCATCGTACTCATCTTCCTCGTCGACCATATATACAACCGTATTTTCGGTCTTGGTAACCTTAGGATGATCGTGCAGCTTAACAACATCGATGCCCGTCGACGAAAATTTCTTCGCAAGTTCCTTCGATACTATATCTTCGGGTTCGTTTTCTCCGGGATCGATCTCTTCGGAAATATCGGACGAGTCAGCCTTCTGCGTGATCTCTTCGACTTCTTCCGCGGTGATCCCGTACGCATCCTTCATCTTCCGGTATTCGGGCGTGTCGGCGATCCTTTCGGCCTCAAGTCCCATACCGCTCCTTAGGAGCGTATCGATAAAGCCGCTGAGTTTCTTCTTTTTAGAAGCCTCCTTCGGCATTCCGTCTTCGTCGAATTCATCGAGCTCGTCGATGTCAATATCGTCTTCGCGAACGGCCTTGCCTTTCCTGCCCTTAACCCATACGGCGGTCGGACCGTCATCCGGATCGGTATCGCGCAGGGCGCGTTCGGCTTCAAGCTCCGCACGCCTCCTCTCGCGCTCCTCGGCCTCGAATTCTTCCTCCTCGCGGCGTCTCGTGCGGAATTCCTCCGCGGTCTCGATTCCCCTGCGCGCGATCGCCGTAAACAGCGCTTTGCCGACGATCAGAAGGAAAAAGATCACGACCATCACGCTCATGATCACTGCTGCCGCCGCATTACCCACATGAGGGCATAAAAGTTTGCAGATAAGACCTCCGAAAAAGCCTCCGTAGGTCTTGTTATCGCCCAGATATCCGGGCACCGAATTCGTAAAATACTGCTTAAGCGTTATTGCGGAGTCAAAGCCCCCGGCCGCGAGCTGTACAAGCGCCGAAACAAATATCATCATTCCCGCAAAAAGCAGCGTCTTTGTAACGACCGAGCGGTTTCTCTTGTTCGCGATCGCAAATATCGCGACAAATACCATTACGAACGGGAAGGCGTAGCCGAAGCTTCCCATAAGTCCGAATATGATCTTGTTGACGATCTCTCCGAAACTTCCGCAAAGATGCAGGTAGCTGAGCACCATCAGCACTCCCGCAAGAAGGATAAGTATAATGGTGATCTCGTCCTTTAAGGAATCATCCTCTTCAAAGCGAAGCTTAAGCTGGCCGTCATCCTCGTAAGTACTGCGTTTCTTTCCCGAAGAAGCCGTCCGGCCGCGTCCGGCCGTGCTGCCCGAAGATTTTCCGGTGCCTGAGGCCGTTCTCGTATTTGTCGTCGGGACCGGTCTTCCTCCGCGTCTGGCCGCGGCAGAGTCTCTTGCATTGGCTACATAAGCCCTCTTGCTGCCCGTGGCCGGTCTTCGCGCTCCGGAAGACTGATTCCCGGTTCTTTTTCTGTTATCAGTCATTTATCATCACCCGTTCAATGCATAATTTCCTATAATCAATGGTATCTGATTTGCCATAAAATATCAACACACAATCTCCTCTGCAAATTTTAATCAAATCTTCACTTCCTTTCCCGGTCAAATATGTTATTATATATAGCGATGCGGTTTGCAATAACTTGACCAGTCGCAGTTAAAAACATTGTGATTTGGTTTTTATTACCACATCCGCATCGTATAAGTAAAAAGCAACACAGGTAAAGGAAAAAGGAAAATGAACACATATCGTGCGGGAATCGATGTCGGTTCCACTACGGTCAAGCTTGTCGTGCTTGATGACAATAATAAGATAATCTTCGGAGAATATATGCGCCACATGGCGCACACTCAGGAAACTCTCGCCGATCTGCTCAAAAAGGCAAAAGAACAGCTCGGCGAATGTCTGCTCAATGTAAGGATCACGGGCTCCGGCTCGATCAACCTCGGCAAAGCGCTGAACATCGGCTTTGTACAGGAGGTTGTCGCGGTAGCCTCGGCTCTGAACTCCGTGGCGCCGCAGACGGACGTGGCGATCGAGCTCGGCGGTGAGGACGCCAAGATCATCTACTTCACCGGGGGCCTCGAGGAGCGCATGAACGGCGTATGCGCCGGAGGTACGGGCTCCTTCATCGACCAAATGGCCGCTCTTCTTCAGACAGACGCCACCGGCCTTAACAAAGAGGCCGAGAGCTATTCGGAGATCTACCCCATCGCGGCACGCTGCGGCGTTTTCGCGAAATCGGACATACAGCCGCTCATCAACGAGGGCGCTACACGCTCGAACCTTGCGGCCTCTATATTCCAGGCCGTCGTTAACCAGACCATATCGGGACTGGCCTGCGGTAAGCCTATCCGCGGATGCG
>JAEEGH010003978.1_pt1 | contig 38258 bp, 29 predicted proteins | sample 9134181 | NCBI WGS metagenome assembly JAEEGH01 (sample SAMN16246544, study PRJNA631951) | gut metagenome | biome: gut microbiome; feature: rumen; material: DP-attached | host: Bos | place: Iran: Karaj | collected 2018-10 | reverse complement strand
GTAGCTATATGGCAAGTAATAATATTAAAACCACATATACAGCTGACGACATTCATGTTTTGCAAGGACTTGAAGGTGTCAGAAAAAGACCAGCCATGTATATCGGTTCAACAAACGGAACCGGTCTACATCATTTAGTCTGGGAAATCGTCGACAATGCAGTCGATGAAGCATTATCAGGATTCGGAGACAAAATTACAATCACCATTCATAAGGATGGTTCTTGCTCAGTTTTGGATGAAGGTCGTGGTATTCCATGTGGCATCAACAAGGAAACAGGAAGACCAGCAGTTGAGCTCGTCTTTACTGAATTACATGCTGGTGGAAAATTTAATAGTGCCGTATATAAATCAGCTGCCGGATTACATGGTGTTGGTGCTTCTGTAACCAACGCTTTAAGTGTGTATTTAGATGTTACCGTCTATAAAGACGGTAGTATTTACCATATGAAGTTCGAAAATGGTGGACATATTGTTCAACCATTAGAGAAGTTAGGCAATACCAAAAAGCATGGTACATTTGTCAGATTCCAACCTGATCCAACCATCTTCTCCACAGTCGAATTTAAACGTGAAATCATTGCTGGACACCTTAGAGAAAGTGCTTTCTTGATGAAGGGCGTGAAGTTCGTTTTAGTGGATGAAAGAACTGGTGAGAGTGAAGAATTCTTCTATGAAAACGGCCTTGTCGAATACGTTGCAAGTATCAATGCCAACAAGAATCCAATGACTCCAATTGCCGACTTTAGCGACGTTGATGAAGCCACTGGAATCAGTACAGAAATCGCTCTTCAATACTGCAATGAAGACTACAACGAAACCATCTTGTCTTACGTAAATAACGTAAGAACAAAAGAGGGTGGAACCCATGAAGTTGGCTTCAAAGCAGGCATCACAAGAGCGGTTAATGACTTCGGTGAAAACTACAACATTTTGCATGGTAAAAAGCTCGATGGTAATGACATCAGAGAAGGTATCACCGCGATTATTTCCCTTAAAGTTCCTGAAAAACTCCTCGAATTTGAGGGTCAAACTAAGGGTAAATTAGGTACTGCTGAAGCAACCTACATTGTGCAAAACTTTATCTATAATAAGTTTACTTATTATTTAACTGAGAATAGAGAGATTGCTTCCTTGCTCATCAAGAAGTGTTTAGATAGCCAAGCTGCTAGATTAGCCGCTAGAAAAGCAAAAGATGAAGCAAGAAGTGCTAAAAAAGCCAAAACAGAGATCATTCTTTCCGACAAATTAACACCTGCACAAAGCAAAGATTACTCTAGAAACGAATTATTTATCGTTGAGGGTGATTCCGCTGGTGGCAGTGCTAAGAAAGGTAGAGATAGATTACATCAAGCAATCTTACCACTACGTGGTAAACCATTAAATACTGATGGATTACCAGTTACCACAGTCTTAAAGAATGAAGAAATTGCGACCATTATTAACACAATTGGTGCGGGTTTTGGTCAATCATTTGATATTGATGACATCCATTATGGCAAAATCATCATTATGACCGATGCTGATACCGATGGTGCTCACATTCAAACATTATTGCTCACATTCTTCTATCACTATATGCGTCCTTTAATCACCTCTGGACACGTCTATATTGCTGTACCTCCTTTATATAGAATATATAAAGAAGAGAACAAAAAGATGCATCAAGAGTATGCTTGGGATGATGAAGGATTAGAAAAAGCTAAGAAGAAAATCGGTGCTGGATATAAAGTTTCCAGATATAAAGGTCTTGGTGAAATGGATGCTCTCCAATTAAAAGAAACCACAATGGATCCAAAAACCAGACTTTTAATCCGTGTTGATATTGAAGATCCTCTTCTCGCTGACTCCCGTGTTAGTGTCCTTATGGGCAAAGATACAGGCAGCAGAAAGAAATGGGTTGAAGAGAATGTCAACTTCAATGAAGTTGATACATTTATGAAGGAGGTCAAATAACGATGGCAAAGAAAAAAGAAGAAGTCATTGAAGAGATCATCGAAAAGATTTCAGTTGAACCTCTTGAAGATGTCATGGGTGATAGATATGCCACCTATGCTAAATACGTTATTCAAGACCGTGCTATTCCAGATGTGAGGGACGGTTTAAAACCAGTTCAAAGAAGAATCATCTTCTCAATGTATAAAAGTGGTAACACTTTTAACAAACCAACAAAGAAGTGCGCTCATACCGTTGGTGCGGTTATGGGTACATTCCACCCACATGGTGATACATCCATCTATGAAGCTCTCGCAAGAATGAGCCAAGACTGGAAAGTTAGATACCCATTAATCGACTTTCAGGGTAATAATGGTTCTATTGATGGCGACTCTCCAGCCGCTTACCGTTATACAGAATCCAGATTGAGCGAATTATCTAACGAACTCATTCGTGATATCGAAAAGAAGACAGTTGATATGCAACTTAACTTCGACGATACCGAATATGAACCAATCGTTTTACCATCTAGATTCCCTAACTTGTTAGTTAATGGTACAGAAGGTATCGCAGTTGCTTTAGCAACTGAAATCCCACCTCATAACCTTAGAGAAGTTATTGATGCGACTATTTATCGTATTGGTCACAAGACCGCAACCACAGAAGACTTATTGGAATTCATTAAAGGTCCAGACTTCCCAGGTGGTGGTATTATTTACGAATCCGAAGGCCTCAAAAATATATATTTAACAGGTCGTGGAAAGATTGAAATTGGCTCAAAAGCAGAAATCGTTCAGAATAAAGATAATCAACAAATTATCATCACAGAAATACCTTATAAAGTGGTGAAAAAAGACCTTGTCTATGAAATAGACAAAATTATCCACGCAAAGAGTGTCAGTGGTCTTATCGAAGTAAGAGATGAATCTGACTATAAAGGTATTAGAATCGCAATCGACTGTAAGAAAGATGCAAAAGTCGACCTCTTACTCAAATACTTAAAGGCAAAAACGCCTTTAGTGACATCATACTCCGCAAACATGGTGGCCATCGTCAATGGTAGACCAAGAACATTAACACTTTTGGACTATATTGATGCCTACATTGAACACCAAGTTGATGTCGTTACAAGACAAAGCAAATTCGACTTAGAAAAGTATTCTGCAAGACTCCACATTGTTGAAGGATTAATCAAAGCTTCGCTTTGCATTAATGAAGTCGTGGAAATCATCAGAAAGAGTAAAGATAAAGCCGATAGTAAAGTTAACTTAATGAAGCATTTTGGCTTCTCAAACGAACAAGCGGAAGCTATCGTTACAATGCCATTATACAAGTTGAGTCATACTGATGAAGTTATTCTCGAAAACGAGAGAAAACAACTCGTTAAAGATATCGAAAATCTCACCGAAATTCTCAATGATCCAGCGAAATTAAACCGTGTTTTAATCAAAGACTTAAAACAAATTTCCGCCAAATACGGTGATGATAGAAAGACACAAATTGAACAAAAAGAAGACGATAAACCAATTGATAAGCGCCAGCTTATCGCAGAGGAAGAAACCATCGTTGTTGTTACACGTGATGGCTATGCAAAACGTTGTTCAATCAAGTCCTATAAAGGTTCAGGTGACGATGCAGATCCAGGCTTAAAAGATGGCGATGCAATCGTGGCAGTTGGCCAAGCATTAACAACCGATTACCTAGTTTGTTTTACAAACTTAGGTAACTATGCATGCATTCCAGTGCACAAACTCACTGAAAATCGTTTCAAAGATGAAGGCGTTCACTTGAACACATTTGTCTCATTTGCACCAGGCGAAAAGATTATCAAAGCAATCGCTTTGCATCAACTTAGAAATGACGTTTATTTAGCGTTTTTAACTCGTTTCGGGCAAATTAAACGTATGCCTGTTTCAGGAATCGAAACATTCAAACGTTCTCGTCCAGCGAGATGTATGAAGCTTCTCAATGGTGATGAAGTCGTTGGTATTCAAGTCTTAACAGGAAATAGCAACTTACTTGTTTTAACAAGTAATGGTATGGGAAGTTTGTTCAATGAGAACGACTTAACAATCCTCGGTCCTAAGGCCGGTGGCGTGAAATCTATCTCTGGCTTAGGTAAAAACCAAGCCGCAGCATTAATCGCTGCCCATGAAGACGAAAAGGCCAAAGTAATCTTAGTTACCGATAAAGGTCATGAGCGCGTGATAGATATTAATAGGATTACGCGTACACAACGCCTAGGTAAACCACAAGAAATCTGCCCATCATTCAAGAGTGATATCCATAAGATCATTGCTGCAGTTAAGGTCGACAAGGATTTAGATTTAATGAAATTAAATCTTTATCTCAGCGATAACAGCATCTTCAAGTTAGCGGTGGATGACTTCAGATTGACAGAAGCCAAATACGCAAAAGCCAATTGTGGTCTTCCAGCAAGAACTACAGTGAAGTGTGTCTTTGACACAAACATTGATAGAATCGACAAAAATACAATCTCTTTCCCAATAATTGAAAAGGTCAAACCAGAAATCTCAGTCGAGACATCTGATGAACCAGTAGAAAGCTTATTGGAAGAAGAAAATGTGGTGGAAGAAAGCCAAGAAACGCCAGTCGCAGAACCACAAAAAGCAAAAGAAAAGAAAGACGATAAGTCCTTTGAACAAATATCAATCTTCGATGTCGATGATGATGAATAAACATACTATGTATGTTAGTAAAGCATATTAGTAGATTATTAGTACATTATTAGATATAAGAAAAATATGGAAACTCACGAGGCTAATCACTTTGTGAGTTTTCTTTTTGCTTACTTAATGTATAATGAGGGCAAATGAAGAAAAGTTTAGCATTCATCGGAACTTTATTGATTGCAGCATCCCTTTGTGCATGCAATAAGAGACCATATCCAAAAGTATCACCAACGTTTTCATTCAATTATTTTAGAGAAGGTTCAACATTGTCTGGTTACGAAAGTATCGACATTGAATATTTTATCGTTGGCAACACGTATACATTTTGTATCTACGTTAAAAATAACGATGAAAGCTTTGCTTATTTTGATGATTTTTCTTTTACATATGATGAAGAGGCGTATGACATAACGCCATACTATTACAAGCAAGGGGCACGAAAGGATATGAGCTTCTTGTTTGTTATCGATGTCAAAAAGGAATCTGATAACAATAAAATTGTTGTTAATCATTTGAAACAAACAATTAATGAAATTGACTACCCAATAAGATCTTTTAGCGAAAGATTAAATTATTGCCGTTATGACAATATAACAGAAGTATATTACAACGAGACAACAGAACATCTTATGGATAAAGCAACTGTAATATCTTCTAAGGAAGAAATGGACCAATATCCAACATGGGTATCCAGTTCGCTTGCATATAATATAGACGATAGTTTCTTTGAAACGAGCAGTCTTGTATACATTCTCTTACGCGAATCAATCGCAAATTATAAATACGAGAACTACTACATTGAAAATGGTATTGTCTATTTCCGCATTACACATTATCGCGAGGGAATCCCATACGATGTAATGTTTAAACCAGTTAGAAAACCATGGTTTCAAGGTAGTACCGCTATAGCATTAGTGATTGACAAAGCTGATGGCGAGACAACCAACTTTGATCTTTGGTTTAACGCTCGCATAAAGAATTTATAAAACACATTTTCGAAAACGTCATTTTCTATAAATATATAAATAATAAAGTCTATTAATATTAGACTTTTTTTCAATAGGATTATAAGTTATGAAAAACAAGTATGTTCCATTCGCTGTAGCAGAATCTATCTGCCATCCAGTTGAAAGAGCAGTGTTTTTTCTTGACTGCATCGGTATATAATGAATTTAGATGAAATTTAAATATCTTCTTTTACCAGTATTGGCGCTTGCATTATCTGCTTGCCCAAACAAACAGGAGAGAGTCCTTCCAGAAACTGCTCCAGAGTTTTCTTATCGCTTCGTTACCCATGAAGGAAACCTAGCTGATGAAATTGCCGTTGACTCATATATACTCGGAAACGATTATCTTTTAAAAATTGATATCGACAACCGTTCTTGGGGTTATCAAGATTTATTTTCCTTTGAATATAGCGATGATGTGTTGAAAGTAAGTGAACTATTTGAGTCTAGCCGTAATAGTCAAAGGCATAATTTCTTCTTTGTGATCACTCCAAAAGCTGTTTCTGAAAACGCTTCACTTGTAGTTAAATACGCAGACGAAACGGTTACAACCATTACACACGCTATTGTAGAATACACAACGCAATTCGCATATTGTCACAGCTATACGCCAATCAATGATACACCCAAGCGCATGGAGCAAGATGAAACGACCATTTTTGTTGTTACCTCTATGGAACAAGTTGCAAATGAAGGTTTCTCTAGAAATAATGGTTTTGTTACTTATTCCGATAGTTTCTTCGAACACAATGCTGTAGTTTTTGTGACTATTTTTAGCGGAAAGAATAAAATGTCTAGTTACAAATATATGAGCTATTACATCGAAGGTACAAACGCATATTTCCGTTTTCGCTATCCAAGGGTATGTGGTGAGTGTGACGTTACTATGGATTATGTGCGTTCTTTCGTAACATTCACATTTGTTGTGGATCAAGTAGATGCTGCTACTTATACAATGAACATTTGGCGAAATTTCACAGTTTAGTAAATCGCTTTTAATAAAAAACCATTTTCCGAAAACGAATTTCCATTAATTATATAAATAATAAAGTCTATGAATATTAGACTTTTTCTTTTACAATAGGATTATAAGTTATGAAAAACAAGTACGTTCCTTTCGCCGTTGCAGAATCTATCTATGAAATAGATATCGATTTCTTCAAGCAACAAAAAGTCAAAGTTTTGTTAATGGATCTCGATAACACATTAGATAGTTACAAACTCTATCATCCAACAGAAAGAGCAGTGGAACTTGTTAAGAAAATCCAAGACGCAGGCATCTTACCTGTGATTGTTTCTAATAACAGGGGCAAGCGCGTAAGAACATACGCAAATGACTTAAATCTCATCTACATCAACAGTGCAGCTAAGCCATTCGGGTTCAGAATTAAAAAATTCCTCAAACAACACGGATGGGAAAAAGACGATGTCATGTTAGTCGGTGATCAAATGATTACAGATGTCGCCGCTGCTAAAAGAGTGGGAATACGTGTCATATTGACCGATAAGATTGTTAAAGAAGATCAATGGACTACGCGTTTCAACAGAATCTTTGGAAGAAGAATCAGAAAATACCATAAGAAGAGGGGTAACTTAATAAGTTGGAGGACGATTTATGGGAAAAGTTAGAAGAGTGTTACGTTGTTATAACTGTGGTACAGTTTTACAAAGTAAAAAAGCAAGTGAAAAAGGATATGTTCCAGCAGAATTACTTGATGGTTACACAGGGGATAGCCAAGTCTTGTACTGCCAAAAGTGTTTCGATGAAATGAAGAGCATTAATACAGGTGCTCTTGAACAAAACATCGATAAACAAACCGCAAAGATCTTAGATGATGCCATTGCCACAGATGCATACATTATTTATGTTGTCGATTTGTTCACATTTAATGGAACATTAAATCCAGACATTATTAAAAAGATTAAACGCCTTAACGTCGCAGTTATCGGCACACATAGAGACTTATTCTCAAATGTCATCAAAGATGAAACATTAGCGCAATTCCTTGAAGAACGCTTTGAAGAAGTTGGCATCAAACCAGACTCCGTCAGCATTCTCGGAAGCGAAAGTGATGTTGATATCGAAGCCTTGATGAAGAAATTCAACTCCGCTCGTAAGGCACATGATATTTATTTAATCGGCTCCAAGAGTTCAGGTAAAACAGTGTTAATTAACAAAATGTTAAAACACTATGAAAATAAAACAAAATGGCCTATCAAAACTGAAAGCTATCGTGGCACAAGTGTGAAAGTTATGAGCATTCCACTCACTAATTCTTCATTTTTATACGAACTTCCAGGTTTCTCATTAGCCACATCAGTCGTGGGCAAAGTTGAGAAAGAAGTCCAAAAGTTAATCATCCCAAGAAGAAAAGTGGAAACACATTATCGTACATTAATGAAAGGTGACGCTTTAGTCGCAGGTTCTTTAGCGTACTTTGAACTCTTCTCTGGTAAACCAACCGCGATTAAGTTCTACTGTGCGGAAGGTGTAGAAATCAAAAAGATTTCTTCCGATAAAGTTAATGACTTCTTAGAAGAAAATAATAGAAAACGTTATTTGAGACCAGTCAGCGAAAGAATTGATAACTTCCGTGATTATGACTTCTTCGAATACACAATGGAAAACGATGGTCAAGTCCATGATATTTCCGTTGAAGGTTTAGGATGGATTTCCTTCGTTGCCAAAGGCCAAGTCATCAGAGTTATGTTCCCAAAGGGATCCGCTCTTAAGGAATCATTAGGTAAATTAAGGTAATAAATATGTTAACTGCAAATCAAAAAAGACAATTAAAAGGTTTAGCGAGCACATTAGATACAAAGTATCAAGTTGGTAAAAACGAAATCAGCGATACAGTTGTAGCAATGCTCGATAAAGCATTAACCGCTCGTGAATTAATTAAGATTGATGTCATGAAAGCTGTCACAAGTCCAGTTATGGAACTTGCTCTAGATTTATCTAGTAAGCTTAATGCTGAATTAGTTCAAGTTGTGGGTCGCGTTATTGTTTTATATCGCTATAGCAAAGACAACCATAAGATTAAGCTTCAAAAGTAAATGAACAGAATATTTTTCGGTGGTGCATTCGATCCCGTTCATAACGGGCATATAAATATGGCGTTAAAAGCCGCAAAAGAACTTGATGGAGAAGTAATCTTCGTTCCAGCACGTATTTCAGTATGGAAAGAAGTTTCGGCGCCCATTGAAGACAAAATGAATATGTTAAGAATTGCCATCGAAGGTAAAAAGAATCTTTCCATAGATGAATTTGAACTTAATAGTGGAAAAGATATCAATTATTCCATCGATACAGTCAAATACTTCAAAGAGAAATATCCTAACGATAAGCTCTTTTATCTTATTGGCGTGGATCAAGTTAATGAGTTCCACAGATGGAAAGAAGCTGAAAAGATATCTGAATTAGCACAACTTGTATTTTATACAAGACCTGGTTATGAACTCAAAAGTGAGAACATTGAAAAGTTCCATATGCAGAAGATTGAGGGTAGTGGAATTGAGGTTTCAAGCACCGAAATCAGGGAATTAAAGTCCTTCGAACTACCTGATGAAGTACTCTTCTACATAGTAGAACATGATTTATACAAAGGAATGGTGGACCTAAACTATATTTTATCCGCTCATCGTCTTGCCCATTCTAAGAGCGTCGCTAAGACAGCTTACGAAATCGCCAAAGCAAATAACTTAGATAATCCTTTAAAAGCGTTTGTCGCTGGTCTTTTCCATGATATTGGCAAGGATATAGCCGAGAGCAAACAGTACGAACTCACTAAAAAGTATTATCCAGAGTATGCGGACATCCCAAAGTTTGCTTATCATCAGTTTGCTGGCGCTCATTTAGTCCAAGAAATGTTCGGAATTAAGGACCCAGACATCATTGAGGCCATCGAATTCCATTCAACAGGAAACGAAAATATGTGTTTGCTCGCTAAGATAATTTACGCCGCAGACAAGATTGAACCAACAAGAGGTTTTGACTCCAGTGACTTGATCAAAGCTATGAAAGATAATGCTGAACAAGGCTTCAAAACAGTCCTCCAAGCTAATAAAGATTTCCTCTTAAGCAAGGAAAAAGACATAAATAATCGATTAACCTATAAATGTTTCAAACAATATTTAGATTAATAAGTTGCTCATAACAGATTAGAGAGCGAATCAGGCTCTCTTTTCTTTTTGCCACTTCCATCGCAAAAACGCTAAAATATATAAACTTCGCATAATAGTCATTATGTTAACCAAAACATTAATAGAAATATCTACAATAAGGTTTTTAGCGGTTTTTACTTAATTATCAAACCCGTAATCCACATGTTGAAAAGCCAACTTTTCCACACATTTCAACTAGGCTCGTCTGCAATAAAATGTACTAATTTGCTACTAATTCACCGCTCTCGTATGTCACCGAGTTTTCCATTTAGATAGTCAAAATAAGCTTTCTGAACCGTCTCAAACTTATTCTTTTCTAACCTCATAATTGTATATTCATCTTCCGAATATGAGTCTGCTAACATGTCAGTTTTAGATCCGATGATGCTTCTTGTGTAGAGTCTCAACTTATCAATTGTTCTGACTTGGTTCACGACTGCCAATGTCGACTTATTTGTGTTCAAACATTCGATGACTCCAAGGTCAACATCGCTCTTGGGACACATTGATCCATGATTAGTTTTGAGTGGGCAGATTGTGACTAACGGATTTCTTGAGTCTGAGTCGACCATGACCACGCCATAATGTCGGTTCGAGAATTCAGCGTTCACATTGAGACCCCAGTCAAACTCGTAAATCTCGCCTTGTTTGAGATCGTACCTAAGCAAATACTTCTCGGAGAAAGAAAAGTATTCCAGTTGGCGCCTAATCCAGTCTAATTGTTCTCTCATACCATTTTGTCTGAGAGCGACTTTGCTTCCATAATCCGCAAAGATGTTTTTCTCGGTTTTAAATTTTTCCATGATTAAAACCCTCCTATTAGACTTCGTTAGTCATCTCCACTATTATTTTTTGCACAAAAAAAGCTGCCGAAGCAGCTTATTTCTTTGAAATAAATTTTTATTCAAATAATTCTTCGATTGGTTCGCCTAAGAGATTTTCAGGTTTCTTTAATCCGAAGTTCTTTAAGATTGTCGCACCGATATCACCAAATGTGACTCTTTCATCTAAGTAGCGGCCGTTCTTTAAGGATTTGGAGAACATTAATAGAGGAATCTTTTCACGGGTGTGATCTGTACCATACCAAGTTGGATCGTTTCCGTGGTCCGCTGTAACGATAACTAAGTCATCATCCTTTAAGACTTTTTCGAGTTCTGCTAAACGTTTGTCGAAAGCTTCTAAACATTCGCCATAACCGATTGGATTTCTTCTGTGGCCATATTCGCTATCGAATTCGACTAAGTTAACAAAGCACATACCTGTGAAATCGAAGTTCTTAGCTTCTTCAATGGTCTTGTCCATACCATCTTCATTAGAAGATGTCTTTTGTGTCTTAACGACGCCATAACCATCAAAGATGTCGCCAATCTTACCAACGCAGTCGACCATGAATCCGTTATCTTGCATAACGTTCATAACTGTCTTCACTGGAGGTTTTAATGCTAAGTCGTGTCTATGTGCGGTAACACGCTTGAAGTCATGCGCGTTCTCGCCTACGAATGGACGAGCGATAATTCTGCCCACCATCCATTCAGGTTTCATACAAATTTCACGAGCGATTTCGCAACAGCGATATAATTCTGGAACTGGAGTTGTTTCTTCGTGCGCAGCGATTTGTAACACGCTATCCGCGGATGTGTACACGATAAGAGAATTGTCTCTCTTTTGTTCTTCACCGAGTTTAACGAGAATTTCGGTACCACTTGATGCATAGTTACCTATGCATTTGTGTCCGGTTCTCTCTTCGAGTAAATCGATTAACTCTTTTGGGAAGCCATGATCTGTAAATGTTTGGAATGGTTGAGTGGTATGAACACCCATCATTTCCCAGTGACCTGTCATTGTGTCTTTGCCGTTACTAGCTTCTCTAGATCTTGCGACATAGGCATGTGGATGGTTCACTTTGCTTGTTCCGATAATATTGTTGTCTAAGTCATGAATACCCCATGCATTCATTGTTGGGATATTTAGTCCGTTAGGCATTTTCTCGGAAATGTGAACGATTGTGTTACTTCCGACGTCATTGTGGCCATCATTAAAGAACTTGTCTGCATCTGGTTCATATCCGATACCCACTGAGTCAGCGACAATAACAAATATTCTTTTATATTTATGGGACATAAATGTCTCCTCTCTAACTGCTTTATATTTTATATTATTTGCGTTTCATATACAAATCATACGCACTCAAAATTCTCTTCGTGCTTATGTGCGTATATATTTGCGTGGTCGCAATATTCGCGTGCCCGAGCATCTCTTGCACAGCGCGTAGTTGAGCGCCGTTCTCAAGAAGGTGAGTGGCAAAACTATGGCGTAATGTATGTGGGCTCACAGGCGAGTGTATACCCGCTTCGAGCGCGTACTTTTTAATTTGCTTGAAGAAGTATTGCCTAGAGAGTGGTTCTCCATATCTATTTAAAAATAGATACTTTGAATCGCTGCCTGGATTCTTACATCTGACTTCATCACAGTATTTTTGGATGTATTCGATAGCGAAGTCTCCTAAAGGAACTTTTCTTTCTTTAGCGCCCTTACCAAAAATAGTGATAATAGCTTTTTTGAAGTTCACACGAGAACGTTCAAGTGCTAATAACTCGCTCACACGTAAGCCTGACGCATACACTGTTTCGAGCATAGCGCGATCGCGTAAACCTTCAGGTCTTCTAATATCAGGTGCGTTTAATAAGTCTTCGACTTCCTCGATAGATAAGCAGTTGGGGAGTCGTTCTTGTTTCTTCATCGTTTTGACTTCTGGGATATCATCGTGATAATAGTTTTCTTTCTTTAAGAAAAGGAAGAATCCTCTTATAGAGGAAAGTCGACGCATAGCAGTAGAGACAGAATGACCAACAGCGGATTCTCTTCTCACAAATTCATTGAGATCTTCAGGAACCATATCCTCAACGTATTTGCGGTCAGGTAAAAAGGTGAAGAACTGTTTCAAGTCTTCAATATAAGAAATGACGGTTTGTTTAGATAATCCCTTTTCCACTAAAAGGTATTGTTGATATAAATCAACAGCATCAATTATTTCCATCATCTTTTTTCACCTCGCTTGCTCGCATTAATGCTTTCTTCTTAAGTTTTCTATTTAACTCATTGATGAGAAGCTTTGTACTGCTTTCTTCTTCGTGGAGTTGATAATCGAATAAACTCATCTGAATAGCGATATCTTTTGAATCTATTAAGTTCTGCAAAGTAACTCCGACAAGTCGGACAGTCATCTTAGAGAAGTATTTGTCGTATAAATCCATGGCTGTGTTGTAGATAACCTCAGCATTGTTGGTTGGATTAGATAATGTAATCGATTTATTGTGGCTTTTGAAGCCGTTCTCAGCCATCTCAGCCTCTTTGACGACTATTTGTATGGTCGGACCTAGTTTGTTCTCTCTAATGGCCCGTTCTGAAACTTCCTTAGATAAATATCTAAAAGTGGTGGAGATGAGTTCGTGATTAGAGGTATCCTCCATCAAAGTTGTTGAGTTACCAATAGATTTTGGATTCCAGGCATCAGTGTAGACCTCATCTGAACCGCGTCCGTTAATCCAATCTTTAATAACAACGAAGAATTTTCCGAGTTCTTCTTGGAGTTTAGGATCATCAGAATTACAAAGCGCAGCTAAATCACCGATGGTCTTAATGCCCATGGCTTTTAATCTAGGGGCGGTTTTCTTACCTATTCCGAACATACTATCTAAAGATAGTGGATATAAAATCTTCGCAATATCGCTCTTTCTGATAATAGTGATACCCATAGGTTTCTTATAATCGCTACCCATTTTCGCTAAGAACTTGGTAGGTGCGATTCCTATGGAACACTTCAATTTTGTTTCTTTATATAAGTCTTGTTGGAGCTTCTTGAAAAAGCCAACTGCGTCTTTCTCTTTTTTAATAACTTCCGTGAAATCTGCGAAACACTCGTCTACCGAGGCCTCTTCCACCTTGGGGGTATAACGCTTCACAAACTTCTTAAATTGGTCGCTGAGGGCCGAATAAAAGCGGAAATCCACAGGTTTAATAATAAGATGTGGGCAAAGTTGTTTAGCTTTGAACATTGGCATTCCACTAGAAACACCAAATTTACGCGCTTCATATGAACACGTAGAAACAATTCCGCCTCGTCCTTCATGTCCGATAGCGACAGCTTTATTCTCTAAACTTGGATCCTTTATTTCTTCGCAACGAACGAAAAAGGCGTTCAAGTCAATGTGAACAATAACTTTACTCATACAGCATTATTATATAATGGGCTATTAGATTATGTTAACCAAATTATAACAATTTCAAAATATCTTCCGGTTGAAGAGCAAATTTATCGAGTTGTTCATTGATAGATGCGTGATCCACGAATTCATCAGGGATGGATTTAATGATGATTTCGCCCTTATAGCCTAAGGAGATTAATTTCACGCTTAAGTATTGAGCGAATCCGTTTTCCACTGAGTAAGCATCATAGATGATGACTCGTTTATTATTCATGATTTCCTTGGAGATGAGTTCCTCATCCATAGGTTTCATGTAAATTGCGTTATATAAGGAGACTTCCTTTTTATTTTCTTCGAGGAGTTTCTTAAGATCTAAAGTTAATGGACCGACAGAAACGATTGCTGTGTCCTTACCAGAGAGTTCTTTCTTCCATTTTCCAAAGGAAAGTTCTTCTTTAGCACCAGTTGGCACCAACTTGGAACGTGGATAACGGATGCAGAATACACCATGGTTATTAAAGGATTCTTTGAATAAGCCATAGGCTTCACTTTCTCTAGAAGCCATTGCCACAACAGTATTTGGTGTAGCTAAAAGGAATGACTCATCATAGATGCCTTGGTGTGTATTGCCGTCTTCACCGACTAAACCAGCACGGTCAATTAAGATAGTTGTGTTAAGATTCATTCTAGCGATATCGTGACTGAGTTCATCAAACGCTCTTTGGAGGAAAGTTGAATAGATAGAAACGATTGGGTGTTTTCCGCTAGCGGCAAGACCACCTGACATAGTCAGAGCGTGTTCTTCAGCGATGCCAACATCGTACGCACGTGTTGGATATAATTCGAAGACTGGTTGAAGTTCGCTTCCGACTGCAGTAGCAGGAATAACTGCGACAGCATTTGGATTTTCGCTCATTTCTTCTAATATAGCTTTGCTATAAATAGTGGACCAAGACACCAATTTTTCATCTTTATTGACCTTGCCCGATTCTTTATCAAAACTACCAACACCATGCCATTTGCCGGAGTCATCGTTTTCTGCGTACTTATAACCTTTACCTTTGATTGTCTTAATATGGATGATTGAAGACTTCTCATAGTTCTTAGCCTTTTTAAAGGCTGCTTCCATAGCTTTAATGTTATGACCATCAACTGGACCGATATATGTAATTCCGATGTTATCAAAGATATTCATCGCCATAACATGACGTTTGAACCAGTTTTTAATCTTTCCTGTCCATCCTAAGATCCAACGGCCGAATCTTGTCTTCTTCATGACACGTTGGTATGCGTGTTTGCTACGACGGTATAAGGATGAGTTGGAAAGTTTTCTAAATGTCTTAGCTAAACCACCAACAGGTTTAGTAATAGACATATCGTTATCATTTAATATGATAATCACCTTGTTTTCGCCATTTGCGAGGTTGTTCAAGCCTTCAAAGGCTAAACCATTTGCGATACTCGCATCACCAATGAATGCGATGATATCATAATTCTCTTTATTAAGGTCTCTGGCGACCGCCATACCCTTAGCGACAGAGATTGATGTGGAACTATGTCCACATTCAAAATGATCGTATGGTGATTCAGATAGTTTTTGGAATCCGGATACACCATCGGATTTTCTTAAACGTTCTAAAGAACGACCGGTAAGAATTTTATATGTGTAGCATTGGTGGCCAACGTCAAAGATGAGTTTATCTTGACTAAAGTCAAAAGTACGACACATGGCTATTGTCGCATCAATAACGCCGAGGTTGCTGGAAAGATGTCCACCATTAATCGCAGTCATATCTACGATATAGTTGCAGATATCTTTACTGAGGAGGTCTAATTCCTTATATGAAAGTTCTTTAAGGAATGTTGGGTCCTTAATCTCAGCAATATTCACATGTCTAAGCTCTTTTTTCTTGGCCATAACCTATACTGATAATCTACTAATAATTTACTATTTTGAATTACTTATCTTCGATACTTACAATTTGTTCGACTTTTTCAGAAGCTTCCTTCAAAGCCTCTTCTAGTTTCTTAATAATATTGTTGCCTTCTTCGTATAATTTGAGGCTTTCTTCGAGTGGTAAAGCCTTAGAGGAGACTTCATTTACAATCTCATCTAGTCTTTCAATTTCTTTTGCGAAGTCAATTTTCTTTTCACTCATATACTAGTCCTCCACACTTTCAACAGTGCTCGTCACACTACCATCCTTTAAGGATGTTTTAATCTTTTCACCTGGTTTTACATCTTTAACAGAGCTCACCACTTGGCCTTTCTCATTCATGGATATTGAATAGCCACGATTGAGAACTTGCTTTGGATTCAATGCTTCTAATTGATCCTTGCGGCCTTTAATTTCTCTTGCGAGATAATCTAACTTATCTTGCATCGCTTCATATAGTTCTTCACTAAGTGAAGCCACATCATCTTTCATATCATTCACTTGTTCTCTTAAGGATCTATTCATTGTATCAATGGAGTCTTGGAAGTTCTGAATGATTTCGCGCATATCTACGGTTGCGAGTTCGGCAGCACCTGTTGGGGTACTGGCACGTTTATCCGCTACGTAGTCCACGAGTGTTACGTCAATTTCGTGCCCTACGGCAGCAATTACAGGCATTTTGCTATTAGCAATCGCCCTCACTAGTGTTTCGTCGTTAAATGCGCTTAAATCTTCACTAGCGCCCCCGCCACGCCCAATGATGAGTGTGTCTAAATCGTATTCTTGCGATTTCTGGAATGCTTTTAGAAGTTCTTTAGGTGCATCTGCGCCTTGCACAGCGCTTGGGAAGACATAAATGTCTGCGATTGGATAACGACGCTTAATATTTGTCACTATATCCCTAACAGCGGCACCATTCTTCGCTGTTATGACGCCAATGGCACGAGGGTAGATATTTATATCTCTTTTCCTAGAAACATCGAAGAGGCCTTCTTTTTGGAGTGCTTTCTTGAGAATTTCTAGTTGTAAGAGCATTTCGCCTTGACCAATTTCATTCATTTCATAAGCAATTAATTGATAAGTGCCTCTTGCGGTATAGACATCTACGCTAGCTAAGACCACGACTTCATCTCCATCTTTTGGATCAAAGGCGAGTTTATTCGCGTATGTCGCAAACATTGCGCAGTTGATGAGTGAGTCTTTATCTTTCAAAGAAAAATAAAGATGACCGTTAGCACCGTGCTTGAAGTTGCTTAGCTCTCCTCTGACAGAGATGAACTTTAAGTTCTCGTCTTGAGAAATGACGGATTTGATATAACGGTTAACATCGCTTACTGAATAAATGTTGCGTTCACCGATCATCTATTTGAGGACTCCATCAAGTATTGCGTTAATAAACTTGGCTTGTTTTTCTTCGATATATTTCTTCGCTAATGTGACAGCGGTATTAATAACGATTTTCTTTTCGACTTTTTCTACATAGTAGAAGTGAGCGTAGGACATCACTAAAATGGCTCTGGTTAATAATGGGAGTCTATCCCATGTCCAGTTCTTGAGGTAAGGAGTAAAAGCTTTGACGATTTCGCCATAGTTCTGTAAAGAAGCAGCGATGGATTGCTTGATGAAGTTATCGACTTCTTCGTATGGTTGCTCGCATAACTCGCTTGTTAAATCACGAGCGTCACGAAAAACCTTTCCACCATTCATGGCAAAGTCATTTAACTCGTTATAAATAACGGTCATGATTATATAGTGTTGTTGATTACGACTTGTGCTCATCTTCTTTTTCCTCGCTTTCACTTTGTAATTTTTCTTGTTCTTTTTTTGCTTTTACTTCCGCAACGGTTGGGATGTCTTTGAATCTCTTTTCAATGTTTATAACATTGGTGTATTGGTATAACGCCATAATCAGGAAGAATGAGACTATCACGTGTACACCAACGCTAACCAATAAACCAACAAGTCCATCTCTGGAATAGAAGATGAATGACTTGAGGAATGTGAAGATCCAGTCAACACCATAAGTAATAACCATGGCGATGAGGACTTTCTTCTTCCCTTGGGAAGAATATACACCAAGAAGTGTTGCCCCTACTGTTAAGGCTACAGCGATGAGTCCCACTAGCACCCAATATATGGCTAGCATATTGACATCCATCTTCATCTGTTCGAAGAGTGTATATAGGAACTCGCCTGTACCGAAGCAGAGCCAATAGGAAACAGGATTTTCCGCTTCACCTTGGATTGTGTAATGCTGAATGACACCAACAAGGATGCCAACAAAATTCGCTATGCCTGCCCAAACGAACGCTTTGCAGGCGCGGCGATAACGGATGACTGCATTATTATGCAAGTCGACATATGACACCTCTCTTTGGCGGTTTTTGCGGTTAAAGAATAATCCCATGTTAGATAATTGATTGCACTCTCACTTGGACATTAACAGGGATTTGTTCTGTGATTAAGAAGAGGGAGTTATAAACTTCCTTTTGAATCTCAGAAACGACATCTTGGATATTTTTGCCTTTGGCAACATCAATATAGATCAAAACATAAACAATATCTTTGTGGATGTATGTTTGCACTGGCTTATTAAGTCTCATGAATTGGAATCTCTTCATGAGTTTTTCTGATTTAGAGATACCTTTAATATTCATTAAAGTAGATGTGACTAGTTGGTCAAAAACACGATATGAGATACCGAGTTTGCCCTTCTTGGAATAGTCATCTAAGTAAACGTAATTTGCCATAACTGTTGCCTCTTCAATACTATATATTAAATATAGAAAACAAGCAACAAAACACGTTTTTTCATATAAAAAGAAAAAAGCAATGGATGAACCACTGCTTCTTCTTTTATGATTTATCGTTATCTAACGATGCTTCTGCATAACTCAGCAAGTTTTGCAGGAGTGAATTCGAATTTGTTGATCACATCTTTTGCAGGTGCGGATGCGCCGAATGAATCAAGACCCATATGGTGTTTGGCGTATCTATCCCAACCGAATGTGGAGAGCATTTCGACGGAAACTCTCTTATCCCAATCTAAGGAAAGGACGGATTTCTTGTATTCTTCATCTTGTTCAGCGAATAATTCCCAGCTTGGCATAGAGATAACTCTCACATCGATGCCTTCTTCTTTTAGAAGTTTTTGTGCTTCAACTGCTAAGCTGACTTCACTGCCTGTGGCGATTAATTCTAATTGAGCTTTCTTGCTTTCTTTAGAAACGATGTAAGCACCCTTAGCTAATCCTTCTGCGGAACTGCCTTCTAATAATGGGAGGTTTTGTCTTGAGAGGATCAATGCGGTTGGTGTCTTTTTGGATTTAAGAGCTTCACACCAAGCGGCGTAGGTTTCTCTTTCATCACATGGACGGATAACACGCATATTTGGAATGCTTCTTAGCATAGCTAATTGTTCGATTGGTTGATGTGTTGGACCATCTTCACCGACGGCGATTGAGTCATGGGAGAATAAGTAAATGGCTGGTAAGTGGCTTAATGCTGCCATACGGATTGCGGCTTTCATATAGTCAGCGAAGACTGCGAAACAGCCAACATATGTACGTAAACCACCGTGTAAGAGCATACCATTTTGTGCGCTCGCCATTGCGAATTCACGGATACCCCAGTTCACATTGTGTCCTTCTCTATGAGAAGGTGTGAAGTCCACGCCACCATCGAGTTTGGTCATAACTGAACCAGCGACGTCTGCGGAACCACCAACTAAGTTTGGTAAATTGAGCATATAAGCATTTAATGCTTTACCGGAAGCGACACGTGTTGATGTTGAACTGCCAGCGACGAATTCTGGCATAACTTTTGGTAAGTATTCATCAACGCTGAGATTGATTAAGGATTCAAATCTAACAGCATCGTCTTTGTGCTTTTCGCTATAAGCGGCAAATGCTTTCTTGTATTCTTCGTGTGCTTTTGTACCACGAGCGATAAATGTCTTTTCAAATTGTTCCTTAACTTCTTCAGGAATAAAGAAGTCTTCGTGATCAAAGCCATAAACATCGACTTTGGCGTGTTTGCCATCTTCTGCTCCTAAAGGAGAACCATGGACTTTGCTCGTTCCTTGTTTAGCGGAGCCATAGCCGATAACGGTATGGATAAGAATCATGGTTGGTTTGTCTTTGCTCTTCTTAGCTTCCACGATTGCTTTATCGATTGCTTCGATATCATTGCCATCGGCGACTTCTAAGACATTCCATTCACTAGCGATGAAACGGGCTTTGACTTGTTCAGAGAATGATAAGTCGAGAGCACCATCGAGTGTAACTTGGTTGGCGTCATAGAATAAAATTAATTTATTTAATTTTTGGTGACCTGCTAATGAGATTGCTTCTTGAGAAATACCTTCTTGTAAGCAGCCATCGCCACATAAGACGTATGTGTAATGGTTCATAATCTTTTCGCCATCGTTGTAGTTAGCTCTGACACTTTCTTCTGCCATAGCCATACCAACGGCTTGTGCGATACCTTGTCCTAAAGGACCACTTGTGGCATCAACACCTTTTGTCCAGTGATATTCTGGGTGACCTGGTGTTAAGGAACCGAGTTGGCGGAATTGTTTTAAATCGTCAAGGCTCACTTCGTATCCGGATAAGTGCAACATTGTATATAACAATGATGAAGCATGACCTGCGGATAATACGAAACGGTCACGGTTGAACCACTCTGGGTCTTTTGGGTCAGCAACTAAGTGGCGTGTCCATAATGTGTACAAGATAGGTGCGCTACCTAATGCCATACCTGGGTGACCAGAATTGGCTTTGTTAATGGTGTCGATACATAAAGATCTGATGGTTGCTACTGATAGTTCGTCAATTTTTTTGTTCATTTTTGTTACTCCTTTATTAGTAGTTTTTTAGTATATTATCAGTTTTTATATAAACTTTGTTTATAATTTAGTCTTTGTCCTTGATGACAATGCCTAAATCTTCAAGCTGTTGAGCACTCACTTCTGTTGGTGCCATGCTCATTGGGTCGACGCCTGCTAAATTCTTTGGGAAGGCGATGACATCACGGATGTTATCAGTGCCACCGAGAATCATTGCAAGACGGTCTAAGCCGAATGCCATACCTGCGTGTGGAGGTGTGCCATATTGTAATGCGTTTACAAAATAACCGAATTTCTTTTCCACTTCTGCATCGCTTAAACCGAGGATGTTAAAGATCTTTCTTTGAACATCTTGGTCATAAATACGAAGTGTACCACCACCTGCTTCATAGCCGTTGATAACGATATCGTAGGCGTATGAGATGACTTTGGTTGGGTCTTCATCCAAGTATTTGAGGTCTTCGTCCTTTGGACGAGTGAATGGATGGTGTGTAGCAACGATTGCGCCACTTTCGACATCTCTTTCAAACATTGGGAAGTCAACGACCCATAATAAGTCGTAGGTATTTGGTTTAATGAGTCCGAGTTGTTTACCGTATTGTAAACGTAAGGCACCTAGTAATGGCGTGACACGATTGTATGCACCTGCAGAGATGATGAGAATGTCACCATCGTTTGCTTCTAATTTATTAATTAGGGCCACTTTTTCGGCCTCAGAAAGGAATTTCACGAAGGAGCCGGTTAATTCCCCGTTTTCTTTCTTAAGGACTGCTAAACCGCCTAAACCGAATTTCTTCGCTTCAAGTGTTAAGTTATCAATAACTTTACGGCTTGTTTCAGCGGCAACGCCTGGAACACAGATACCTTTAATGGTTTCTGCACTCTTATAGGCTTCGAATGTTGTATCTTTAAAGACTTCTTTTAAGTCTTTGAGTTCAATACCAAATCTTGTATCTGGTTTATCACTACCAAATCTTTCCATGGCTTCTCTATAAGGCATTTGGCGAAGTGGTAATTTCACATCATAACCGATTGTGTTCATGAATATTTCATGAATCAAGCCTTCCATCATCTCCAAGAATTGTTCTTGATCTAAAAATGATGTTTCAATATCGATTTGTGTGAAGTCTGGTTGTCTATCCGCACGTAAGTCTTCATCACGGAAGCAACGCGCGACTTGATAATATCTTTCAAAGCCCGCCACCATTAAGAGTTGCTTAAACATCTGTGGGCTTTGTGGAAGAGCATAGAAGGAGCCATGATGTAATCTACTTGGTACCAAATATTCTTTTGCGCCTTCAGGTGATGATGCACATAACATAGGTGTTTCAACTTCAATAAATTGAAGTTTGTGCAAATAACTATGAACGGAGATCTTAATTTGGTCTCTAATATCAAAGTATTTTTGCATACATGGTCTACGTAAGTCGAGATAACGATATTTTAATCTTGTCTCTTCGAGAGCATCTGTTTCGTCAGCAATGATTAAAGGAGTTAACTTCGCAGTGTTCACCACGACGATTTCATCGGCAATGATTTCGATTTCGCCAGTCTTAAGATTTGGATTAGCGACTTCTTTCTTACCAACGACACCTTTAACTTGGATGACGTATTCATTTCTAATGTCAGGAACTTTATCAGCGTCTTTAACCATGATTTGGATAATCCCAGAACGGTCTCTCAAATCAATGAATAAAATAGAGCCTAAGTTTCTTCTCTTGGCCACCCACCCTAAAAGGGTGACTTGACGGCCAACATCTTTAATTGATAATTCGGTATTACGGCAAGTTCTTTCCATATAGAACTATTCCCCTTTCTCACAGTTCTCACCTTCACAGCATTCGCCTTCGTGTTTGTGTTTACCACAGCAATGATGTGTGATGAGTAATTCGTCGACTTTATCGCACATGTCCGCGAGAGCAACAGTAATTTGTTCTTTGCTTTCCATGTTCTTGATAATGACGGATTCATTTTTAATTTCTTCTTCACCGATAATGACAGCAAGCTTTGCTTGTTTCTTTTCGGCACGTTTGAACATGTTTCCGATTTTCACGTCGTCATAGCACATGTCCACCTTATATCCGAGCATACGCAAGTCATTTGCCACCATTAAAGCGGTCTTTTGGCTTTCGATGCCTAAAGGCATAACATAAGCATCAAGTTTGACTTCGGCTTGTTCTAATAAACCATCATCAGTTAAAACACTAACAAGTCTTTCTACACCAAAGCTAAAGCCAACGCCTGGTGCATCTGGTCCACCGATTTCGTGGACTAATTTATCGTAGTGACCACCAGCACCGATGGCGCCGTAGTCATTGCCTTTATTACTAACGTAATGGAATTCGAATACTGTTTCGCTGTAGTAGTCTAGACCACGCACTAAAGTATCATCTACTTCGTAAGGAATTCCCATTGCTTCTAAGGATTCTAATACTTGAGAGAATCTCTTTTGGCTGGCTTCAGAGATGTAATGACTCATCTTTGGAGCGTCCTTAACGATTTCTTGATCGCTTGGGACTTTGCAGTCGAGGATTCTTAAAGGATTGATTTGATATCTCATTCTGCAGTCTTCGCACATGTTTTCGACTTTATCCTTAAAGAAACCTTTAAGAGCAGCGCGATATGCATCACGAGATGCTTCATCACCTAAGGTGTTAATCTTAATGGTGACATTTTGTAAACCTAAGCTTTGGAGAATTGTATACGCAAGTGAAATTACTTCCACATCTGCGTATGGACTTGCGTGTCCGACAGACTCCACGCCGAATTGATTGAATTGACGATATCTACCGAGTTGTGGTCTTTCATAACGGAAGACTGGACCACAATAATAGAACTTTAATGGTAATTCACTGATTGGCAAAAGTTTGTTTTGCACGATCAAACGCATAATACCTGCGGTAAATTCAGGACGAAGTGTTAAGCTTCTTCCACCTTTATCATCAAATGTGTACATTTCTTTTCTAACGACATCAGAACTTTCGCCGACACCACGAACGAATAATTCGCTATGTTCGAGCACTGGAGGTCTCACTTGTTTAAAAGCGAAGAATGAAGCGATTTGACTCATAACGTTTTCAACGTAGGAGTAACTTTCAGCTTCGCCACCAATGATATCGTGTGTACCTTTAACATTGATAATTCCCATAATATATTTCCTTTCGTAATTAATTTATTAATTAGTGCGTCACTCTGGTGATTGAGTAGATGCCATTTACAGATCTTAAGATGTTGAACACATCGTTAAGTCTCTTCGCATCACTCACCATGAGCGTTGCGCTGATATCCACGCCGCCTGTGTTATTTAAGCGAGCATGCAAATTATTAATGCTCACCTTCGCAGCGGTAAGTGTGGACATAATATCGACTAATAAGTTGTTTCTGTCACCTGCTTGGATAAGTACATCCACAGGGTAAGTTGCAAACTCAATGTCATCTCTCCATAAAACTTCCACTAGTCTTTGTGCCTCATTTGCGACATTTGGACAGCTCTTACGGTGAACAGCGATACCTTTACCTTTGGTAACATATCCGACAATGTCATCGCCTGGAATTGGTGTACAGCAGTTAGATAAGCTAATAGCAATCTTGCCAACACCACGGCAATAGACTGGACAGTTATCACCAGATTTAGTTTTCACTCTTCCACCAGTAGGAAGTTGAATTGGACGTTTAATATGTAAGTAATCGATAATCGCACTTGGAACTGGTTTTCTTCCAGCGATGCCCATGAATAAGTCTTCGACATTATCGAATCCGAAGTGATCGAGGAGTTTTGGATCTTCGAGATATTTCATCATCTCTTCTTCCTCAACCGCACGGTCATGGAAGGCATCTAAACATGATTGTTTTCCTTTGGAAATCTTATCTTCTCTGATAAGTTCCATGTTCTTCTTTGCGATATATTTCTTAACAGCGGATTTCGCCGCGTTAGATTTAACGAAGTCTAGCCAGCCTTCACTTGGCGATGAATTCTTGTTGGTTTTAATTTCCACTAAGTCACCGGTTTTAAGGATGGTGTTTAATGGAACCATCACGCCATTGACGAGTGCACCGACGCATGTATCACCAACACGTGTATGAATGTGATAAGCGAAGTCGACTGGTGTACTGCCTTGTGGGAGTTCCACGACTTTGCCTTTTGGTGTGAAGACATAGACATTGGCTTCAAAGATGTCATGGGTAAGGTTATCCATGTATTCTTTTGCGTCGCTATGTTCATCAGAATTAGACATAGAGACAAAGTCTCTGAACCAGTGCAACTTGTTTTCGATTTCCTGTTGTTCCTTACGGGAGTTATAGCCGTTTCCTTCTTTATACGCCCAGTGCGCAGCAACGCCTGTCTCCGCGATTTTGTCCATTTCTTCGGTTCTGATTTGCACTTCATAGAAGTTTCCATCACCACCGACGACTGTGGTATGCAAGGATTGATACATGTTAGCTTTTGGCATAGCAATGTAATCCTTGAAACGGCCAGGAACTGGTTTATATGACTTATGAATTAAGCCGAGGATTTCGTAACATTGAATCTCTGTTTGAGTAATGATACGAAGGGCTAAGATATCATAAATTTCATCAAATGGATGGCCCTTGATATACATCTTTCGATAAATCGAATAAATGGATTTAACACGAGATGAGATATCAAATGGAAGATTATGTTCGAAGAGAATATCCGCAATCTTCTTCTTTAAGGAGTCTAGGGATTTACCCATAGTCTTGGCTTTCTTAGAAAGAAGTTTGGTGATTTCTTCATATCTTGTTGGTTGTAAATATTTAAGACATAAGTCTTCTAATTCACTCTTAATGACATCAAGACCTAAGCGGTGAGCGATAGGAACAAAGACATCCATCGTTTCATTTGAAAGCGCTAATTGACGGTCAGGATTAAGCGCGTCTAATGTGCGCATATTATGTAAACGGTCAGCGAGTTTAATTAAGATAACACGGATATCTTTGGCCATACCTAAGAAGATCTTTCTATGGTCTTCGGCTTCGAATTCTTCACTTGTTATCTTTGATAACTTTAATCTTTGAATCTTGGTTAAGGAGTCAACGATACTCGCAACTTCTTCGCCCCATCTTCTTTTGATGTCTTCGATAGATGTATCTGTGTCTTCAACGACATCGTGTAATAAACCTGCGGCAATGGTTTTAGGACCGCAGTGTAATTGGGCGAGAATATAAGCGACTTCTAAAAGATGGTGATAATATGGTTCACCACTTCTTCTTAACTGACCTTCGTGTTTGGCCATAATGAAATCATAGGCCTCACGAATCATTCTTTTATCTTCAACAGAAGTAATGTAAACGGAGTAAATGTCCTCTACTTCTTCAAAGGTATGTAGAGGATAACCACCATTAACTTTTAATACTTTCGCTTTTTCCATATACACAAATATCTTACAACTATTCATTTATTTTATAAAGAAAATAAAAGGAATGACCCTTTATTAGTAAAAGAAAAAGCCCATATAATGTGCTTTATCTTTCCTCAAATTGGAGTTTATACAGTTTGTAATAATAACCGTGATTTTTAAGTAGTTGTTGATGTGTACCACGCTCCGCAATCTCACCATTTTGAAGCACGATAATCTGATCGGCTTTTTGGACCGTGGAGAGACGGTGAGCAACGATTAACATTGTACCAATGTTCTTAATCTTTTCTAAGGAGTCTTGGATTAAGACTTCAGTCTCGGTATCGATGTTTGCTGTAGCTTCATCAAGAATGAGGATTTGTGGTTTATGGATAACTGTTCTTGCAAAGGATAAGAGTTGTCTTTGTCCTTGGGAATAGTTCTCACCACGTTCGATAACTTCCTCATCATATTTATGTTCAAGTTTTTCAATGAACTTATCAGCGTTCACATATCGGCATGTTTCTTCAATCTCTTCTTGGGTGAATCTATCATCTCTTAATGTGATGTTATTTTTGATGGTTCCGGAGAACAAGAACACATCTTGTAGCATCTGACCAATCGCTCTTCTTAAAGATTTTATCTTTATCTTCTTGATATCCATGCCGTCAATGAGGATTTGACCTTTTTGGATTTCATAGTTACGAACGATGAGTCCGAGGATGGTTGTTTTGCCTGCGCCTGTCGCACCAACGAAGGCACATGTTTCACGTGGATTAATGGTAAATGAGACGTCTTTTAAGATCCATTCTTCTTCCTTATAAGCAAACCACACGTTCTTGAACTCAATCTTTCCTTCGAAATGGTCGATTTCTAAGGCATCTGGTTGATCTAAGACATCTGGTTTAACATCCATAAGGTTAAATAACCTTTCGCTTGCGGTAACCGCTCTTTGGATACCGTTGAGTTGATCAGCAATTGTTTGAATTGGGTTAAAGAACTTGGATAAGTATAAGTAGAAGGCCACGACTTCACCTGCTCCGATAATAAGTTGGAGAGCGAATGAGAATGTGGTTGCTACTGCGGCAAAGTAGATGAAGGAAATAAGTGGACGATAAATACCAAATGCCACTAAGACCTTGTATCTCACTCTTCTTAAATCGTTGTTCTTCTTATCGAACTCTTTGTGCTTTCTCTTCTCTTGGTTGAAGATTTGAATAATCTTCATACCTGAGAGGTTTTCATTTAAGAAGGTATTCAAATCAGAGATGTATTTTCTCTCTTGTGTGAATATCTTATGAATGACTTTTCTAAAGATTAAGGAAACCGCAAAGACAACAGCGACGAATCCAAGCATCACTAAAGATAACTTCCAAGAAATGAAGAACATCATCGCGTAGACGCCAACGATTTCTAAGACGTTTTTAACTAAGTTAACAAGGATAGATGTGAATAGTTCTGATAAGGAAGAAGTATAAGACACTACTCTTGTAACTAAGGAACCAACTGGCATCTCGTTGAATTGGTTTTGTGACATATGAAGGATATGGTCAAAGACTTCCATACGGAGTTTCTCGACCACTCTTTGACCAGCCTTTTGTAAGATCATCGCTTCAAAGTATGAGATGACACCGAATATTAAGGAAGCGCCGAAATAACCGATGGTAATCATTAAAATGATTTTGAGTGTTTCACTTGTTGGTGTGTTAAGTGTGTCAGTTAGTTGCTTCATGAAAAGTGGAAAAGCAATATCAATCACAACACCGAGGATAACTAAAAGCATGGCAAGCAAAAGCGATGGCCATTCTGGTTTTACATATGACCATGTACGTTTAAGCATGACTTTAGCAGGAATCTTTTTATCACCTTTAAGCTTGTCTAAATCTTCAGCAGCCATATTATTCGTTACCTCCTTCCACTTCTCTTTCTAATTCTTGGAGATAAACCATCTTTTGATATGTTGGTGAGGTCTTTAAAAGTTCCTTATGAGAACCAAAAGCTTCGAGTTCACCATCATTTAAAACGATGATTTTATCTAAGTGACTAACCGTGGAAACACGAGAAGCAACCACTAAAGTGGTTTTGCCTTGTCTTGCTTCACGGATGTTATGTAAAATTGTTTCTTCTGTCTTCACGTCAACCGCGCTGACAGAGTCATCTAAAATCATAATCGGAGCGTTCTTCGCGTACGCTCTTGCGATAGAAATTCTTTGTTTTTGACCACCAGAAAGTGTCACACCTCTTTCACCTGAAACGGTGTTATAGCCTTCTTTAAATCCGCTGAGGTCTTTGTTGATATCAGCAAATCTTGCACTCTCCACAATCTTATCCATCGTCATTGTGTCATCAGCAAAGGAAATGTTATTGCTAATTTTATCCGAGAATAAGAAATTATCTTGTGGAACGTAAGCGATATTCTTTCTTAGAGATTGGATATTGCAGTTCATAAGATCATTGTCATCAATCTGAATAGCGTTTTCATCGATGTTATATAAGTGCAATAAAGAATTGACTAATGTGGTTTTACCACAGCCAATCTTGCCGACAATACCGACGGTTTCACCAGCGTTTATTTCTAAAGAAATATTCTTTAAGGAAGGATTCTTACTTCCTGGATATGTGAACGAGAAATTATTAAATGTGATTTTGCCTGCGACATCTTTTAAAACAATCGCACCTTCTTTGTTACAAACTTCTTCTGGTTCATCTAAGAAATGAGTAATTCTCTTTAAAGAGGTTCTACTTCTAGAGTACATAGAAATCATTTGTCCCATAGCGATCATTGGCCAAATGAGTAAGTCAAAGTAACCAAGGAATGTCACTAAGCCACCTAAGTTCAAATTAACTGCGTGGCCAAAGATCACTACTGGATTGCCAGAAATAAAGGAATAGACAAACCATCCACCGAAGCCCATAACAATAGATGAGATAAGGGCAATAATGATACCAATCAAAATATCAAAGACAATGGAAATTCTCGCGAATGAAACGTTAGTGTTTTTATCTTTTCTCGCTAGTTTAGCGAAAGCGTGTAATTGTTGAGTTTCTTTGACGAATGCTTTAACAACACCGATACCAGTGAATGTTTCTTGTGAGAAATCATATAAATCATCAAAGGATTTTTGTCTCATATCCCAGCGTTGCGCCATTATTCTTTCTACGAAAACGCCCCAAACAACGATGAGAATAATTGGGATAAAGGCGATACAGGATAAGACCCAGTCTAACTGAACCATTTTCACGATAACAAATACTGACATGAATGCAGCATCAACAAGCATAATTGTGCCCCATCCAAAGAATTCTGAGATGTTATCGATGTCGTTAGTGAACCACGCCATAACGGTACCAACTTTATTCTCGTGATAATATCTTTGAGACAAGCGTTCCGCTTTTAAAAACATTTGTTCTCTTAGATTTGCTTCAATTTTGAAAGCTGCGTGGAAGATGGTAAATCTCCAAAGCATTCTTCCAAGCATCATTCCACCGGCAATAACTAAAGTGGCAATGATGATATGTAATATTTCTTCCGTTACTTCCTTAGATAATGAGCCGATTTCATCGGCTTCATTTAAGAAATCTACGATCTGGCCTAAATATTCCGGAACTTTGAGCTGTAAAATATCAACCACGACCAAAGCCGCCACTCCGATAATGAAGAAGATGGCGTACCTGAGATAGTATTTGTTGATGTAACGTCCGAATAACATAAGATTAAGTTAATAAAAAATTAACTTCTTACAAGTTTATCACAACGTACAAAATAAACAATACGGACGCATCTATAAAGCAATAAAAAAGCGGATGATTAGTCCGCTAAAATATAGGTTTTGAAGGTTAATCAATTATTTGCTCTTTCTAAACTCTTTAACATTGAAATCTAATGACTTCATACCCTTGAAGTAAGAGACCTTTAATTTTCCGATGAAATCAACAAAATCTAAATCTTCAAACTTATTTCTGCTGATACCAAATCCAGTGAGTTTATTGCTATTTCCGATATAAGACAATAAGTGTTCTCCTGTCTTAGAGAAGGTTAGTGAATCAACACGGATACGTCTGAGCAAGAGGGTTGGCGCTTTCCAGCTTTCACCAAATGGTGAGAATGATTGAATGAGAGCGTAGTTGTCATCATTGATTTCAGTAAGACCGATTTCAACCTCATCCTCTTCTTCCACTTCTAATGGAGTTTCGCTAGCGAATTTAATGAATCTCGCTTTGAACTCTTCGAAGTCTTTTTTATAGATGCTGCAGCCACCTGCAAGTGCGTGTCCACCAGCGGTCAACACTAAGTCAGAACAACTGTTAAATGCCTTGACAACATTGAATCCTTCTGGTGCACGGCAACTGCCTTTTAAGACATCAGCATCCTTTTCTTGTGTAAACACAATTGTAGGTTTACGGACTTTAGAGCAAATACTATTTGCGATTAATCCCATAATTCCTTCTTTAACATCGCTGATGACCACTATTGCGCTGTCATTCGGATTAACTTCAGGCATGTTTTCTTCGGCTAATTTGCTTTCGGTTTTTCTTTCGTCATTAGTCTTCACAATCCAGGCATAGAGTTTATTAACAACACTCATGTCAGGTGTCACGAAATATCTAATGATATGATTGATGCTTTCGTTATCTAATAATCTACCTAGGGCATTAATCTTAGGAGCAATCTTCATACCGATTGCGTTTTCATCATAAGTGCCTTCTTCTTTTAATAGATCGATTGGATAGAATTCGCCTTCTTTATAATTTTGGAAAACGAGTCTCAAGAATCTACGATTGTAATCGAGTAAAGGCATCATATCGCTGATTAGAGAGATAGAAGCAAGAGTTGATAAGTATTTATCAAAGCGGCCTAATAACGCCCAAGAGAACATGAATGAGACGAAGCCTGCGCTAGTCGCAGTTTCGCCAAAGTTGCTGTAAGAAGGATGAATAATAACATCGGCGTTTGGCACCACTTCTGGAACTGTGTGGTGATCAATAACTAAGACTTTGACGCCTTGTTCTTTTAAATAAGCGATTGGCTCGTTTGCAGAGATGCCGTTATCAACAGTAATCACTAATTTCACGCCTTTAGAGACGATTTCTTCAGCTTTAGTTAAAGTGATACCATAACCATCGTTATAGCGGTTAGGAATGTAGAATAATGGCACTACACCAAGAGTTAATAAACTCTTCACGACGATAGATGTTGACATAATGCCATCTGCGTCATAATCACCATAGATAAAGATTTTATCTTTATTAGCAATCGCCTCTTTTGTTAAGGCTACCGCTTTATCCATATCCTTGAATTCATGACCAGCAGCAAAGGAATCGATGGTTACTGGAGCGATTAAATCTTGGTAACCTTGTTCATCGATTTTATAGTGCTTTAATAAACGTTCAAATAATGTGTCTTTCATATTGGCTAAAAAGGCCACCTTATAGGTAGCCTATTTGTATTAGTCGTTGATTCCGATGAATGTTCTTTCTTCTGGTTCCGCGGAATGAGGTTGTTTGATGACCTTTTTCTTTTTCTTGCGTTTGAAGAAGTTTGTAATCTTATCGGTATTAACTTTGCTGAATAACTTGTAGAAGAATTGAGCAACTGGGCCATAAAGTGTTGTTTCTAAGAACGCCGCTAAGATGACACCGATAACGAGGACTAAGAACATCCAAGCATTGCCACTAGCACCAAATCCGAAGAAGTTGATAGCGATATAAATGGCAAGGACGGAAAGTAATAAGATTGAAGAATATGCTAAGGAATTAGCTCTCACCATGATAGCATTTCTATTTTCAATAGAACCATCGTGATTCTTGTCTTCTAAGACTAATTCTCTTTCTCTATTCATGAATAAGATACCGACCACTAATCCGAAGAATGCGATAACTGGTAATGTGACGATAGCATAATTGAGCGCGCCTAATTGTGCGATACGGACAGCCGCTAATGCGCCTGCTGCGATTGCGGTAACGCCTGTAGGAACGATTAATGTCGCTAAACCACGTGATAAGCGGTATCTGAGTAATAAGTAGACAGCACTGACTGCTAAGCCCACTAATGTACCCCAAATGATTGGGAAGAATTCAGGTTGTTCAGAAGAGACTGATCTAACATCTTTGATGGATGTGACGAGAATGTCATCATCGTTACTATCATCGATAGCGAATCTTAATAAGTGAGCAACGCCTTTTTCGTTTGTATAAACGAGTTCGTTTGTATCATCTTCTAAATCTGCGTCGTAGTATGCATTATATTTCTCATCAGAGTATGTTTGATTTAATTTAACGACACAGTATCTATGATAAAGTGTATTTTCAATACCTTCTTCTTTGACTTTTTCTTCGCTTTCTTCATAAACGACATCATCGATGAGTGTAGATAATGCTTTTGCATTAGCTTCATCTTCACCTTGATAGTAGAAGACTTTGTCTAAGAGGTCTCTAACAATTGTTTCATTGATTGGAGCATTTTCGATCTTAGATTCGAAGAAGATTTCTGTATATTGAGGTTCGCTTGCTTTGGCGGCGAAGTCTTTATTTGTGTTCTTTAGAACACCAAATGTGACCATGCCAGCAATACCAGCCACTAATAAGACTGCAGCGACAATACCAACTGGTTTCTTTTTGTGGGTGAAGTCTTTATCAGCATAGCTGCCGAAGAATGTTTGTTTTTCTTCTTTTAAGAGGTTTGGAACTCTCTTGGAATCAATACCAAACATTTCGTATTTGCCTTGTAATTTTGTGGCGTTTGTGGCTAACCACATTAAGCCTCTTAAGACGAGGAGGTTTAACAATAAGGAAGCAAGACCACCGATAACGGAGATAACGGCAAAGCTTCTCATTAATGCACCACCGAAGAGATATGCAAAGACACCTAAGATGATTAAGACAACATTGATGTCTAAGATTGGTAATAAGGATTTCTTCGCAGCTTCAGAGTTGGCTTTCTTTAAAGAACGTCCACGATATGCTTCATCTTTTAACTTTGTTAAATAAACAACGTTAGAAGCTAAGGAAGCAACTGCGACTGCCACTAATGCGATTAAGCCAGCGGCGTTGAATTCAGCAGTGAATAAGATGATGCTAGCAACACCTGCGAATACGCTCGCGATTGTGGTTGTGGCAACGCTTAATGCGCTTAAGCGATAGAACACTGCTGATAATAAGGATAAGACAACAATACAGACAATTGTGGCTCTTAATGTTGCAGACCAAGCGAGTTGTGGGCCTGATGCAGCAATTTCGATTAATGCTTCAGTAGAAGCAGAAACGTTTGTGGAGTATAAGAATGTCACTTTGTAATCTAATGATCCACTATTGATTAAGGCGACATAGTATCTGGCGGTATCGAATGCTTTTCTAACTTCAGAAGCTTCGTATTTACCGTTGCTATTGACGTCTTGGATATTAACGTAAGCGGTTAATGTATCGATATCTTTATCTTCTTCTTCGAGTTTTTGAAGTTCAGCGATATCGAAACTCATGAAGACTTTTTGAGCGACTTTTTCATCATAATTTTCGTTTCCGGAAATTGTGTAGGAGAACTTATCGGTGTCTTCGTTATAGTCATGCCATAAGTATAAGTAATAGGTTTCTGTTGTTGTGGCTTCTTCGCCTTCACCTTCGGTGGATGTTTCGGCATATTCTGTCTTACCATCTTCTTTGGCTTGTTTGACAACATCATATAATTCTTTGAAGTGATTACCGACTGGGATGTTAATAGATGGATAATCATTCTTGGTTTCCATATAAGCATCGCCAGTAAGGAATTTTTCTTCTTCTTTAGCGTTATTTAAAACTGGGGCTTCATCGGCTCTGGAGGAGAGGGCTAATGAACCATTGAATGTCATTAAGTTTTGAATATTGTTATAACCAGAATCGTTATCTTGCTTAACCACTACTTTAACTGTGTCATTGCCTTCGGTATAGACTTGGTAGTTTGTAATTTTTAAAGCATCAAGACGATCCATCATGCTATCTGCGACAGCTTCTGATGCGGATTTACCATCAAAGCTTTCATCTAATGATTTGCCACCTTCTTTTTCTTCAAGACGGAAAACCATTTCCTTGCCATCGGCATATTCAATATTAGAGGTACTGTTTTTAAATACGTTGGCAAATGTCGCACCCATTAATACTAATGAGGCGCCTGTGAGTACAACGTAAGACCACAATCTTCTCATATTAATTCCTCCTGTATATACACAAAATACATATGCGCTTTGCGCGTCATTAAAAACTATATACTAATTATCCGTTCATTTCAATAAAAAATGCGCACGTGTATAATGCGCATAAGATTTTATCTTAGAATAAGCTACCTTGGTGTCTTATTTTGAGATGTTTGTAGGCTTTTGGCGAAGCCACTCTACCACGAGGAGTACGATCAATGAAACCGATTTGTAAGAGGTATGGTTCATAGACGTCTTCGAGGTTCATTATTTCTTCACCGATTGCGTTTGCTAGGGTATCAAGACCGACAGGTCCACCATTGAAACGTTCGATAAGTGTCTTTAAGTATCTGATATCAACATCATCTAAACCGATTTCATCAACCTTTAAAGCGTTGAGTGCTTCAAGGGCATCATTGACATCGATTTCATCTTTTCCTTTGAAGTTTGCGAAGTCACGAACACGTTTGAATAAGCGGTTAGCAATACGAGGTGTTCCACGACTTCTTTTAGCGATTTCAATCGCTGCTTCATCACTGATTTTTGTATTAAAAACACGGGCGGTTCTTTTAACGATTTGTTCGACCTCATCAATGTCGTAAAAATGAAGTTTTTCGGTTATACCGAATCTTTCTCTAAGTGGAGCGGATAAATCACCTGCTCTGGTGGTCGCACCAATGAGGGTAAATGGAGGCAAATTAAGGGTAATTGCCTTGCCGTTCATATCGCGATTGATGACCACAGAAAATTTGAAGTCTTCCATTGCCGTATATAACGATTCTTCGACGATTCTAGGGATTCTATGAATCTCGTCGATAAAAAGGATATCACCTGGTTCTATTGAGGATAGGATAGCCGCTAAATCGCCAATCTTTTCAATGCTTGGTCCACTAGCAACATGGATATGAGCATTCATCTCATTTGCGATAACATAAGCAAGTGTAGTTTTACCTAATCCTGGAGGACCATAGAAAAGAAGATGATCTAATGGTTCATCTCTATGAAGAGCAGCACCAATAAAAACCTTAAGGTTTTTCTTTAAGTCTTTTTGCCCGACGTATTCTTCTAAAACTTGAGGTCTTAGAGATACTTCTTCTTGAGTTTCATTTTTGTTAATATGTGCATCTAATAAACGAGACATATTTACTTCCTCAATTTGCTAAGTGCGATGCGAAGGATATCTTCCGAAGAAGCTCCTGGTTCATTGATGGTCGCTAAGACTCTATCAATGGCAGCGCCTTTAAATCCTAAGCCTTTTAAGGCTTCATAAACATCTTCATAAACACCTGGATCGCCTTTGCTACCACCGGTTAATTCACCTTTCAAATCTAAGATGATTTGTGCGGCCGCTTTGGCACCGATACCTGGTAATTTCTTTAAGTAAGCAACATTGTTGCTTGCGATGGCGTTAACCACTTCTTCTGGGGTTGTAGAACTAAGTGCGCCAATCGCAGTTCTTGGACCGAGTCCTTTAACTTTGATAAGGGAAAGGAAAACTGACTTTTCATCTAAAGATGAGAAGCCGACTAAGTATTGTTCATCTTCTCTAACAACATTGTAGGTATAGAGTAATACTTCTTGCCCAACAATAAAGTTATCAATATGGGACACTAAAACTTGGTAACCGACATTGTTAACATCAACTACCACTGTGTCTTTGTCTTTTAACGCTACACGTCCTTTGAGAAAGTAAATCATAAGTCCCCTCCTTATCGATATACCATAATAAATAAAATAATAAAGATTAGAGATAAGATGGCTGCGCTTAATGAAGCGACAACGATTAGCTCATTCTTATTTTTCATAATCTCTTATATATTCCGTAGGCATAGGTATAGGCGCGCGCTTGTGTTCGCTTATACGATGGAGATATTCAATTCTCTCCTTAGCCTTTGGATCTATTTCTTTTCCTAAAAGGAAATCATCTAAATCTTTGTATAAAACACCCATTTCTGTTTCATCAGTTTGGCCTTCGAATAAGCCTGCTGTTGGTGTGCGTTCCGCTAATGCGGCTGGAACGCCTTTAATCTTCGCGGCTTCCACGACTTCACCTTTGGTGAGATAAACGATTGGCAAGATGTCAGCGGCGCCATCACCATATTTTGTGAAGTAGCCAGTATATCTTTCATCCATGTTATCTGTGCCTAAAACAAGGCATCTATGGGTTTGACCATATGCATAAAGCATAGTCATTCTAATTCTCACTTTAAGATTGGATAAACTCATCTTATCCAAGGTTATACCTTGTCTAGCGAATTCATCGACTGTGGCATGGAAGGATTTACTACCATCCATGACAATATATCTGAGGTTTAATGCTTCAGCGACTTTAATAGCATCTTCTAAATCGGATGGGTTGCTATCGATAGGCATCATGATGCACATGAGTTTTTCTCTTCCCACTGCGGACTTCGCTAAAGCTGCCACTAAGGAAGAATCAACGCCGCCCGAAAGACCGAGGACATAACCATCTTGATGGCTTTGTTCTAAATAGTCTTTTAAGAAGTCTTCTACGACTAATAAGTATTGTTCGAGTTTCATATTAACGATAGTATTCGAATTGGAAATCGTCTAAATAGACGATATCTCCATCATCCGCTCCCATTTTCTCTAATTCATCATCCACTTTGAGTTTTCTTAATTTGGTCATTAAAACCATCATGCCTTCATCAGTGGTTATATTTGTCATCTTGTAGAATTTAATGATCTTATCGCCAAGGATACGGTATTCACGAGAAGAAACCTTTTCGATTGTGAATTCTTTTTCTTCTTCTGGGAGTTCGTATAACTTGGTATCGAGTTCTTCTTCCGCTTCATCATAAAGTGGGAAGGCAGGAGTCTTGTCTAATAAGTCAGCGACTTTATATAAGACTTCTTCAATACCTTCATCCGTTAAAGCGGAGATTGGAATAATGTCTTGTTTAACTTTCTTTTTAAAGGCTTTAAGTTTTTCTTCTGCGCCTTCTTCATCCATCTTAGAACCGACTAAGATACATGGTCTTTTATCTAAACCAAATCCATAGGATTTAAGTTCATTATTAATCACTTTATAGTCTTCAATTGGATCTCTACCAGATTCACCGAAATCAATGACGTGGATAATAACACGGCATCTTTCGATGTGTCTTAAGAATTGAAGACCTAAACCTTTACCTTGGTGAGCACCTTCAATAAGTCCTGGAAGGTCCGCCATTACGAAGGAACGTCCATCCTTAGTGGTAACAACACCGAGGTTTGGAACAATTGTGGTAAATGGATAATCAGCGATTTCTGGCTTTGCAGAACTAACCACACTTAAAAGTGTGGACTTACCAACACTTGGGAATCCGACTAAGCCGACATCCGCTAAGAGTTTAAGTTCGAGAATTAATCTCTTTCTTTCACCTGGTTCGCCATTTTCAGCGATCTTTGGTGTTCTATTTGTTGGTGATTTAAATGCGGAGTTGCCTCTACCACCTCTACCACCTTTTGCGACTCTAATAATTTTGCCATCTTCGTTCAAGTCACCTAAGAATTTGTGGCCTTCTTCTTCGAAGATAACTGTTCCCACTGGAACATCGATAGTTACATCTTCTGCATATTTACCGAATTGGTTTTTAATTCCACCCTTTTCACCATCATTACCGATGAAGGTTTTACTATGACGGAAATTGAGGAGTGTATTGATCTTAGAATTTGCTCTTAAAAAGATAGAAGCACCTCTACCACCATTACCTCCAGCAGGGCCACCTTTTGGTACGTATTTTTCACGGAGAAATGCGATAGCGCCATCGCCACCTTTTCCACTTCTCACTTCAATAACAACACGATCAATAAACATACTTAAATATATACCCGCTTATATTATATATAACGCAAAAGAAAAAGACCACAATTAAGTGGTCTTATTTTCATTATTTTCGCTTAATTACTTTGCGACAACAACTCTCACACAAGTGCGATCTTTTCCAAGA
>JAEEGH010003974.1_pt1 | contig 38269 bp, 35 predicted proteins | sample 9134181 | NCBI WGS metagenome assembly JAEEGH01 (sample SAMN16246544, study PRJNA631951) | gut metagenome | biome: gut microbiome; feature: rumen; material: DP-attached | host: Bos | place: Iran: Karaj | collected 2018-10 | reverse complement strand
CCGGAGAATGCTATCTTTGCAGAAAGGAATAACTATGGCAGACAATTATCTCGAGAGACGGCAGCAGGAGCTGCAACAAAAGCGGCCTGTGATAAAGCGCAGCGCCCCTTCGCTGGACTCGCTGCTGAAGAAGAACCGCAGCTACAGGGGCTTTGACCAGCAGCACGAAGTTTCTGAAGACGAACTAAAGCAGATTGTGGCAGCCTCTACCCTCGTGGCCAGCGGTATGAACAAGCAGCGCCTGCGCTACCGGCTGGTGACCAAACCCGACGCCGCCAAAGTGCTCCCCCACATCACTCTTGGCGCCGCCCTGCCCGAAGAGCATCTCCCCCACCCTGGCAGCGAGCCACAGGCATTCATAGTGGTCTGCGCCACCGAAAAGGAAAACAAAGTGATTGATATCGACTTGGGCATTGCCGCGCAAAGTATGCTGCTGAAGGCTGTAGAGATGGGCTTGGGCGGCATCTTTATACTTAATTTCCGCGCCGCTGCCGTTCAGCAGGCGCTGAATCTGCCTTCGGAGCCGATAGCGATAATTGCGATAGGCAAGCCTGCCGAAAAGATATTCCTCGTCCCCGTACACACGGGCAGCGACCTGAACTACTACCGTAAAGACGGCATTCACTACGTCCCGAAACTTAATGCGGACGATTTGCTGATCTAGAATTTAAAGTCGAATCCAACCGTGAAGCAGGTATTGCGGGTGGTGGGTTTCCTGTGCGTCAGGCGCCACGAAACGTCTACCCTTAAAAGCCTGAATATATTGGAGATACCTACTCCCATCTCGTAGTATGGAGCTTGCAGCAGAGAGTCCATCCCGGAGATGGGCTTGACAAGTCCCCCCTCCCCGTTGTCTTCGCGCAGGCTGCCGAAAGCTGCCTTGAAAGAGACTATTTCCCGCAGGTCCAGTTTTTTCAACAGCGGTATATGTCCCAGTAGGAGCCCGTCAAAATTATGCTCCAGAAAGACATCCATCCACTGGTCGGACGCATACTCGAAATAGTCCATACAAGTGAATGCCGTGTTGTCCCAGAACCATCCCTGATTACCTTCGTGAAGTTTTAACAGCAGATATGGAACACGACCGTATATCTTGCCGGCATTGACCCGGAATGTGCTGAATCCCACCGGTGTGCTGGGGGCGTTCCAGTTGAGGCTCACTTCTGTGCGAAGGTAAGGATGTGCCGCATCGGTGCCGTTGCCGATAAATGAGGAACCGCCGATTATGTCAAATGTCAGCACAGGGTATTTGGTGAAAATGTGCGCCTTTTCAAAGAAGCCGCGGTGGATGCGTTCGTCCCAGGCAAACCGCCCGCTGAAGTGTATCTGGGCAGCGTCTATAAAAGGGAGAGGGGCCCCGTCGGGCAGCACCAGCGGCACCATTTCATTTCCGAAAACCCGCCGGTGCTCCGTGATGCCGGTAAGGGAGAACACCCTTGAGAATTCGTGCTCATACCCGATGGCAGAAGACATCACAAGGGACTGACGTTCGTTGCTCCGGCCCATAAACGAATTGAAGATGGACCCGCTGGGCAGAGCGCCGAACCCCTGCCCCAACTGGACATAGTCTTTGGTGAACGCGCCCCATATCTTGCGCGTCTTGTCGCGGCGGATAGTATACTCCACGGACACCGCCCCCTTGATCTCCCGGTCTTTGAAGCCGTATCCGACATTGGCTGCCAGCCGCAGTTTCTGGTTGAAATAGCGGGTTGTCCTGAAGCCGGTGCCTATGTGTATCCCCTCTATGGGATTGTAGGTAAGCGTCCTGGCCCACGGGCCAAACCCCACAGGCGCATCCCTCATCTCCACATAGCCTACCACCAGAGAGCGGATAAACGCATACAGGGCATTGTACGAAGGGCCGTTCTGAATCTTCTCAACCGCAGCTATGGTCTTTTCTTCTTTAGGAGTCAGAGGAATGGCGCGGCAGGCATCCCAGTCGGTCTCCTTGCCCACCGACTCATTGATCACCGGGTCACCGTTGGCGGCATACTTTTCAGGAATGGTCTCGCCGAAAACCGGATCTTCATATACCTGCTGCCGCCGGGCCAGGAAAGACTGCACCTTGGAACTGTCGCTGGCGGCAATGGAAAAGTCAATGAACATTGCCTCTTCTTTGGGAAACCACTGTCCCTCGGGAAGTAGCCGATAGTCCATACTATAGTCAATATGCCTGATCCAGTTGACATTGGACTTGTCTGACAGACGCACACGCGCCGATCGGATGGAATAGTCCTGCGCATCTACATCCACCTGCCCGTCCAGCGTGGGCGAGGTCACCGCCGCCTTGGGGTGGAAACGGAGGCAATATGTCTTGCGGCCGTCCACCATAAGGCTGTCCACAAGATAATAATCGTAGAAAGGATGGCCGTATGCGGCGATGGGCGAAGGCACCTGCAGGTTAAACAGGTCTATGGTGTTTTCGTAGAGATTGGCCCTGAGCAGATAGTTGCCGGTGTACTGGGTCATAAAGTTGTCACTCTCTACACCGGTTATCCGGTTTGCCTCTATTATCTCCTTGTCCACCGGGCCGTTAAGGTCGTGGTACTGATGGGATATGGTTTCTGAAATAAGCGCCGGATAGTATGCCACGCCGGAGACGGTAGAAGTATCCCTGCACTCCGCAATCGGGGCCAGGGTGCTTTTCAGCAGCGGCATATTCACCATCCAGTCAGAGTTGGCCGCATCCAGCTCCATCCTTGTATAGACCTGTACGCCCCACCTGTAATACTGGTTGGGATTGTGGAGTATGCGGCTCTCGTCCAGCCTTTTGAGGAAGTTCCGCATCCGCTGCCGGTCGGGTTTGATGACCGACGCCGAAAGCTCGTCCGAATTGGGTTCAAGGATAAAATTAATCTCCGAAAAAGCGCCTCTGGAGACAGCCTGAACGGCAGTTTTGTATCCGATGAGAGTGGCTTGAAGCTCGGTGGCGGAAGTATCCCTGGTCTCCATATAGTAGCGGCCGTCCATATCGGTGGCCACACCAATGGTGGTGCCGGTAAAAAAAACGCTGACATATGGCAGCGGCTCTCCCGTTTGGCCGTCCACGACCAAACCGCGGACCTTGGTCACCTGTGCCAAAGCCGCGGGGCAGCAGAGCATCAGCGCCGCCGATAGCAACAATATCCTTGTCTTTACTGACACCTCTTCAAAAACATATAGGGTCCGACCGAAATCGGGCCCTACAGATAAGAAAAACCGGATGTATTAAAATACCAGTGCCAGGCCGAGGCCGGTTCCCACAGGGCAACCGGTGATGTGAAGCTGTACGTTGGACTGCTTATCATTATAGTCCTCTGCAATCCAGTTCAAGCGGCTTCGGCCGATGAATCTCAGCGGGATACCCGCCGTGAGGGCAGAACCGCCGGCTGCTGCCAGCAACAAGCCTGAAGTATAACCCAGAGCGTGCCTGGGGGCGATTTCACCACTGTCCTGATAATCCATAGCGGCTACGCCAAGAAAGGCGCCTGCCATCAGTGCACCTACACCCAGTGTAATGGCGCCGGTTGTGATAAGCACGCCGCCGGCCTTGTACTGCTTCTGGGCACCGACATAGGTTTCATTGAAAATTTCGGGGCCGATAATATCCAACATCTCGGCGTCGGAATAATACACGCCGTTGCCGTTGCTGAACTGGCCTTTTTCAACATCCAGATACTTGGGCATAACCTGCGCCTGGGCAAGTCCCAGGCCGAGTGCCAGAAATACTGTCAAAACTGAAATAAATCTTTTCATAACGATAATTATAGGTTGATGTAATTTGCTTTGTTTGCCACCGGAGCGGCGTAGATTCCCAGCAGGATATTCTTCTTGGCTTGGGCATCTGGACAGCTGTCAAGCCGCCCCAGATGCGCCAGGAAGGCCTCTTTCTGCTCCGGCGTGTAATGTCCCGACTCCTGGTCGTTAAGGATGTCGTATGCAATATAGTTGTTGGGGAACAACTTGTATGACGACACCACCCATCGGTCTATCATATTGACCACGGCGGTGGTGATGTCGGCGCGGGAAAGCCCTTCCAGACAAGCGAGAGACTGCCGCGAGATGGGTTTGCCCACCGCGATGTGCACCCGCCCCTTCTTCTGGGTGATGCCGGTCAGGATGCTTTGCAGGTCCTCTCCGGGTCTCTTGACATAAGGTTCCCCGCCGGCACGGGCGGCAAGTTCCAGGGCCTTGAGCGTGTCGCAGGATTCCCACTCGTAAGAGATGGATATAGGCACAATATTCAACTCTGCAAGCGACGCTATCCTGTCTTCGGTTCCGCTCTGGCAAAGCATACTAATAATGCCGCGGTCGGTTTGGTCGTTGCCGTCTTTGGTGCGGCCGTTGCGCTGGGCAATCCACACCGACTCGTGCCGCTCCACTATTGCGTGGCGGATGTATTCCGACAGGCGGATTGACTTTTGCAGGAACTCCCTGCCAGAAGACACCGTGTCGGGCCGCTCTACCCTGAACATCTTGTTGGACTTGCCCACATCTATCACAAACTGCCCCTGCATAAGATTGGCCCCGAAAGTGATTTCGGAGGTTGGCAGATTGGCATCAGAGAGCAATACCTGAAGGATGGCGGCGTCCAGCACAATGTCGCGGTGGTTGGAGATGTACAGATAGCCCTTGTCGGGGCTTAGGTTTTCCAACCCCTCGACAGTGACGCCGTCGGTGGTATTGTGAATGATTGAATACACCGCAGGGTACATAAACCTGCGCTGGAAATCGTCTATTGAACGGCACTGTTTCAGAGAGTCCGCTATGGCAGAAGGATTCTCTCCGGGAAAGAGGAAACCCACTACCGGGGCGAAAAACGGATCTGAGACTATCCTCTGCATTGCCGCAGGGATCTCACTGTCGTAATACGGGCGGATATCGTCAAACATTCTTCTTGCGGTTATCAATGAATTTCACAGGTTTGCGGCTCTTTGCGGGATAATTTATCGCGGCTATCTCGCCCGCCGGCAGAATCTCTATATGAGGCGCCACGCGTATGCGGGAGCGGAAACGGTCCTTGAGGTCCTTCACAGGGTCGAAAGGCGGCTGATATTTGAGGCCGAGCTTGACCAGCACATCGTCGGTGCCGGCATCGCTGTCCTGGACCACCACGACATAATTCTCTACATATTCTGTATTGTCCAGCACGTCGTTCACTGCCGGCGGATAGAGCGTTGTGCCCTTGAGCTTGATCATATTGTTCTTGCGCCCTACCAGCGGCGTGAGCCGGTAGGACCACCTGCCGCACTTGCAGCGATCCACAACCTTTGCGGCCATATCGCCGGTGCGGAAACGCAGCAGAGGCATTCCCTCTACACCCAGCGTGGTGACCACTATTTCTCCGACCTGACCGTCGGGTACCGGCAGATCATCGTCGCCTATGATTTCCACGATTATAAGCTCGGGATGGACGTGGCCGCCGCACCCGTAAGGGCACTCAGAGAATGTGGCTCCCATCTCGGTGGAGGAATAGGTCGCATACAGCTCTACATCCCATTTCTCCTTTATGCGGCGTCCCAGCAGATTGAGTTCAAAATTCTGGTCGCGAAGCCCCTCGCCTATACCGATGATTCTCTTTACAGAAGAGTTGCGGTAATCAATGCCGTGCTCTTCTGCATACTGTATCAGGCGCAGGATGAAAGAGGGCACGCACATAATGGTGTCGGGCTTGAGCCGCATAATGGTGTCCCACTGCAGCTCCGGAATGCCGTTGCCCACACGGATGATGCTGGCGCCAAGCTTTCTTATTCCCAGGAAATAGGCCAGACCTGCCATAAAGCGCTTGTCTATGGTGGTCATAAGCTGCACGATGTCACCGGGCTTCACCCCGGCGCAGGCAAACGATTTCTCTTCGTTAAAGGCCAGACGCTCCAGATCGGCGTCGGTGCAGCCAAAAGTCACCGGCTCGCCCAATGTGCCGGAAGTTGTCACATAGTCCACAATCTTTTCCTTGGGGCAGCACAGGAATTCGTCGTTGAACAGCTGCAGGTCTTTCTTTTCTGTGAAAGGAATCTTCTGCAGGTCTTCTATGGTGCGGATTCTGGCAATATCTATATGATATTTTTCGAACATCCGCCGATAATAGGCCGAGTGAGCCTGGAGATACTCTAACGCCGTTTTCAAAAGGCCTTCCTGAAAGGCCTTTATCTGCTCCGGACTGCTGAATTCAATGTCTTTCATTATGAAACCAGTTTAAAAACTCATCCTGCCATACCTGAGTCTCACTGTTCTGGCGGGAAAGATCGGCACCAAAGCCGTGCCCTCCCGTGGCAAACTGCAAATATCTGTGACTGACGCCACTAGCTACAAGCGCCGAGTCCAGCACGACAGAATTATGGTAATCCACAATGGGATCATCGATGCAATTTACTAAAAAAACCGGAGGTGTGTCCGTTTTTACGTGTTTTTCCAGCGAAAGAGAGTCGCGCAGCTGCCGGTCCAGATCATCCCACTCGCCCAGAAGTCCCAGCCGCGAACGTCTGTGGACATAGCGGCTGTCGGCAAATGTAACCACCGGATACACCGGCACCACAAAATCGGGACGAAGACTAACCTCGGGCTCTATCCCGTATCTTGAGAGGAAGTTGGTGGAAAAGAATTCCCCGGAACTCATCACAAGATGGCCTCCTGCAGAAAAGCCCATCACCCCTACCGGACCGTCGTAACGCTCCCGCACCAGCTGTATTGCCCGCTGCAAATCGCACAGGGGGTCGGGATGGCGGTGCCCGCGGAATACAGCCCTGTATTTGGCTATGAACTCAAACTTGCCCGCAACCCTGTAGCGGAGCACGTAGGCCGCAATGTTATTGTCCCTCAGCCACTGTGCCACCTTGACACCTTCTGCGTCAAAGTCCAGCCAGTGATAGCTGCCGCCGGGGCAGATTATCACAGCCGCCTCAGGCTCCCCTTCTGGCAGAAATTCCGTCATAGTTACACCCGTCGCCTTGCAGCGGGTCCCTGCCCAGATATGTTCCTGCGCCGACATCAGCGCGGGAAACAGGATCAACAAGACAAATAATAACCTTCTCATTTCGCTCCGTGAATATAATCCAGGTTGTCCGGCACCGCCGCACAGCGGACGGCGGTGAGATATTTCTCTTCGTCAGCTTCGTATGCCGTGACCTTTGCATCGGGATGGGCCAGCGCGGTGAGCAGCGCCAGAACGCCGCAGCCCGAATTTTCAATAACTATTTCCTTTTGGGTGTTTGCCTGGACGGAGGCTACGACCTCGGGCCGCAGGTTCTTCCTGATTTCAGAAAGGGCGTCGTGGCCCTTGTAAAGGTACTGATAGCGGACAAACGGCGCCATATATTCCGCAGTCTCTATCTCTCGGCGTATCCTGGAGTAAACCTCTTGATAATGATGCCTCATCTGGCGGGTGAATGCAGGCAGATCTTCTGGAATCTCCCTGATCCGCTCGCCGACCTCAAGATAAAGCCCCGCCTTGCGCAGCATAAACTCTTTCTTGGGCAGGGCGTAGCCAAAGCCGTGGATATAGAGCGGCAGCACGTCCACGCCAAGTTCGGCGGCGGCTTTGAAGGCTCCGCGGTGGAAACGCTGGATACTGCAGTCCACGCTGCGGGTCCCCTCGGGGAAAATGGCCACCGAATAGCCCCTGGACACCAGGTCGCGGAGCCGGTCCAGGTCGGCCATAACGCCGTCTGAAGCGGGATAGCACTCTGCCTTTCTGATAAGATAGCCGTAGAACGGACTGTGCCAAACCCAGTCGTTGGTCACGAAAACCAGCTTGGGTGTGAGCGTGAGCAGCGCCAGCACGTCAAAATGCGACTGATGGTTGCATATATACACCGCCGGGCGGGAGAAATCCTCGCCGGTGGGGTTGGACATAGTGAAAGGACAGCCGGGAATCATACGGATGGCCAGAGAAGCTGTCTTCTGCAGCATCCTGTGATATTGCTCTCGCTTCTTCTCTGTGGTTTTGCCCAGGAAATGGAACCAAGTGCGCAGCGAAAGCCAAAGCATTGCCAGCAGGAACAGCGTGAAGATATACACTGTGCGCAGAATGCGGCCTATGGTCAGCGGCGCGCTGCGCAGCTCGCCATTCTTTCTGCGGGTAAGGAACCGGAACACCAGCGGCGGCAGGTAATAGGCCATAACCACCACGGTGAACATACCGATTATGGTGACCTGCGCCAGCGAACGCATCGCGGGATGGCGCGCCACAATCAGCGCCCCGATGCCGATGAACATTATCAGCGCCGACAGCACCACGGCGTTTTTGAAAGACTGCAGTATCTTTTTGCCGGTGGCGTATTCGTACATAAGGCCTTCTGTGATAAACACCGTGTAGTCGTCTCCCTGGCCGAAAATGAAAGTTGCCAGGATGATATTTACGATGTTGAACTGCAGGCCAAAGATGCGCATCGTGCCCAGGATCCATATCCAGCCCACCGCCAGCGGCAGGAACGAGGCTATGCTGAGCTCCAGGGAGCCGAACGAGAGCCACAGGAAGAAAAACACTATCAGGCTGCAGATCAGCCCCACGGCATCAAAGTCGTCCGAAAGCATCTTGACCAGGGTTCCCGAGACATCGGCAGCGCTGAAGCAGAAAGAATCTTCTGGCAGCTTAGTGCGGAGTTCCTCTTTACACTTTGCAACCTCTTCTGCCGGGACATTGATATAATCCACCACCTGCACTTTGCCGTCTCCTTCCAGCAGCATTGCCCGGCCAATGGTGCTTTTCAGCGGCTCAAAATAGTCCACATCCTGAACCCGCCACTCTTTCTGCAAAGCATCGAAAAACGGCTGGAAAGCATTGGGGGCAAAGCCGGCATCTGCCGCCGCCTTATGCATTTCATCTTGAAGAGAGACGTGGCTCTCCCAGAAAGAATTCCAGGCATCCAGCCGTCTCTGCTGCTCTGCCCGGGATGGTATAAAATCAGAAATAGAGACCCACGGGAAGTTGGCGGCACGGCTGGCCTCCAGCGCCCGGTCGGCATCTGTGCCCTCTGTAACCACATAAACCTTTTCCATACCCGCCTCGCCTTCGAAAGAAGACAAAATGTCAAAGCCCTGGCTCTGCTCTGCCGTCATATAGTTGATATTGTGCATATCGCCGTCAAAGGCGACCTTGCGGCCCAGCAGCCAGAGCACCAGCGTAACCACCAGGAATGCAGCAAAAACCACCCGGTGGGTCTTGGGTTTCAGGTTGATATGACGGTCCAAATCCAGGCGGATGGTGTTGCGCGGAGCCTTTGCGGCCGGCACGAACACCGGCAGGAATATCAGCACGAATAGGATTGTCCCCACCAGCATCATCGCTCCTATGAAGCCGAAGTCGTGCAGGGCGTCCGCCTTGAGCAGCAACAGCGACAAGAAGGCGCCTACGGTGGTTATATTGCCCACCAGCAGCGGATTCACCTGGTCTGCGAGGGCCTTTCTTTTATCGGGTTGGTATTTGAGGTGGTCCACATAGTGAAGCGGATAGTTCACCGCAATGCCGATAATCATAGAGCCGATGCCCAGCACAATTATGGAGACGGTGCTCTTGAAAAGGGCAATCAGCCCCAGGGCGAACAGCGCTCCGGTGATAATCGACACAAGTATCCAGAAGACATCTGCAAAACGCTTGTAGCTGAACCAGAGCACCAGGGCTATGAGAATGGCCGCCAGAGCCAGCGCCAGGAAACTGTCTTTCTTTATGCGCGAAGCGTTCTCTACCGCCACTTCAGGGCCTCCGGTAGAGGAAACCTTCACTTGGGGGCATTCGGCCGCAGTAGTAGCTTTCACTTTATTCAACAACGCAACCAAGCGGCCGTTGGAGGCGCTCTCACTGCTGCCGAACGGTGAATCGAACAGGATTACTCCCGCCTTGCCGTCGGGGGTGAACAGATAGCCGTCGTCCAGCACTTCGCCGCCGGAAGGATTCAGCTCCCGGAGACGCTCCAGCACCGGAGTGTAAAGCCCATAAGGGTCGGTGCGCATATAACCGGATGTGAGCGAAGAGGCCAGGGAATACATTGCTTCGCGGTTGGAAGCCATTTTCCCCGACAGGTATCCCGGAGCGGAGATGGTCTTCTCCATACGGGAGTAATCGGCATCTTCAAGGAAATACGGCCAGTTGGAACTGATGAAGCCAAAGACCTCCATCATCCTGTCTTCGCCACTTACGGCCTCCAGGTCAGGCACCATAGCCGCGGTATCCGCCTCGGCCCAGAGCTGCTCGAAGCAGTCCATAGCCTCCTTGATCTGATCGCGGTCGTCACCACAGAAAAAGACAGCCATCTTGTCCTGGGCGCCCAGCCGGTCATAGACCTCGCTGTAGCGTCGACTCTGCTCGTTCTGCGGCAGAAAAGCCGATATATCTTCCTGGAAATCAAGTCTTAGCAAAGAAAGTACACTGAGGGCCACAACCACGCAAAGCAGCACCACCGCAAGGGCGCGGTGCCGGGAAAGGAAATCGTGGATATGGAGTATCAGCCGTTTCATTTGCCGAATATCTTTTGAAGCAGCATCCGGGGATAGCCATAGACAACGGCCAGAACACAAAGCGCGGTGTTAAGCAGGCTGATTCTGAAAAAGTCGCGGAACGGGCGGAAGTGAGAGATACGGTCTTCGGGATAATCCACCTTTACCGGCACAGGGACAAGTTTCAGCCCTTTCCAGGCAGAGAACACCAGAAGTGTCAGCTCCGCTTCGTATCTGGCTGTGAGCAGTCCAAGACAAGGCAAATCGTTCAGGGGATAAAGCCGGTAGCCGGTCTGGGTGTCGGGAAGACGCCGCGCGGTCTGCACGGTGAACCAGAAGTTGGAAAATTTGTTGGCAAAAGTGCTGCCGGAGGGCATTCCGTCAGCCTGGATATTGCGGCTCCCCACCACAATCGTGCGCCTGGCGCGCCGCTGCATAAGCGCCGGAATATCCTCCGGAAAATGCTGACCGTCGGCATCTATGGTTATCACATAGCTGTATCCCGCCTTGCGGGCCGCAATGAAACCGGTCTTTAGCGCAACGCCCTTGCCTTTGTTTTTTGGATGACGGATCACCTGAATATCGCCGGCGGCGGCAAGAACGCCGGCCGTGGCATCGTCGCTGCCGTCATCAACCACGTAGATGGGCAAGCCGGAGGCTCTGCAGCGGGAGATAACATCCCCTACCGTCCCGGCATTGTTGTATGTCGGAATCAGAATACAGGTATCCGAGCAGGGGCCGTTCATTCCAGAACCAGATTCATACGGGCGCAGATCTCTTCGCCCATTTTCACAGTTACGTCCCAGATTCCGTCGCCCGCAGAGACATACTGGTAACGCAGTTCGGTGCCCGGAGTTGCGGGTATCAGGAACTTGATGTTCCTGGAAGCCTTTATTTCAAGCGGCCTGCCGGTTTCTTTGCGCACCAGTTCAAGGGCAATCTGCACCAGAGCCACGCCGGGAGTAATGGGAAATCCCGGGAAATGGCCGGCATACACGTCGCTTTCTGGGCGAAGCCTTATAAGCGACTCCCCCGCCCTACTTTCCAGCACTTCGTATAAATCTCCTGCCAGCATAGGCACTATTTTTCAAACAGTTTATCGTCTATTTCCACGCCGCGGACAATGTCGCGGAATGTCAGCGAGGTCCAGTCCCCGTCGGGATTGATCAGCATCGCCGTTTTTATCAGCAGCGTTTCTGGATCCAGCGTCAATACAATCTGGCGGAACATACGGCCCAGGTCGCTACGACGCGGCACCAGATTCACCGTGATGACGTCGCTCTTAAGCACCGTTGCCTCAAAATCCTTGGCAGAAGGCATCCTGAAGCGCCTGCCGGAAGGGATGTCGCCGTTGAATACGGTGACCTTTGAAAACGGCGCGGTCACTTCCCAGCGCACCTTGTCGGGAACTTGGAGCCACACCTTACCTTCGCTCTTCAGATCATCCGTCATAAGGCTGCTGTGACGCACCTGCGAGAAGGAGGCCTGCACGCTGTCAAAGGTGTTGGCCGCGATTATCTTCTGCAGCATTCCGTCCTGTGCGGCAGCGCAAAGGGCCACGCACGCAAACAGCAGTATGGTGATAAACCTTTTCATTTTACAATCAATATGCAACCTGCCATAACCAGCAGCACGCCAATCCACTGCGCCCAGTTTACCTGCTCGTGAAAGACCAGGATGGCCGCCACCATACCAAAGATATAGCTGATGGCAGAGAGCGGATAGGCAATGCTGAAAGGGAAATGCTTTAGGATGTACATCCACAGCACCGTGGCCACGCCAAACGAGATGCCGCAGGCCAGGAACCACCAGTTGGTGAGCTGGCTGCGGAAAAACCGCCAGGTCCAGCTGAAAGGACCCGACGCGGCCATAGCCAGCTTCAGGCAAACCTGCCCGCCGCACAGAAACAGGCTCTGCACCAGAGCCAATGGTACTAATTTCCACATATCGAAGGTCTTTCAAGTTCAAAAAGTGCGCCATCGGCATCGGCGCTCAGCAGCATCGATTCTGCCCGGTCTTCGGGGCAGAGGGCCGACTTTTCGTCGAAATAGCCCACCAGCGCGGTATCTATGTCGCCCAGGGAAATCTGGGTATATGCATCCAGCAGCGCACTCTCCCAAGAGGCGCCCTTGTGCGAATAGGTCACATTGTAGCCGTGGCATCCCAGCCGTATGGATATCAGCGAGCTGATGGTATTGTGGGTGGACTGCATAAAATGCACTGGCCGCATAGGCTCGTCTCCTATACCCTTCAGCGCCTTGAGAAACGCCTCGGAATTCTCCATACAGCCAAAATCCGTAGCGGTAATTACTGCATCCGGCACTGCTACTCCTGCCTGCTCCAGCGCTTTCACAGAAGTCCAGAAAGCCCGCTTTAGCAGCCGCCCAAGCCGCCTGGCCTCCATCGGACTGAGAATCTGACGGAAGTCTGGATCGGGAGCGCCGCTAACAATGGAGCAAACCGCCTTTACATATACTTTGCGGGGTGTCATTGCCATTTGGAGAATAATAATGATGAATCGTTGCCCCCGAATCCGAAGGCGTTGCACAGTATATGGTTCAGCTCTTTTCTGCCGCCGGCAGAAGGGGTAATGCAGGCGGGATCGGCCTCAGTCCAGTTCAGTTGCGGCGGGATGAACCCGTGTTCCAAGGCAAGGAGGCAGAACACCGCCTCTATGGAGCCGGAGGCGCTGGTGGTATGACCGGTAAAGGGTTTGGTAGAAGAGACTGCTGGCATCCTGTCACCAAACACCCGGCGCAATGCGGCACTTTCGCTGGCGTCATTGTTTACGGTGCCGGTGCCGTGAGCGTTGACATAGTCAATCTGCCCGGGCTCGAGGCCTGCCATCTTAATCGCCTTTTCCATTGCCAGAAAAGCTCCCTCGCCGTTTTCTGAGGACGCCGTCTGGTGGAATGCATCACAGGCATTGCCGTAGCCGCCCAGACGGGCGACAGGCTTCACACCGCGCCTTGCGGCGCTCTCTGCCGTCTCAAGCACCAGAAATGCCGCACCTTCTCCCAGATTCAATCCGGCGCGGGTTGCGTCAAACGGACGGCAGGGCTTGCTGTCCAGAATCATAAGCGAGTTGAAACCGTTGTAATGGAAGTCAGACAGGCTCTCGCTGCCGCCCGCTATAACTATCTGCTCCGCTCCGCTGCGAATCAGGTTGGCGCCGAAAATGACGGCATTTGCAGCCGAAGAGCAGGCGGTGGATAGCGTAGTGGCCCATTTGAATCCGCCGAAATAGTCTGCAGCGGCATCTGTGGAGGCGCCGCAGTCGTGAAGCGGAGAATAATCGGGAAAACTTTTTTCCGTGAGGTCCATTCCACCCACCGTAGTGCCGGAAATCAAAGGGATTTTGCGGAAGTCTTCGGCTGGGATGCCGGCCTGCTCAAGCGCCTCCCGAAGGGAGATGATGCTCATCAGCGAGGTCCTGGAAGCCGGGCCGGAAACGGACAGCATCTCCCGCATCTGCCCGTTGGACAGCTTGACCTCGCCCACCGGAAGACCGGTAAGCGCGCTTTGGAGATACTTCAGGCTTCCGACTCCCGACCTTGAGGCGCACAGCGCTTCCAGGGTCTCGGCCTTGCCGACACCTATGGCGCTGATCACGCCCGCACCCGTTATGACGATATCGGGAATCACTTGGTCCTGTTTGCGGCAACGTAATCGGCCATCACGGCCATACTCTGGAATACTTTCCTGCCCTCTGCGGGAGAAGCCAGGCGGATGCCGTAGTTTTTCTCAAGAAGCACAATGAGTTCCAGCACGTCTATAGAATCCAGGCCAAGGCCGTCGTCGCCAAACAGCGGCGCATCCTTGTCTATGTTGGCCGGAGTCATCCCTTCCAGATTCAGGGCCTCTATCACTTTGAGTTCAAGTTCTTCAATCAGTTCCATAATATCTTATTTTTCAAATAAAAATCCTGTTGCATCCCAGTCACTGTCGTCGCGGCAGTCAATCCAGCAGCATATGGCGCTGCGGGTTATCCGGTCCTGGAAAACCGTCTCCACCAGAGAGTCAAATGTCTCACGGTCAAACTTGTCCAGGACAAAGGCCGAGGTCTCGCCCTCGTATTTGTTGCGGATTGCAATCTCTCCGGTGACTATATTGGGAAGAGTGTATACAAACAGCGCAGGGCTGGGGAATTCTTTCGTCGAAGCCTGATAGTGACGGTCGTTGCACACGCATCCGCTGCGGCTGCAAACCACCACCGCCCTGTCTTCGCGGGGAACAAAGCGGTCTGTCTCGCCCTCCACGAGAAGTTCTGCGAGCAGGAAACCCAGTTTTGAGAGGGTATCCATCTTGAAGAATTTGGGATAATTGCCCACCTTCTCCCTGTACAGGGCAGTCAGGTCAGTTCCGGAGGGAATATCTATTCTGCGCACCTCTTTCATCTTTCACCTCCTTTTCTAAGGAGCAGGGCGCCATTCACCCCGCCGAAACCCGACAGCAATTTTATGAATTCCCGCCCGCGGGCAGGCTGTGTCTCATTGGAAACCTTTACGGTGCGGCTCACGCCCAGAGTCTCAAAGCCGCGGGTGGGCAACACTGTCCCCAAGTCGCAGGCTTTCATAGAAAGGATTGTTTCCAGAATGCCGGCGGCGCCCATAGTGTGGCCGAAATACCCCTTGAGGGCATTCACCGGAACATCTGCAAGGCCTGCACGGTCTATCGCTATGGCCTCCATCTCATCGTTGTAAAGGGTGGCCGTACCGTGAACGTTAAGGAATGCCAGCTGATCTCTGCGGGCCGATTCCAGAACATAACGGAGGGCCTTGTAGCTGCCTTCTCCAGTGCGCGAAGGGCCCGAAATGTGGTTGGCATCGTTGCGCACGGCCCCGCAGACAAGCTCCCACGGACCATCTTCGGTGCCAAGCACCACCGCCACCGCGGCTTCTCCAAGATTGAGCCCGTCGCGGGCAGTGTCAAACGGCCGGCAGGGGTTCATAGAGAGGGCCTTGAGACTCTGGAAACCGGTCACTATAAAACGCGACTGCACCTCGCAGCCAACCACCACTATATGGTCGTAACGGCCGCTTTGGAGCATCCTGCTGCCCTGCAGCAGCGCCGCAACGCCAGAAATGCAGGCGTTGGAAACCACCACCGGAGGGTTGGGGTTGCCAAGGGCGGTGGCTATCTTTGCGGCCGATAGAGCAAGGGAAACATCTTCAGTCTCTATTTTCTCTACATTGCCCTTTATGGTAGAAAGGACTATGGCGGTGCGTTGCGAGGCCGGGTCTATTCCGGCATTTTCTATTGCCTGACGTGCCGCCAGAGTGGCTACGGTCTCAAAAAAGCTGAGGCCGGGCAGACATTCTATGGCAGAGCGGTCCAGCAGGGAAGCCACAAAAGGATTATCCCCGCACCCGAAATCGGTATGCTGGCAGATTGCGCTGCGGCCCTGCTGCACGGCACAGAAAGTCTCTTGCGTGCCGCATCCGATAGGGGTCACCATCCCGTCCGATATGAAGTAAACCCGTTTCACCTCTACTCCTCCCCCACTGCGGTTTTAAGTGACATCACGGCAAGGACTTCGCCCCCGCTGCGCACCTCGGCATTTGCCAGGGTGATGCCGAATATGTCCTGCACCACCGTCAGGTGCGTTTCAAGAGCCTCTCCGGCAAGCGGAAGGCGATATATTTCAAGCCCGCGGACCTGACCTATATAGCCAATCTGAACGGGAATGTGCTTCACATATACGGCAATGTAGCCTATGCGCAGGGCGCTTGTCTGGGCCACGTTTTCAATAAGGCCGGAGGCGGTAAGGCGGCCGTTCTCCGTCATATAGCCGTCGGCGGGCACGGTAAACGAAGAGACCACCTTCTGCTGGTCATAATGCAGCAGATGGTCCACAAAGAGGAACGGCGGCCGCTGCGGCAGCAATTCCTGCACCGGTATGTCCTTAAACCCGCTCATTCCAGAAATCAAAAAAGTTGAACCATTGGTGGGGATACCGGCGCACTACCTGCTCCAGATTGGAGGCATAGGAATCTGCCATAGTCTGGACCTTCTCCCTTATGCTGCCCGATTCGGGCACCGAAATCCCGCTTAGATAAATGCGGTATCTGCGCAGCCCCTCCTTCATCACCGAAACCTGCAGCAGAGGCACATCGCGCTGAGCCGCCAGCACAAACGGACCCATAGGGAACGGTGCCTTGTCGTTGAAAAAGGTGCAGCTGACACTCTTGGAAGAGCCAAACAGCCTGTCGCCCGGTATCGATACTATCTCTCCGGCAGAGAGGGCATTGTTCATTGCAAAGACGTGCGATAGATCTTCCGACACGCTGATCATATCTATGTTCATCGCATCGAAAATACGCTTGCGGTTTTCCCTGACCGTCTGTGTCTCACCGGGGAAGACCAGGGTGTGGATGGACTTTGCAGACTTGAGAGTGTATCCCGCAAGTTCGTAGCAGCCAATGTGAGAACCCAGCATAATGAAAGCGCCGCGGTCATTGAAGTCGTGGAACAACTGTATTTCGGGCACATCCATTGTGAAAGATTTGCCGGCAAAAGCGGCAAAGCGGTCCAAAACCACCTGCCCCATCTTGTAAAAGTTCTTCCAGACGTGGAAAAAAGAGGCGATGCGCCCCTTCTCTATACGTTTGCGAAAAAACCGGTATGAGGTCCGGAATCCCTTTCCGAACAACATATAGAAAGGAATCACCAGCGCCATTACACCATAGGGAAGCCATAGCGGGAGACAGCGGAAAAACGCAATCAACGCCCGTTGCATCCAGGGTGTTCCGTCAGTGGTACCCTGCCATTGAGTATGGAGGTTATCGGCCAACCCTGCTCAAGATAAACTCGCAGAATTCGTCCAGAGTCTTGATTGACTTGAAGTCTTCGGGCTTCATCTTGAAACCGAACTCCTGGTCTACCAGCACCACCACGTCCACCATCTCCAGGGAGTCGATACCCATATCTTCCTTAAGACGGGATTCGGCGTAGATCTTATCCTCGTCAATTTCAAATTCATCAATCAGAAAGGATTTAACCTTCTCAAATATCTCTTCTTTAGTCATTATATCTATTTCTTTAATTTACAAACCATTATACTGTGTCCCTGACCCAGACCGTCGTGGATTGTCTCCACCTCCATACCGGCCTGGCGCACCAGGGAAGCCATATCGTCGCTGTGATACATCTTGGAATTGCCGTTGGCCATAACCGTGAAGTAAAGGCTGGTCATTGTGAGGCAGAAAGATGCGGGCTCATATTTCTGGCGGTCCCAGAAGGTCTCCATTATGCACAAACGGGCATCGTCGCGAAGAACCTTTGCCGTACGCTGGAGAATGCTCAGGATTTCAGACTCCGAGAAGCAGTCCAGGAACTGGCTCATCCACACTATGTCGGGATTGATGCTGCCGGGGAACTGGCGTTCGCTGTCCAGCATATTCATTGCGTACCCCTTTATCCTATCGGCTCCGGGAGCGCCTTTTGTCTGCTCTTTCATCAATGCAAGCTGCTGGGGAAGGTCCACGATAGACACCTCAACATCAGGGTCATAAGACACACAGCGCATTGCCCAGCGGCCGGTATTGCCCCCCACATCCATAATCCTGCGAGGATGGTATCCGAACACCACTTGCAGCGCCTCGTCAAAAGAATGGTCGGAATAGAAATGGTCAAAAGCGAACCAGCTGTTCTTCACCTTTTCCGGCAAGGAAGAAAGGCCCTCGTATAAGGTGGGCCAGTTGCCGAAATGCTCCAGCCCGGCCGGGCGGCCTTCCAGCAGAGACTCTTCCAGACGGAAAAAGCCCTCGTAGTTTACAAAGTGGTTGAAGTCCACATTAACTCTGGTTGCCGGGTCGTTGAGCAGGAACCACCCCACCTTGGAGAGGGAATACCTGTCGGTCTTGGTGTCTATCAGCACGGTGCCTATGGACAGTGAGGCCTCCAGAAGGACCTTGGCGGCATACTGGGAGATGGATGCCGCCTCGGCGACCTCGGAAAGGGTCATTTCCCGGTCGCGCAACCTTTCCAGAATGCAGAACTTGAGCATCAGCCGGCTGGCCTGGAAAACGATGGGGCCAAATGCAATGAACTGCGCCAGTCGCTGGGCTTCCGGAGCAGAAAGGTGATCATTGCTATACGCCTTTTGGATATTGGGGAAAAGATTCATTACTACGCAGTAACATTCTATTTCATAAATATGCAAATATAGCTATCTTTGTGTAATTATGCAAAGAGTCGTCATCACCGGAATGGGCATCTGGTCGTGCCTTGGAACCTCTCTGGAGGAGGTTCAGAAATCGCTCAGGGAAGGCAGGTCCGGAATCATCCTGGACCCCGCCCGCAAAGAACTCGGGTTCCGCTCGGGGCTCACTGCAAAAGTGCCCCTTCCCGATCTCAAAAGTGAACTTCCGCGTGCACAGCGCGTATATATGCCGGAACCGGCTATGTATGCATACTGCGCCACACGCGATGCCCTTCGCAGTGCCGGGATAAGCCAGGAGTGGCTGGACAGCCACGAAGTGGGTCTTCTCTACGGCAACGACAGCACCGCCGACGCCGTTTACAAGTCCATCTCCAAGATTGTGGAGAAAAAAGACACTATGCTGTGCGGCAGCGGTGCCATTTTCCAGAGCATGAACTCTACCGTAACGATGAACCTGGGCGTAATCTTCCACCTGAAGGGAATCAATCTGACCGTTTCCGGCGCCTGCGCCAGCGGTTCCCACGCAATAGGTCTGGGGGCGATGCTCATTCAGAACGGCCTTCAGGAAATGGTGATCTGCGGAGGCGCGCAGGAGGTCAATCCAGCCGCCACCGGCTCTTTTGACGGCATCTCCGCCTTCTCTATGCGCGAAAGCGAACCGGAAAAGGCCAGCCGGCCCTTTGACCGCGACCGCGACGGCCTGATTCCCGGCGGCGGCGCAGCCACGGTGATACTTGAAAGTTACGATTCTGCGGTTAAACGCGGCGCACCCATAATCGCCGAGGTGCTTGGCTACGGGTTTTCCGCCAACGGCGACCATATCTCATCGCCCAACGTGGACGGCCCGGCGAGGTCGCTGGAGATGGCCATCCGCCGTGCAGGCGTAAGTGCCGCCGAGATTGAATATGTCAACGCCCACGCCACCTCCACCCTGGTGGGAGACGCCAACGAGGCCAAGGCCATCCTGCGCGTGTTCGGCACCAGCAAGGTGCCCGTGACATCCACCAAGAGCCAGACCGGCCACGAAATGTGGATGGCCGGCGCATCAGAGGTCATTTATTCCATACTGATGATGCAGGGAGGGTTTGTGGCCGGCAACCTCAACTTTGAAAATCCGGACGAAGATTCTGCCAGGATTTGGATTCCCGCAAAGACCATTGACAGGCATTTCGACACCTTCCTCTCCAATTCCTTCGGCTTTGGAGGCACCAATTCCACGCTTGTGATACGCCGTGTCTGACGTTGTCATCATAGGGTCGGGCCTGGGAGGCCTGCTCTGCGGTGCAATTTTGTCCAAATGCGGCCGCACCGTAACCGTTTTGGAACGCGGCGCGCAACCCGGCGGCTGTCTGCAGACCTTTGTCCGCGAAGGGCTCAGGTTTGACACCGGCTTCCACTCTGTGGCTGGGTTGGAACAGGGCGGGCAGCTGAGACGCATTTTTGAGCCGCTGGGGTTGATGGACCTGCCGTGGGAATATGTGCCGCAGACAGACGAGATTGTGTTAAGCGGGGTTTCACGGCATCTGCCGGAAGTCTCTTTGCCACAGGCTGACGGCCTTGCCGCCGATATTCTGGGGCCCGACGCGCCGCTGCTTATGGGCAGCGCCATCCGCCTCAGCCACCCGGCCGGCGAAGTCACTATGGAAGAATTCACACACGTGATAAAGCCCTTTATGAAAGGGGCTTGGAGGCTGCCTGCCGGCGATTTGGCGGTTAAGCATCTCTGCGGCCTTATAAACGGCCCGGTCAGAACCCGCTGCGAAGTCACCGGCATCGAGCCTGGAAAAGTAACGTGCGCCGACGGCAGCTCGTACAGCGGCATCATCATATCCGACATACATCCCCGCAAAACCTTTGAAATGTTCCGCGGCCACGTCCGGGCGGCATATCTGCGCAGGCTGGAGGCTCTGGAAGACGGCCCGGGGATATTCACCGTATACTGCAAGCTGCGCCCGGGAGCGAAAAAATTCCAGCCCTGGTGCACCACATACGATTCAGATCTGATGATTCACTACGGCAACCGCGACTCCAACGGGTACGCCCTCACAGCCGACCTGCTGACCTATGCTCCGGGACCCGTAACCAACAGGAAAGAACTGGCGCGGAACCTTATCGGGCGCATTCCTGGCCTTGAAGAGGCGGTGGAGAAATTCTGGACCAGCACCCCGGCCACCTGGGAAAGATATACGGGGACGCCGGGCGGCAGCGCCTATGGCATCCGCAAGAAAGACGCGTCGTGCTATGTCCACCCACGGACTCCTGTCCCGGGCCTGTATCTAACCGGCCAGAACTGCGGCCTGCACGGCATCCTGGGCGTGTCCGAGACAGCCCTTGTCACCTGCCGCGAAATTGTGGGCGAAGAACTGCTGAATAAAACAATGAACCTATGAAATATGCTTTAGTAACCGGCGGAAGCCGCGGAATAGGCAGGGCAATCTGCCTGGAACTGGCCCAAAAGGGCTATCACATACTCATCAATTACGTTTCAAACCAGACCGCCGCACAAGAAACGCTGGACAAGATTGGCGGCTGCGGAGAGCTGATGCAATTTGACGTTGCCGACGCCGAGGCCACAAAGGCGGCTATTGAAGCCTGGCAGGCCGCCCATCCCGACGAATACATAGAGGTGCTGGTAAACAACGCCGGCATCAGGCGGGACAATCTGCTGATCTGGATGGAGCGCCCCGACTGGGATGCGGTGCTGGGCACAACCCTCGGCGGCTTTTTCAATGTGACCAAGGCGGTTTTGCAGCCGATGCTGCTTCACAAGTTTGGCAGAATCATAAATATAGCCTCTTACAGCGGCGTAAACGGCCTTTCCGGACAGACCAACTATTCGGCGGCAAAAGGCGGCCTGATTGCCGCCACAAAAGCCCTGGCCAAGGAAGTGGCGCGCAAGAAAGTCACCGTGAACGCCATTGCTCCGGGCTTTATCCACACCGATATGGTGGAGGGACTGGACGAAGACGCGCTCAAGAAAACCATCCCCGCCGCACGCTTTGGAGAGCCCGAAGAGGTGGCGGCTCTGGTGGGTTTTTTATCATCTCCCGAAGCATCTTATATAACTGGCGAGTTAATTTCTGTCAATGGCGGCATTTAATATATAGTCAACGAAACATTACTATATGAAAAAACTCTTCTTACTGCTGATTCTGGCAGTTGCCACAGTCCTGCCGGCCAAGGCCCAGGACGTCGGCGAATCTCAAATCGCCGTAACTCTTTCATTTCCATTTGAACTCACATACGGGGATATGTATGATTCCCGGTGGGACCTGTACTCCGGCTACGAGCCCGGTTACCGAAACATAATATGCGGGCCTTCTGTGGGCGTGGAATACGGCAAGTTTATCACCAGAAGAATCCGTTTGGGTGCCGCCCTGTCGTGGTACAACGCGACAGAAGATTCTTATATTCCAGCCGGAGATGTCATATTGGGCAAACACTACCGCAACAATTTCTATCTCAAGGCCCAGGCCAGATACTGCTATCTGCATACCCGTAAATGGCAGCTCTATTCCGGCGCCGGTGTTGGCGGCTCTCTTACACTGGGCACGATGAAAGGAGAAAGGCCCACGTTAAAACCGGGGTTTACCGGGGAACTCATTGCTTTCGGCGCCCAGTTCGGCCCCAAGGTTCCCTTCTTCTTTGAAAATGTCTTCTCACACGACGCAATGATCTGGAGATTCGGTCTCGCTTATAAATTCTGACGTTATGAAAAAACTATCCGTTATTATACTTGCCCTTGCCCTTGCCTCCTGTTCAAAGGGTTATATTGAAGAATACGGCGGAAGCCACGAATACAACACTTCCATTGCCGAAGATTACCTCACTATCATAGCATCCAAGCTTATCCCCGACTATCTTCTTTCGCTGGAGTCGGCTCTCTCTTACAGCGACTACGGGTATTATAAAACAACTGCCGGCCAGTCATCATATGAAACCGGCGGCAAGAGTCTTCGCGAGCAGGGTGTCACCTGGACTGTAAGCGCAAAAAGGAATGTCAGCGGAATCACCATAACCTGCAAGGGACCCTACACCTGGGAGCTCTATTGGGAAGGCCCCTATTCTTTCATCTTTAATGAGAAAGAAAAGGATTATATCACCAAGTGCTCGCTGACTGCGGTGATGACCGATGCCAACGGCAACGGACACTACAACTGGAAGGTTAAATTCAACGGCGGCCGCACCGAACGCGAAGGCTATTCCTGTACGTTCAAGTCAGAGCCGGAGATGGACTATACCTTTGATCAGAGCAACAGTGCCGCCTGGGACTACTGCAACGGCTCCGCCACGATGCTGGTAGAGAAAAACGGCGAGAAGGTGGATTTGGCCCGTATGGACTACATAGGCAAACACACCAACTTCTTCAGAGGGCTGTAGCGGCAGCCTGTGCGGAAATCAGTTATCGGATTTTCAGGACCATCATCCCGCCCATAGGGATTTCAAGATGGTTCTCTCCCGGCTCGAGCAATGTAAAATCGGCCTCAGAGTCAATGCAATATACCGGTTCATTGAGGGCAAGTCTGACCTGCTGTACCGCACTCCAGTAATTGTTCACCAGGGCGATATACCGGTTGCCGTTGTTCTCAAGAAAAGAGACTGTAACTGACCCGGGGGGGTAGATGTAGATTTCTTCTATCGCTTCAGGAAGATCCAGAACCGACAGTTGCATTTCGTGCGACACCTGCTCTCCAGCCTGACGGACTTTGGTGACATTGGAGCCTTTGAAAACGAAGGCACGCTTCTGCATTTCAAGGTTGGCATCCTTGAGATAGTTGTAGGCCTGGGTCCAGGTGCCGTCGCGCATAATGGGAGCAAAGTCGGTGCCGCCATAATCCTGAATGGTGAAATACTGCACCAGTTGGGAGCCGAAAGCAAGACTCGTATACAGTTGGAGAAGTATGTTCATTTTATTGGGCTTCTCCCTTGTCTGGATTGGCTGCTCCTTGTTTATCCAGCAGCTGGCGGCAAAGGTCCACAGGGGCACACCGTGGCGTTTGGCAGCGTCTGCCATTATCTCCAGGCACTTGTGCCAGTTGCTCTGGATACGGCCGGGATAGATGGGATAAATGTCAAAAGAGAGCTGCTTCAGATCCAGATAGTCCGCAAGGGTGTTGACATACTCGTAATAAGTATCCACTCCCATCCAGGTTGAAGAGGCCTCCGGACCGAAATTTATATATACGGGATGTGTCGGATCCAGCTCTTCAATTTTTTCCTTCACCATCTTGAGCATAGGCGCAACACTGACCCCAGGCTCGTCAAACATATGGTAGGCAAGTACCTCGGGACGGTTTTTGAGCCAGTTTACAGCCTCTGCAAGGCTCTGGTCTGTACCGGGATTGTCGTAATAGTTCCACGTTCTGTCTATGAGTATTGGAAGCACCTTGAGCCCGGCCTCTCCTGCACGGATAACCTGCTCCTGCCAGTCATTGTCGCCAGTTTCTACAGTGACAATATTGAGTCCGGCATCCGCAAGTTTACGGAAGTTCTCGGGGGTTGCGTTCCAGGGCTTGAAAGAATAATAGCCAAGCGCGTCAATCCTGGGGCGGGTGGCGTCAGAATAAGGGTCGCGGACCATAACCGGCAGAATAGCAGCAGTAGAGCGGCCTCCGGCAGTTGTGGCGGTGACCACAATCTCGGTGGGTGATGCGGGGTCGGGAGCGGTGACCACAATCTCCCCTTCTGTATCACTGGTGGCGTTTTGAACGGCCGTCCATCCATCTTTGGTGTTGATTGCTAAAGATGATGCCGCCGGTAGGGAATATTTTATGCTGACGGACTGGCCCGCATCGACCCCATAGCAGGCGGCATCGAATGCAAAGGCAAACTGGCCGTCCTCGGGCGGTATGATTTCGGAAGCACCCGGCACCGAAGGCTTTTTGCCCTGCAGTTCGGCCAGTTCCCGCTCCAGCTGCGCCAGACGCTCCTCATCTTTGTTGCAGCATACTGCGAGTAAAACCACCAAAATAATACAAACCAGCTTTCTCATTTTACCTCCACTTGATAACAAGCATATCGCCCCCGTCTACGGTGAAATTGCGGCTGCCGGGGCTTACGACAGAAGATTTTCCGGCACGGTCAATTACAGTGACATCTTCGCGGAAATCGGCAGTGACATTCACCTTCTCTTTCCATTCGGTGTTAACCACAACTATATACCGTGCATCACCGTTTTCAATGAAAGACACCAGCGCGGTGCGGTCAGAGTCCAGGGATGCAACGGCCTGGGGCAGATCACCGGCCACCAGCGGAAGGCAGGCGAACGGAGTCAGATGGGTGAAGCGGGTCTTGACCACACTTCCGCCGGCAAACACCGCCTCGCGGCGCTTCATCTCCAGATTGGCCTCTTTAAGGACATCGTAGGCATCGGTCCACTGGGTGTTGTACATATGCGGAGCCCACGAAGTGCCGCCAAAATCGCGGATGGTGAAATACTGGATTACCTGCGCGCCATAGGCCAGATGGGTATTCACCGTGAGGCGGACATTCTCCAGGTTGGGCTTGGCGTGCATATTGTTGGGGCCTTCGCGGTCTATCCAGCAGGTGGCGGCAAAGCCCCAGAAAGGGATGCCATATTTGCGGGTCACGGCCAGTACCGCCTCGTTGCACATATACCACCAGTTAACGTTGCCATAGTCCATTGTCGGATAGCAGTCATACGAGAGCAACTGCAAGTTGCAGTCGCGGGCATATGTCTCCACATAGTCGCGATAAAAATCTGTACCAAGCGCACGGATAGAGCCCAGCGGATCCAGATTGATGTATACCGGATGCTCCGGGTCCAGCGCTTCTATGTGCTCTTTGATATACTTCAAATCGGGAATGCGCGTTATACTGGGCTCATCGCAAATATGCCATCCATAAAGCGCGGGATGGCTCTTGAAACGCAGCACCAGGCTGTCTACCGCCTTGAAATCGACATCTTTTATATGTCTGTGGTCGGTATAGGGCGCCAGCACAGCCAGAATCTTGATGCCTGCCTCCCTGGCCAGATCCATCTGCAACTGAGCGCTTGACTGGTCCATCTCCAGTGTGATCATATCCAGCCCGGCCTCTGCCAGACGCTGGAAATTTTCGGGGGTGGCGGCCGCATCCCTGAAGCCGAGATAGCCCATCGCCATAATCTTGTCCTGGGAAATTGCGGCTACGGAAAAGCACATCAACAGAGCCGTCAGTATGCAGAGTCTTTTCATAATCATTTTGCTTTTTCGAAATGCTGATAGTCTTGAGACGAACGCCAGGCTCCGCCCCAACTCCATCCGCGGCGGGTAAAGGCCTTGTGGCAAACATCGCCGCTCTTGATGTAATACGGACAATTTCGGGTGCGGTTGGCATATTTTGCCCCTTCGGCCGGCTTTATCACAAACCCTCGCACATATGGATTGTACAGCGGGTTGATGTCCACCGCCAGACCCCGGGCGTGCAGCGAGAGCTGCTTCATCCCCGGTTTAGTGCGGAAGTTGAAACAGGAGGTGTTGTTTGCAGCCATAGAGCGCAGGTCGTCGGCGCCGAACTCATCTACCAGAAATATCTTTTCTATCGGATAATCTGCGGCATACAACTCCCTGAAGATGGCCAGCAGGTCACTTGCGACCGCCTTGTTGCATATCATCTCCCCCGTCTGGGCCTGGCCGGAAAAGTTGCGGTGAAGCAGATGCAGCAGCCGCAAATCTTCGCGGGCAGTGGTGCAGCCGCGGCCAAAAGAGAGGCCGTCTATCCTGCCGAAAGTATCATCGTCTATCTCCTCTTCAAAGAAGAAATTGTCCTCGCCCAGCATTTGCAGCTGCACGGGCGACAAAATACTCCCGGCCGGCCAGTGAATCTTCACCTGGCCGGAAGCGAAAAGCGGTGCCAGGAGCACCGCAATCGTCACTGCTATTTTTCTTGCCTTACGCATCTTACAGGATAGCAGCAGGCACGGGTGTCACCATAGTAGTTGCGGGACTCCAGGCTACCCTTGTATACCACGCTGCGGCTGCCGCCGTCGTCCCAGTAAATGAAACGGGCAGTAGAAGAGTTCCAGAGGGCGCAGCTTTCGCCTACGGGCATTGCGGGACGGTCCAGCCTGGGACCGGTGTAGATGCCGCCTGCAAAGGGGAAGAAGCACTTGATGTCATTGTCCCCGGTGAACAGGAAACCGCCTTCTACTTCTTCCAGCCTGTCGGCCACCTCAAAATCTATAAATGCATTGGCGGGAGCCACCACATAACCCACGGGACAGGGATCGTAGATGGTCTTGGCCATATCCTTCAGAGGGTGGCAGTATGCGAAATCGGGATTGCCCCACAGGTTGTGGTTGGTATTGTCCTTATGCGTTACATACCAGTCAAATGCATCGTATACGTCGGTCCAGGAAACGGGTTTGAGGGCCTGGCGGGGATGCTTCACGGCATACTCCAGGGATTTGTCCTTGTTGGTGTACATACCCTTTGCCACAACCTCGCCGGGGAAGGGATCCTTGCGGCCCCACTGATAGTACAGGCCATAGGTCTTAGCGCCGTCTGCCGGGTCTGCGCTGAGCGCGCCCAGATTGCGGTCCATAACTTTCCAGGAGATTTCGTCGCGGTTGGTGTACTTCACATCGGAAGGGGTCTCTGTGCACCAGATGTGCCAGCTCCAGAGAACCTCTCCGGCATCGTCATACACGGCTATCTGGGCATTGCCGGCAAGGCCGTTGGCCCTGAAATAAATCCTGTCGGTATCGAAAAGGACATCGCTCAGGACATTGTTCTGATTCAGGAGAATCTTTGCCGAAGCGGGACGGATGCCGGCCTTATCGGTGTGGAACTTGGCACCGGGGATGATGCCTTTCTGGCCGTTGCCTATGATGGTGGCGTCAAAGAAATAGTAACCTGCGGCGGGCACAATGTAGCAGTTGGCAGTGCCGTTTGCGCTCAGGTTGGTAGAGACTGTTTTTACAGCAAGTTTCTTGGAACAGGAAACCATCGACAGCACCAGCGCCATCGAAACAATAGCAAATAATATCTTTTTCATATTCATCGATTATCTGTATTTGATGACCAGCATATCACCTTCGTCAAGCACGAAATCGCGCTTGCCGGGCTGCTGCTCGGTAAATGCACCTGTACGGTCTATCGTATAGCACAACTGGGTGAAATCTACGCTCACCTTGCACTTGGAGAAGCAGTCGCTGTTGACCACCACCAGGTAGTCGTTGCCGTTGTTCTCTTCAAAGCCCACCAGGGCGGTGCGGTCGCTGTCTATAGATGCAATCTCCTCGGGGAAGTCGCTGGCAAGCAGCGGCAGGCAGTTCCAGGGTGTGAGGTGGGTGAAGCGGGTTTTGGTGACCTTGCCGCCAGTGAACACGAAGCCGCGCTTGTGCATCTCGGCATTGAACTCCTTCATCAAGTCATACAACTTGGTATATTTGCCCTCGGAGGTAATCGGAGCCAGGGTTGCCACCGCATAGCCGCGGTAAACAAAATACTGCACCACTTCTGCGCCATAGGCAAAATCGGTATAGACCTGAAGGCGCATATTGGCCATATCGGGCATATACCTGTGCTCGTCTTCCATATAGCAGGAGGCGGTGAAGGGCCAGAACGGGATACCTTTTTCACGGGCAATGTTGGAATTGATTTCCATACACTTATACCAGTAGTTCATAATGGTCTTGTCTGCCATAATCGGATACTGGTCATAAGAGAGAATCTCCATATCGCAGCCGTCTACCATAGACTTGATATAGTTGCGGTAGCTGTCGGTTCCCATAGCCCTGATGCTTGCCTCGGGGTGCAGATTTATGTGGACGGGCTTCTCGGGTGCATACTGCTTGACCCACGCCTTGCGCTCTTTCAGCTGCGGTATCTGCCACAGGCCCGGCTCATCAAAAATGTGGACCATAAGGCAGTTAGGATCATCTTTTACCATCTCCAGGACGCCGGGGTGCCAGGGGTGATGGAGGGTATACTTGAGGCCCGCGTTGCGGATCAGGTCCAGTTTGAAGCGGATGGTGGCCAGCATATCCTCGTCGGAAATCTTGCCGTCGCCGTCCATATCCATAGCCTCGCCGCCCTCAAGAGTGATGATGGTGAAGCCGGCGTCAGCCGCCTTGTCATAATCTTCCTGAGTGGTATTGAACTCTGACAGACCGCCCCAGATCTGCAGGTTTGCCTTGGGCCTGGTGGCCTCGGTATAGGGGTCTTTAACCATAACATTCAGGCGGGCAAAGGCATCGTCCTCGCCGGGAATCACCGCGAATACCTTAAGGTCGGGCGCGGTAGCTGGGTCGGGCGCGGTAATCTTGATGGAGCCGTGTCGGCCGCCGGCCGGGATAACCTCCGCAGTCCAGCCGCCGGAAGTTTTGACATTCACTTTTCCTTCTTTGGGCAGTGTGTACTCAACCTCTACGCTTTCTCCTGCGCTTACGGCATATCTCTGCTTGTCAAATTGTATCCTTCCCTGGCCAAAAGCGAGGGAAGTGAAGGCCAGCAGAGCCACAAACAACAATAACGATCTCTTCATATTATTTCTTTTTTTCCAATTCTATCCTGTACATAGCGGGCCAGTACTTGCCCGTGATAAAAATCTCGCCTGTAGCAGGGTTCCAGGCAATGCCGTTCAGCACGTCGGTGCGGCGGGTGCGGCGTTCTTTGGGCAGCAGGCCACGGCAGTCCACCACCCCCTCTACTTCGCCGGTGGCGGGGTCTATGATCAGTATCTCGTCTTTAAGATAGACGTTTGCCCATATCTTGCCCTCTATATATTCCAGTTCGTTCAGGAAATTGACACTTTTGCCGCCACTACGCACAGTGACGCTGCGCACAATGGTGAAGGTCTTGGGGCTGACGAAATAGAGCTGGGCGCTGCCGTCGCTCATAATCAGCAGGTTGCCATCGGTGGTGAGCCCCCACCCCTGGCGGTTGTTTACAAAGGAGCCGGTGCGCTCGAAAGTATTCTTGTCATATACAAAGCAGGTCTTCTCTAGCCAGGTCAGCACGTAAATGTCATTTGCAATCACACAGCTGCCCTCGGCAAAGTATTTCTTCTCGATGTCGGCCCTGCGCACTGGCACGCCGTCTTCAAGATTGACTTCGCGCAGATTGGACTCGCCATACTGGCCGGCCGTCTCGTACAGCCTGCCTTCGTCAAAGAAAAGGCCCTGGGTATAGCTCAACGTATCGTGCGGATACTCCTGCTGCACCTTGAGCGTATAGCGCGCCACCTTCTCTTGCTGGGCGCAGGAGGAGGCCAGAAGCATCAGCGCAAACCAAACCGTCAGTAACCTTTTGCTCATACGGCACTATTTTGTAGATTCCACAGCTATCGATGTCACCACGGCGCGGCCGTCGTCAGAGAGGAAAACCAACACCTCGGAGGTGCCGGCCGCATCGGGCGAATTGATTTCAATATAACCTTTGGAAGAGCTGGTGGCCGTTGCGGTGGCACTCCAGCCATCCTTTGCATAAAGCAGTATTCTGGCGTTTTCGCTGCCGCCCGCGATGGTATAGGTCACGCTGCGTCCCCCGCCCGCCGCCATAGTCAGGCTGGTGGCGCTGAGCGTGAGGGTAAGGTCGCGCAGCTTGGGGATGGTGATACTGGCGCCGCCGGCCATCACTATAGTCACCGCTTCTTCACTGTCTATGATATTGTCCACCACCGGAGTGCCTACTTCGCCCACGGCTTTCCAGGTTTTGCCGCCGTCAAGGGAAACCTCGATAATACCGGCGGTGATTCTGAATTCCGGAACGATGCCCGTGGTGCAGGCCTCAATCTTGTTTCCGGCATCGTCGGTGAGCCAGTCGCCGTTTACCATCCAGTAGTATTTGCCCCCTTCCTCGCCCACAGAAACGTTGGCCGGGGAATTATATACAGTGACAGTCTGCTCCGGCTTGCCCTCTTCTTTGAAAGTGACGGTGTAGCCCACCACCTTGCCCCCTTCTGTGATCTGGGAGAAGGATGTAACCTGGGCGGCCTTCTGCAGGGCCTCCACAATCTTTCCCAGGGAAGCGACATTGTCGTTGACCCTGGAATTGGCGGTGACCAACTCGTCTATCTGACGCTGCAGATCGGCTATCTCGCTGTCGTATTTATTGCAGGCGGCAAGGCAAAGGACCGCAGCTGCCGCCAAGAATACAAACCTTTTCATAACTATCTGTATTTAAACACCATCATATCGCCGCCTTCCAAGTCGAAATAGGCTTCGGTGCCACCCTGGTGCCCGGTGAAGACGCCGTCGTGATCGATGGAATATACCAAATCGTTGAACCGGGCGCGGATGCCGCAGTGGCTCTGCCAACTGCCGTTGACCACCACAATGTACTCGTTGCCTTTGTTCTCAATGAACGACACCATAGCTTCGCCGTCAATATTCATATCTGCAAACTGTTCAGGCAGTTCCCGGGGCGAGAAGGAAAGAACAAAAGTATCAAAAAAGCGGGCGTTGCGCAGCTGCTTAACGTTGCAGTCTGCAAACACGAAACCGCGGTTGTGCATCTCGTGGCAGTATGTCTTGCAGTAATCGTACATCGGGGTATACTTCACCACTTCTACCTTGGTTCCACCTACGATTCCGTCTTTCCACTCCCACGTTTGCAGCGGAGCCATATCGGTACCGGATGTACTGCGATACACAAAGAACTGGTTCACTTGCGCGCCATAAGCAAGGTTAAGATTGCACTGAAGCCGGATGTTCTCTACGTTTGGATCTATCCTGCTGTTCTCACGGCAGCAGAGGGTGAATGCCCAGAATCTGAGTCCATATTTCTTGGACAAAGTATACACGGCATCAAGTGACCTGGGCCAGGAGGGATCAAGACCGTATGTATACACCGGATACTGGTCAAATGTTATGAACTTGAGATTCAATTCGGTTATCAGGGTCTCTACATATTCGTGATAACTTTCCACACCCAGCGAATTGATGGATGCGCTTGCAGGATGGAGATTGACGTATACGGGATGCGCCGGATTTGGATCCAGCTCTTCAATTCTATTCTTTTCAATCCGCATCTGGTTTATAGCGTTCAGGTGCGGCTCGTCATAAATCTGATAGCCGGCCAGCGCCGGATGCTCCTTGGCCACGGCAATGATATTGGAAAGAGCGGTACTTGAATGATCTCTGTAATAATCCCCGGCAGGGCCATTGACAAACAGAACGCCTTTCATGCCATATTTATGCGCCAGATCCAGCTGCTCTTTCCAGTTGTCCACCGACTCTATGGTGAGCATATTCATACCGCATTCTGCCATCTTCTGGAAATGGTAGTCAGTGGCAAGGGCACGGTTCAGACAGTAATAGCCCATAGCCGCTACATCGGTGCGGGTAGCGTCTGTATAAGGGTCACGCACCATTAAGGGCAAAACAGCTGCAGTGGAGCGCCCGTCCTGGGCGGTCGCCGTGACCACAATATCACAGGGCGATGCCGGGTCGGGGGCGGTCACTACAATCTCACCCTCCTTCTGGCCGGAGGCGCTTACAGTGGCGCTCCAACCATCTTTGGATGTAACCTCAACAGTGGCGGGTGCAGACAGAGAATACTTCACAGTGACGCTGCCGGCGGCATCCACGCCGTATCTGGCCTGATCGAAGATAAACACAAAAGCCTCATCGTCCGGGACATCTATCTCCTGCGCCTGGGGCACATCAATTGCATCGGCATCCTTTTGCAGATTGTCCAGCTCTTCTTGAAGCTCATATATCTTGATTTCATCCTGCTTGTTGCAGGAGACGGCCATCATTACCGCCACCGCTATGAGTATTATTCTCTTCATCCTATTTAATCTTGAAAAGCAATAAATCGCCCTCGTCTATCGTAAATTCATTATAGCCGGACGGGCGCTCTACAAACGAGCCGTCCCGCTCTATCGTGTACACCACTTCGTTAAGAGTGACACTTGCCTTAATCTTATCGGTATAGCTCTGGTTGACAATGGCAACGTATTCATTGCCACGGTTCCCCAGCAGAGAAACCAGAGCCATATCACTGGTGTTCAGCGACTCTATCTCTGCGGGCAGATCACTGGGAGCGAGCAGATCTCCCCATACGGAAGAGATACCCGCGAACCCGACTTTATGCACATTGCAGCCGTCAAACACATATCCTCTCTTCTGCACCTGAAGGGTGGCCTCTTTGAGATAGTCGTAGGCCTCGGTCCAGGTTCCGTCTGCCAGTATGGGCGACAGTGATGTGCCGCCGTATTGCTGGATGGTGAAATACTGCACCACCTGGGCACCGTATGCCAGGTCGGTATACACCTGCAAACGCAGATTCTCGGTAGAGGGCCTGCCGCGATACTGGGTGGCTGACTCGCGGTCAATCCAGCAGCTTGCCGCAAATGCCCAGAACGGGATTCCATATTCACGGGTCACCTCCGACACATCCCTGAGACATCTGTGCCAGTGGGTCATAACTGCGCCACCTGGCAAAATCGGGTACATATCGAAAGATATGAACTTGCACTTGCAGTCGCGGGCAAAAGCCTCGATATAGTCGTGGTAATTGTCCACCCCAAGGGCGTCGATACTGCCGTCGGGATTCAGATTGATATATACAGGATGGTCGGGGTCCAACGACTCTATTTTCTCTTTGCGGACTCTAAGGGAAGGGATTTCCCTGGTGCTGGGCTCATCGCAAATGTGATAGGCCATTGTGGCCGGATGATGCATCAGATAGTCTATCATCTGGTCCAGCCCCTTGTAATTTGCGGGATCCCTCTCGTAGTTGCTGGCCACCCAGCCAATAATCGGGAGGGTCTTGAGACCGGCCTGATGAGCCAGGTCCATCTGTATCTTGTAGTCGTAGTCGCCAGTCTCTACGGTAACTGACTTTAGCCCCGCCTCGGCCAGCTTCTTGAAATTGTCCAGAGTAGCCCACTGCGGCTTGAAATTGTAGTAGCCAAGAGCATTGACGTATGTACGGGTAGCGTCGGTATAAGGGTCACGGATCATTACCGGCACCTTACGGGCCGACTTCATTCCGCTATTGGTCTCTGCGTTTATAACAATCTCGGCGGGAGATGCAGGGTCAGGGGCAGAAATCACAATCTCACCGGAAGTTTCGCTTGTTGCATTGACTTTGGCCGTCAAATCACCATTTACGGTGATGCTTACTGTAGAAGGCTCCTGGACAGAATACTTCACGGTGACGCTGCCACCGGCATCCACGCCATACTTCTGGCGGTCAAACGAGATAAAGTACTCGTCGTCCGTTTCAACGCCGGGCTTTACAGCGGACGGGAGGCCCATTTCGTCTACCTTCCCTTCCAGTTCGGTGAGGGTAGCGTTAAGCTCTTCCACCCGCGCCTGGTCTTCTTTGTTACAGGAGACTAGAAGCGCCAGCGAAACAACCAGAATATATGTAAAGTACCGCTTCATTATTCGGCAACCTGCTTTACACAGCGGATGGGAAGAGCACGAGCGCGGATATCGCCTTGATACCAGAGCATCTCGCCGGTTACCTTGTTGATGATGGTCTGGGCTCCGCCGCCGTCTTCCTGAGTGCCGTAACGGGAAGCGCAGGAGTGCCAGTATGCAACCTCTTCGCCACGGGTAATCTTGCTCTTGTGAGCCCTTCCGGCCCAGGGGAAGAAGTTTGTCTGCCCGTAATCGCCGCGGACGATGATGCCGGCATCGGTAAACTGGGCACGGTCCTTGTCCCTGAAAATCAGGAAAGTATTTGCAGGAGGAACCATATACCCTAAGGGGCAGGGATCGTAGATGGTCTTCTTGAGGTCTTTCAGATAGCGGTTACGGCCATAGTCGGGGTTGCCCCAGAGATAGTTGTTATTGCCGCTGTACCAGTTTCCGGACTGGCTGACCTCCTGGTATGCACGCTGGGGATAGCGGATTGCAAATGCAAAGGCTGCGGCTGTGTTGGGTGACATATCCGTTGTGGCTGCAGTAAAGGTAAACGGATCTTTGCGGCCCCACTGGAAGTACATACCGTGGGTGGCTTCTCCATCGGCAGGATCGGCGCTGGTTGCGCCCAGGTTGCGGTCCATAACAGTGAACTGCAGCTGGTCGGGATTGGTGTGGGTGCGGTCCTGGGGAACATCGGTGCACCAGATGTGCCAGGTCCATATGGCTATGTTGCGGGCATTCCTCACGGAGATGCAGGCGCTGCCCTCGGCACCGGTGGCGTGGAACGACACCTTGCCGGTGGACTTGTTCAAAGTCACATTATTGATAACCTCGGGGTCGTTGTAATAAACCACCACGCTCTCGGGAGCAAGTTCTGCGGTTTCTGCGTGGAATTCGACATTGGGAATAATGCCCTCGTTGCCGTTGCCCATAACCGTTGCGTCAAAGTTGTAGTCGCCCGCTGCGCTCACAATATAGCAGTTGGCGGTGCCGTTCTCGCTGAGGTTTGCGCCGGCAGGAGTCACAACACCCTCCTGGTAAATAACCACGATCTGCTCGTAGCCGTCAGACTCAATGGTCACCAGGGCGCTTCGCATAGCAGAAGCATCGTTGGCAGCAGCCTTGAAAGACACTGTCTCTTCGCGGACAGCCTTTGTGCTGAGCGACTGCAGCCAGGAGGCGCCGTCGGCCACAGAAACGGAATATTCGTCCAGATTTGTATAGAGCGCGACATCCACCTGACCGCCGGCGGCCGGTGCGCAGTATGCATCCCAGGCGGGATACATCACGGGGAAGGCTTCATCTACCTTCAAAGAATCAAAATTAATATCGGAGGCCACCAAATTGCCTATTCCGTCGCAGAAGAAAAGACGGGCGGCGAGGCCGGCGGCAGCTGCGGGAGCTGTGAATTTTACTTGTCCTTTATAATTGTTTTCCCAAGTGACATCGGCGCTCCAGCCCTCGGGCAGCAGCGGTGTCACGGTAAAGCTGTCGGTCTTGCCACTCAACAGAAAATCTACGGTCGCTGTGCCGTCGGTGGCCATTGTGGCGCCATTTCCGCTGAGCATAACCTGCATCTTTTCGGTCTCTTTGGGGAAATCCACAGTAGAGCCGCCAAGGAAAGTGACGGTGATATATGCGGCATTCTCCTCTACCTTTGTGATTACAGGGCCAGCGCTTAGATTGACCTCTTTCCAGCTCTTTTTGCCGTCGGTACTGATCTCTATCTGCCCGTCGGTGATTCTGAATTCGGGAGATTTGGTGATGACTGCGTTTTTGCCCGAAGCATCCTTGAGCGGCTGGCCGCCAAGTGTCCAGAAAAAGGCGTCATCTGCCCAGTCCACCGACACACCGGCAGTCTGGTTGCCCACATTCACAACACCGTTGCTCTTGAACTGGAAGGCATAGCCGTCTGACTGCTTTGCAACAGACACGATAGGGTCACCGGCCTCGGCAATCAGCAGGACGTCGCGCAGCGCGCCAAGATTGACAGTAACGGGCTCCAGATCGGATATGGCCTTGTTCAGGTCATCTATCTCTTTCTGAAGTTCTTCAATCTGAGGTTTGTAATCTTTGCACGAAACTGCAACCAGTGCGCACAAAATCAAAAATAAAGAGAATGTTCGTTTCATATTATCAAAAAAGGACTTTCAAACGTGCTAAGATAGCAAAAAATCAATTACTGCCATTTTATGACCAGCATATCACCTTCGTCAATGGTGAACCGGGTCTTGCCCGGCTGCTGCTCTGTGAAGGTGCCTTCACGGTCAATTGTATATACTTCTCTGGTGAATTCAACCTCCACCGGCAGCTTCTCGAGATATGTCTTGTTGCAGATAACCACATACTCGTTGCCGGAATTGCCCACGAAAGAGATCAGCGCGCTGCCGCCGGCAGAAATGTCACCGATGGCATCCGGCAGGTCCTCCCTGGTCAGGCAGGTGCCGTGCAGGTAGTAGTTGGAGCCCAGATGGCGAACCTTGTGCACATTGCTCTGGGCAAACACAAATTCACGGTTGTGCAACTCGCGGTCATATTCCTTGCAGTCGTAGTAGGCTTGTGTATAATGCGGCTCTGGATTGACCCACGTGCCGTCCGGCCGTCTATACCCATTAGCCACAAACGGCGCATAACCGGTGCCGCTGGTATTAACCCACACGAAGTACTGGTTGCACTGGGCACCGTAGGCCACATTGATATTTCCCTGAAGGCGCAAAGTCTCCAGTGTAGGGTCCACCCTGCCGCCTTCACGACAGCTCTGGATGAATGCCCAGAAGGGAATTCCGTATCTGTGGCACACATCGTAAACTATGTTCAGGGAATTGTACCAGCAATCCTCTATACCCCACGTAAAGATGGGATACTGGTCAAAGGTGATGAACGTTAGGTTGCAAACCCGGGCGAAATAGTTTACATACTCTTCATATGTAGTGGCGCCCATACCGGCCTGGGAAACGCTGCTGGGATGCAGATTGATATAGACCGGATACCCCGGCGCCAGCTCTTCTATGCGCTGCCTGGCCGCAGCCAGACGGTAGGCGATGTCCGTGTGGGGCTCATCGGCTATCTGGAATGCGTATACCGCAGGATAAGTGATGGCCTCGCGGACCTTATTTTCAAGACTTTTATCGTGTTCGGGGTCGGAAGAGTAGTTGCCGGCACTGCCGCTTATGAAAAGTACCACCTTAATGCCGTACTCCTCGGCCAGACGGCAATGCTTGCGCCAGTCAACAGAGGGTTCCCAGTCGCCTTCTACCGTAAGCATAGTGACGCCTGCATCCACCAGTCTCTGGAAATTCTCGGGCGTAGCCTGTTCATCGCCAAAACCGTAATATGCGTGCACATCAATTTGCGGGCTTTTGACCTGATTGTACGGTTTGCGGACAAATACCTGAAGGAAAGACTCTGCCGCTTCGCCTTTGGCGCCGGTGGCCTTGACGGTAATGATACCGGGAGATGCGGGGTCCGGAGCTGTAATCGAGATGCTGCCGCTTTCATCGTCTTTACTGGTAACGGAAGCGCTCCAGCCGTTTCCGGCGGTCACCTCTACCGAACCGGGCGAAGAAAGTTGGTAATTTACCGACATACTGCCGCCGGCATCCACCCAGCAGTATTCATTTTCGAATTGTATAGAGAAATCCGACGACTCCGCCTTCTGCTGTTCGGGCAATTCGGTTTCCTTGCTTTCAAGCTCCGCCTTCTGTTCTTGCAACTGGGCCAACTGGTCTTTCTGCTCTTTGTTGCAGGAGCAGCAGAGAACCAGGGCAAGTGATAATATCAATAGCTTTTTCATAGGCTTACTGCTGTTTTACGCAACGGACAGGGATACCGCGGGCGCGGAAATCGCCGTGGTTGAGACGCATCCGGCCCTTGCTGACCTCATAATAAACCGACGAACCGCCATCGTAGACACTGGAGTTGTAGATGCCGACATCAGATGTCCATAAAGCTAAACATATATTTTCAGGATGGTGGCCAAAAGCCTCCCAGCTGCCCTGATATACACGGCCGGCATACGGATAGAAGCTTGTCTGGCCGTAATCACCGCGAAGGACTATGCCGTTCACTATGAATTGAAGGCATCTTTTGTTGCTCAGAATCACAAACGTATTTGCAGGAGGCACCATATACCCCGGAGGACAGGGATCGTAGATTGTCTTTACAAGCTGGTCGAAGGTGGCGTTTCCAGAATGGTCGGGATTGCCCCACAAACCATCCACAATAGGAGATATCCAGTTGTATGACGTCCCCAGGCCGGTCTTGAGCGCCCTGAAAGGCCTCATCACGCCATAAGCGATGGTCCCCGCATTGTTAGAAGCCATCGAAGAGAGAATGTCGGCACCCGCAAACGGGTCTTTGCGGCCCCACTG
>JAEEGH010003973.1_pt1 | contig 38285 bp, 20 predicted proteins | sample 9134181 | NCBI WGS metagenome assembly JAEEGH01 (sample SAMN16246544, study PRJNA631951) | gut metagenome | biome: gut microbiome; feature: rumen; material: DP-attached | host: Bos | place: Iran: Karaj | collected 2018-10 | reverse complement strand
TCAGGAGGAAAAGAAGCAGCGCACAAGAAAGCCCACCGCACAAGAAAAAGGAAGCAATTCCGTCCCTGTAGGCTATGAGCAAATAGTGGAGATGTATCCACTCGATTTTGAAGAGTTTCTTTGGGCGAACAACATGAATGAAGAAATAATCAATGTGTTGAAACGTTGCCTGGAAGAAGAAACACCCGTACCAAGTGGCATACATGTTGCGATGAAAACGCTCCTGTATCGATATGTCGCTGTGGGAGGGATGCCTGCTGCTGTTAATGCACTGATAGAAACAGGAAATATGGGCAAGGTAAATGACGTTTGGAATTCTCTTCTCAAAGAATATCGTTCAGACATGGTGAAATATGCCGATGACAAGGATAAACCTCACATTCGGGCCTGTTTTAATGCCATTCCAAAGCAACTGGCCAAAGAGAACAAGAAATACCAATGGTCCAAAGTGGAAAACGGCGGACGTGGTGTGCATTACAAAGACTCCCTTCAATGGTTAGAAGATGCGGACATCATACGCCGTTGCTATAACTCCGACATTACAGGGCTGCCGCTGGAGGGCAATGCCATAAACAACGTGTTCAAGGTCTATACTGCTGACATTGGCATGTTGGTTGCCATGCTTGGAGGCACGACAAGAGCGGACATTCTTCAAGGCAATCTGGGTGGATTCAAAGGGGCAATCTTTGAAAACTTGATGGCTGATACACTTATTAAAAAGGGACAGAGCTTATACTATTTCCAAAAAGATTCCGGCTTGGAACTGGATTTCCTCATCCGCTATAAAGGCGAGTGCGTTCCTGTTGAGGTGAAAGCAAAAAGTGCCCAGGCTAAAAGCATCTCTACCATCAGGAAACACCCTGAGAAATATGGCATTAAGCACTTCATCAAGTTTGGAGACTATAACGTTGGGCGTGATGGTGACCTGTTGACTCTCCCCACCTATATGCAGTTCTTGCTCGATTTGGAACCGGAAGAAGTGATTTTGGAGACGATTGACACCGACGAACTTACACGAATTGCAAGAGAGTTTCTTGACCAGAAGTAACAATCGTATAGCTCTCAATATGACACACCAGCATCTGCCCCAGCGGAGATATATGCCGACGTGGTGATTGAAAAGGAATTGGACGCCGTAAACCTGATGACAGGTATCTTTGGATAGTCTGGTGTTCAAAAAATGTTTGTGTTCAAATAAATCTGTAGAGTTATCTGAATACAGGCTGTTTTGGTGTTCAACAATATCTTTGATAAAAATGGGTGAAAATTCGCGGTTAAACTCTCAATGCATAGTTTGAAAACTTATTTCTGAGCCGTCAGGCTCCAATGATTCTCAAAAAGATTTTCAATGATTTCTGTCCGCAGGGTATAGAAACGTATATAGCGCCGGTTAATTATTTTTTTTGAAACGAATTACAATAATTAGTTCTAATTTTTTATAATTATGAATAGTAATTACGGTAAATTATGATAATTCGTTTCTCTTATTCTTCTTCGTGTTTTATTTCTGAGCCGTAAGGATCCAATGATTTTCAAAAAGGTTTTCCAAGGATTTCTGTCCGTAAGGGCATAAAAAAAATCCATCCACAATCCGTGGTCGAAAAGAAATCTGTGGTCGTTTTCGTGTATATGTAACTTGTTATGCTGTGCATTTAACTGTGCAGTGTCCGGTTGTGCTCGCACACAGTGTTTTCGTTTGCATTTTTTCATGATTTTCTTTGTTTATTTCAGAAATAATTCTTACCTTTGCCCTTGAAAACAGTTAGTCCATGGGTTGGGCTATGTTTTCAAGACATATTGGTTTGATGCGCATACGGCAATGCCTCGTGAAGGCACCACCGCCATGACATCAAGAAAGGACGTTTACAAAATGTTGGTCTTCTGACTCTTAAATCTGGTAAATTTAAAGTATCCTTGAAACCAAGCAACTGTAACGTCCACGTGGGTGATTTATATCATTCTCTCACTATGTTGCTATATTATTACGTATCGTTGGTACATGGTGTTTGTACTAAAATAATCCCTTGACGTGGGCTAACTGTTGCTAATCTTAGGATACGGTTTACCAGAGCCCAGAGTCAAGATTAGTATAGTACAGCACCCACGTCTTTTTCATTACCTAAATATATTATTAACCGCTGAGTATGGGGGCTGCAGGCATAGAATGTTTATAATCATGAAGCACTATTACTTATCCTTTTTTATTGCAACCCTAATGAGCATGGCATGCAATGTGGCTACAGCGCACGATATATCGGTAGCAAACAGTGATGGCAAGACTATCTATTACAACTATAACAGTGATGGAAGTTCTGTTTCTGTTACATACCAGGGAACATCCTCTAGCAGTTATTCCAATGAGTACACAGGAGATGTTGTCATTCCTGAAACCGTAACATACGGTGGTAAAACATACAGTGTGACCAGCATCGGCCCTCGTGCGTTCGAAGACTGCAGCAGCCTGACCTCGATAATCATCCCTAACAGCGTGACAAGCATCCCGATGCTGGCGTTCGCTGGTTGTAAAGAACTATCATCGGTAACCATTCCTAATACCATGTCTTACATCTGTGAGGGAGCGTTCGGGGGTTGCACGGGACTAAAAAGCATCGAGTTGCCTAATTCAATAAGATCTATATACAGAGTTGCTTTTTCAGACACAGGAATGTCCAGTATCATAATTCCAAGTTCTGTTAGTTACCTTGAGCTTGGTGCGTTCAGTGGTGAAAGTGATTCGCTAAAAAGCATTACTTTTATGGGACCTGTTGAATTTCTCAGTTTAGGTTTATGGCACAGTCACTTCGACGACGAGCCAGGGGTTGGTGACGACCCAGAGGGGGGGGATTTTACTTCCGATTCTAATACAAGTACTTGCACATTCCTTACAGAAATTAACATACCAGATACCTTCCCTGGTGTAAAAGCAGGTATGTTCGATGAAACTGCATGGTATAACAACCAGCCAGACGGAGTTGTATATCTTGGTAAAATTGCATACAAATACAAAGGAACAATGCCAGAAAACACTACTCTGACATTGAAAGAAGGAACCATAGGTATTGCAGGCGGTGCCTTTGAAGGCTGTACCGGTCTAACCAATATTGTAATACCAAACTCTGTAATTGACATTGGCTCAGGAGCGTTTGATGGAACTACATGGTATAATAACCAGCCTGACGGATTAGTGTATGTTGGTAATGTAGCATACAAATACAAAGGAACAATGCCAGATAACACGTCCCTGACATTAAGGGAAGGGACTGTTGGTATAGGTGATGAAGCGTTCTATGACTGTAAAGGCTTAATTGATATAAATATTCCCAATTCTATTGTCAATATGGGAAGAGGGGCTTTTGGGGGCTGCGAGAACCTGACAAGTATCATAGTACAGGCAGAAATTCCACCGTCTTATTCTCCAATTGAAATAAACACCAATGCCACGCTGTACGTACCAGTCAAATCTATAGAGACATACTGCACCACAAGCCCATGGAGCAACTTTGCGAACATACAGGCTATTCCAAGCACTATCACAAAGAATGGTACATGTGGGGAAAACCTTACATGGGTATTCGATGATTATACTGGTGCACTGACAATCTCTGGAACGGGAGAAATGGAAGACTACGATGGTAACAACGAAGCGCCATGGACTTTAATTAAAGACAATATAAAAGAAGTAATCATAGAAAATGGTGTGACCGGTATAGCTAAACGAGCATTTATCGACACAGAGTTAAAATATGCAATATACAAATGCAAAACTCCACCTACAGGTTCAACTGGGAAATTTAATCCAATAGCAGATATTATCTTCGTACCAGAAGGAAGCATCTTAGAGTACAAGTTAAGGCAGGAACATTATACAGGTGAAGTATATCCATGGGTTAATGCTGATGTGGAATTTTACACAAATGTGACGGTTGATGAATATGCGAAAGTAATGATTGGCAAGGACAAGGCTACCGTAACAAGCGTAGCGATGTATGACGGAATGGATGAGAATCTCACCGAAGCTATGATGAAAGACGGCATGAACCCCAACTGCCTGTACTACATCTTTTCGGATAAGGAAATTACTGGTGACAATATCATAGACCTGAAAACATGCACGGCAAATAGGATAGTATTACAGCCGAATAACATTTTCAAATGCCCAGTAAGCTTCACCGCCACCAAGGCACAGTTTACATATACTCCATCAGTATGGGCAAATGGTTTCGGCGGTTGGGAAACACTCTGCCTGCCGTTTGAGGCGTCTGCCTTTAAGGCGAGTGAGAGCGGTTATATCTCACCGATATTACTCGGGGCTTACGGTGATTTCTGGCTGCGACAGTTTGTTGGCGCATCAAGCAAGGCTCTGTATTTCTCTTCTACTCCTGATGGTACTATGAAGGCAAACACTCCTTATTTGCTTGCATTCCCAGGTAGTAGCATGGGCACTGGTAACCTGCAGGGACAGACAATAACCTTCTTTGGCAAGAACGTAGAGTTCAAGGCAAATGCCACGACAGAGGTACAACGTAACGATAAGGTGTTTGTAGGCAACTATGATAACGTGTCTGATGACGTAAGCGGATGGATACTTAATGACGCAGGCAGTGACCTTATCGCAAGTTCGGTGGTTGGCGACAAGCCGTTCCGTGCTTATTTCCGCACCGAGGATGACTTTGCTGACTTCAATGCCGCCAAGACACTCAACATCAGTTTCGTAGAAGATGAGGAGACAGCAATCAGGGAGATAAACGAAGACCTTGACGCTGAGAACGACCTCAATATCTACAGCATTGACGGAACGTTGATACGCAAGGCAGAAAATACTTCAGGCAGTCTCAAAGGTCTGAAGAAGGGAACATATATTATTAACCGTAAAAAAGTGATGATAAGATGATGAATGTCAGAAGAACAAAGACAGCACTGCTGTGGTTGTTGCTTCTGACATCCACGGCAACGTTTGCTCAGTCCGACGGTCACTTCAGTGACAAAGACCAGGAAAGCCCTACGACGGAGGGCAACAGCGGTTACAGTGACGACAGTCAGGACAACCCCGCAACGGAAAACGGCAACAGCGGTCACAGTGATGATGAGGAAGAACCCCCCTCCGCCAACACACAGACTATAAGAGGTGATGTAAACCATGACGGTTCTGTCACCATGGCAGATGCAAACATGGTAGTGAACTATTTCCTTGCAACGGATAAGCCGGATGGCTTTGACACGACGGCTGCAGATGTTAATGAAGATGGTTATGTCACCATGGCGGATGCCAACCAGATAGTGAATATGTTCCTTAGTGGAGGACAATAAGAGTAAGCCTCAGGGAGGGTCTCCAGGTAATGGAGATGTCTTGAGAATGATGATTATTTCAGATAATAAAGCAAGCCGTCTGAGAGCGATGTTGTTCTCAGACGGCTTGTCTATTACAGGGTGTATAAGAGATTCTTATTTTCTTTCAAGCAGCACCACGTTCTCTACGTGTGGTGTGTGAGGGAACATATCAACCGGCTGCACCTTGGTGACCTTATAGCTTGCGTCGAGCAGCTGCAGGTCGCGTGCCTGGGTGGCAGGGTTGCAGCTGACATATACTATGCGCTCAGGGTGAGCGTTGAGTATCACGTTTATAACGTCGGGGTGCATGCCGGCACGTGGCGGGTCGGTGATGATGACGTCGGGGCGTCCGTGCTCGGCGATGAAGTCGTCGGTAAGAATGTCCTTCATGTCACCGGCATAGAACAGGGTGTTGTCGATGTTGTTTATCTGTGAGTTTATCTTGGCATCCTCGATGGCCTCAGGCACATACTCTATGCCGATGACTTTCTTCGCTTGCTTGGAAACGAAGTTGGCTATGGTGCCGGTGCCGGTGTAGAGGTCATATACGAGTTCGTTGCCGGTGAGACCAGCAAACTCCCTTGCCACGCAGTACAGGTGGTAGGCCTGCTCGGTGTTGGTCTGGTAGAACGACTTAGGTCCGACCTTGAATTTCAGGTCCTCCATAAGCAGGAAGATATGGTCATTGCCCTTGAAGAGCTTGATGTCCTGGTCGCCAATGGTGTCGTTGCACTTCTGGTTGTCAAGATACATCAGTGAGGTAATCTGCGGGAAGCTGTCGGCAATGAACTGCAGCAGTCCCTCGGCTTGCTGCTCGCTCTGGCGGAGAGACTCCTCGCTGGTGCGGTCATAATGGAACTGCACTATGAGCATCCACTCGCCGGAATTGCTACACCTTATTATAATATCGCGTAGGAGTCCTACCTGCTGTCTGAGGTCGAAGAACGACAGACCGTTGCGCACGGCGTAGTCATATATGCTGTTGCGCATCTGGTTGTGCAGGTCGTCCATGAGCCAGCATTTGCTGATAGGCAGAATCTTGTCGAAGGCACCTGTGATGTGGAAGCCTATGCCGGGGGCGAAAGGTACACCAGCCTGAAGCTGTTCGCGCGTGAGCCACTGCTTGTTGGCGCAACCGAAGTCGAGCTTGTTACGGTACTCGCTGGTCTTTACAGAGCCCTTGATAGGCATGAACTCAGGCAACTCTATCTTGCCTATCCTGGTAAGCTGGTCGTGCACCTGCTTCTGCTTGAAAGCCAGCTGCTCCTCGTATGGCAGGTTCTGCCACTTGCAACCACCGCAGACACCGAAGTGCTCACACATAGGCTCAGTGCGCTTGTCGCTGTATTTCACGAAACGCACAACCTCAGCCTCGGCGTAAGAATGTTTCTTGCGCTTTATCTGTAAATCTACTACATCACCTGGCACGCAGAAAGGCACAAAGACAACGAGGTCGTTGATGCGCACAAGGCTTTTGCCTTCAGCTGCGACGTCTGTAATGGTGACATTTTCAAGTATTGGGAAGTTCTTCTTTTTTCTTGACATAATGAAAAAAAACAAATTCAAGACAAAGTTACTAAAAAGTTTTTAAATAAACGAATAATATTGCATAAAATGTGGTAAATGTGCAAAAAACACTATTACATGTTTGTGGGATAATGCAAAATAACCTATCTTTGTAACCGGATATTAAAAGATATCATAAAAAACACTTGTGGGAATAATAAACCCCACCTAAATCATAAAAACCATATAACTTAATTTGCCCTAAAATGAAATGAATATGAGAAAGATGATGTATTGGGTGCTCGTCGCCATCCTGACCTTCAGCGCAAGTGTATTTACAGCATGTTCGGACTATGATGTTAATAACCCACCAAGTGGACCAACGCAATCGACAATCACCCCAGAGCCTACCACCGACCAACTGGAGGTAATGGTGACTGCTGACATGCCTATGGCTGTGCTTAGCAACTTCGATGAGAATTCCATGGGCGGTGCCCTCGTTAAGCGCGTGTCCAAAACCACCAGTGACATCGAGGATGATACCAAGTTCGTCTTGTTTAAGGGCAATGACATCACGTCTATTAGCAACGAACAATGGTTAAAGATATTCCGTGTTTACCTGAATGGTGGTTATATAGGCATCGAGCGCGCCACCAATAGAGAGATGCTGGCGTTTGCTGTTGTCATGGGTTTTGGCATTGGCATGGTTCAGGACGAGATGCTGGAAGAGAATGGCGTTGAGATTACCAGTCGTACTTCTCACAATGAGGCAAAAAGCGTCACTAGCGAACTGCAGCGCCGTATAAGCAATGCCAGCGCACTGACCAGGGCTGCTGCCAACGATGATGCTGCCAACGATGATTATGTGGATGAGCTCGACGATATTGGTTTCGAGATGTTCATCATGTCAATGGATAAGGTTTTCACACAGGTGCCTTACAACGCAGAGGAGGCGGCTTCTGCCACATTCACAGACGAGGAAGGTAATGAAACAATCACAGAGACCAAGGTGCAGCATCTGCTGAATGCCTATCACTATGGCTTGTTGGCTGACGGTGCTGCCGCCTTTCTTAATCAGGAGGAAAAGAACAAGGCAGAGACAGAGGCAGCGGCTGAGACGCGTGCCCTTACCAGGGGTGGAGCCGAGCAGGCGATGAACGATGTGTTGAACTGCTCTGATGAGTTTGTCATCAGACACAGTCTTGCAGCCATAGATCCAATGGGTAAGATTGTAAGACGTGAGAACATGGGCACCACCACCATCAGGTCGTGGAGCGTTCATGATTTCGGCAGCCATCAGGACTTTTACTATATAGATGAGAAAGTCGTAATTCGCATGGGCGGCAAAAATTCGGATTACAATAAAACGCTCTATTGGGGACCATACTATACCGATGAATGGTTCGATAATCGATTCTTCAGTGTAGAGGACGATCCTAAAAATAATAATGTGGGGTTTATGGAGAGATCATATACCAACTATTATGGTTCTTGGTTGAGCCAAATCAAGCATAGCCTGGATTTGAAGGGCAAAGGTGACATCATTTTAGAGTCGAGCCTGCCAGCCACAGACAACAGCTCCCGCAGCGCCTCGATTACCGTCGGTACATCAGATGCGACCTCAGAAACATCCGGTTGGAATGTCGGTTTCTCGGCTGGCTACAACAATGCCAGTTTCAGTTTCGGCTATAGTTCATCCACCTCCACCACACATACCAACAGCTTCTCGAAGACCATCGGCGAAACCAGCAATTCCCTGAAGGTCATGAGGAACACCACCGGCACCCAGGTGACGTTTGATTACCAGGAAGGCAGTATGATCGACTGGATATGGGATCCGCTCCAGCATGACGTGGCACCGGATATCCTGACCAACGACTGCGAGGTGAACAATATGGCGTGCTGGAGGGTGAAGAATCCATCAGACAGCTATCAGCTGGAGCTATCCACCCGTCATGAAACAAAATGTCTCACCGTGGCTAATTTCGTCAACTATAAATATGGTAACAGATGGACTTATGCTAAAACATGGAATCACTCATACGAACTGAAGCAGCCATGCCGCTACATGGGTACGTGGAATTGCGAGATCATCACAAAGGGTGCGAATCGCCAGCCAAATGCCACCAAGGAGTTCCGCGAGTTCCTGCAGGAATCGGTGCTGGAAGCCCCGTTCAAGGCTCGGTTTAATGTGGCTGAAAGGTCAAAGGGAGAGTTGGATGTCATGAGAAATCTGATTACAAACATCAGCAACCAGATAAAGGTGGGCACCAGAAAACGCAGGTCGATTGATAATGTCGCCAGAGATTTGGGCATAGAATCGTTCACCATCACATGGTATTCTGACGACCCTGATGAAACAACGGAATACTCTATTTCTGGCAATATCAAAGAAGAATAAATGACACAAGCTTTAATTAATCACATTTTCAAAGAACTCTTTGGCTGTGCGGCGTAGCCGTTAGGCCATAGATTGAATTTTTAACGAACTATTGATATAAACTTAACCCAAACAAATGTCACAAAAAAGAGTTTACACATTCGGCAACGGACAGGCCGAAGGAAATGCGCAGATGCGCGAACAGTTAGGCGGCAAGGGCGCTAACCTTGCGGAGATGAACCTTATTGGCGTACCCGTACCTCCTGGTTTCACTATTACCACAGACACTTGTAATGAGTATTACAAGGTGGGACAAGAGAAAATCGTGGAACTGCTGCAGGACGAGGTCAACGCAGCCGTGAAACATATAGAGACACTGATGAACTGTAAGTTTGGCGATGCGCAAAACCCGTTGCTCGTCAGTGTGCGCTCTGGCGCGCGTGCCTCTATGCCGGGTATGATGGATACTATATTGAACCTCGGACTGAATGACGAGGTGGCTGAAGGCATGGTGGCAAAGACAGGTAATCCTCACTTCGTATATGACTCATATCGCCGCTTCGTACAGATGTATGGCGACGTGGTGCTTGGTATGAAGCCTGTCAATAAGGAGGATATAGACCCGTTTGAGAAGATTATAGAGCAGGTGAAGAAAGAGCAGGGCGTGGAACTGGACAAGGACCTCTCTGTTGAGTCTCTGCAGAAACTTGTGGCTCTGTTCAAGGCTGCCATCAAGGAGCAGACGGGCTCTGATTTTCCGGAGAGCCCTATCACACAGCTGTGGGGCGCTATATGTGCGGTGTTCCGCAGTTGGATGAACGAACGTGCCATACTGTATCGTAAGATGGAGGGAATACCTGACGAGTGGGGCACTGCCGTGTCTGTGATGGCAATGGTGTTCGGTAACATGGGCGATACATCAGCCACCGGCGTATGTTTCTCACGCGATGCCGGCAACGGCGAGAACCTCTTTAACGGCGAGTATCTGGTTAATGCCCAGGGCGAGGACGTGGTAGCAGGCATACGTACACCACAGCAGATAACGAAGATTGGTTCGCAGCGCTGGGCTGAGCGTGCCGGCATATCAGAGGCTGAGCGTGCGGCTAAGTATCCTTCTATGGAGGAGGCTATGCCGGAGATATATAAGGAGTTGGATGCGCTGCAGGATAAACTGGAGCATCACTACCACGACATGCAGGATATGGAGTTCACCGTTCAGGAGGGCAAGTTGTGGTTCCTGCAGACGCGTAACGGAAAGCGTACCGGCACGGCGATGGTTAAGATTGCCATGGACCTGATAAAGGAGGGACTCATAGATGAGAAGACTGCCATCATGCGCTGTGAGCCGCAGAAACTTGACGAACTGCTTCACCCCGTATTCGACAAGCTCGCCCTGTCAAAGGCAAAGGTGATAACACAGGGTTTGCCGGCATCTCCTGGTGCTGCTTGCGGACAGATAGTGTTCCATGCTGACGATGCACAGGAGTGGCATGCTAACGGTCATAAGGTTATCATGGTGCGTATAGAGACCAGTCCCGAGGACCTCGCAGGTATGGCAAGTGCAGAGGGCATACTCACTGCCCGTGGCGGTATGACGTCGCACGCTGCCGTGGTGGCTCGTGGCATGGGTAAGTGCTGCGTCAGCGGTGCAGGAGCCATCAATGTAGATTACAAGGCAAAGACCGTGGAGATTGACGGTGTGGTATATAAGGAAGGAGACTATATCTCATTGAACGGCTCTACTGGTCAGGTGTATGCCGGTGAGGTGCCAACAAAGGCTGCCGAACTGAGCGGTGACTTCAAGGAGCTCATGGACCTCTGTGACAAATATACCAAGATGGAGGTGCGCACTAATGCCGACACACCACACGATGCAGAGGTGGCACGCGCCTTTGGTGCTAAGGGCATCGGACTGACACGTACTGAGCACATGTTCTTTGACGACCAGAAGATTGTGGCCATGCGCGAGATGATTCTCGCTGACAGCGTAGAGGGTAGGGAGAAGGCTCTTGCAAAGTTGTTGCCTTATCAGAAGGCTGATTTCTATGGAATACTCAAGGCTATGGACGGACTGCATGTCAACATACGTCTGCTTGACCCTCCATTGCATGAGTTTGTACCACACGATGCTGCCGGTCAGGAGACGATGGCAAAGGAGATGGGCGTAGCCGTTGAGGAGATACGCCGCCGTGTAGAGTCACTGGCAGAGAACAACCCGATGCTGGGACACCGTGGTTGCCGACTTGGCATCACGTTCCCAGAGATTACAGCCATGCAGACACGTGCCATACTTGGTGCAGCATGTCAGCTGAAAAAGGAAGGCTTTGACCCACATCCGGAAATCATGGTGCCGCTCATCGGTTCTGTCAATGAGTTGAAGCAACAGAAGGAGATTATAAAGAAGACCTCAGAGGAAGTCTTTGCGGAGGAGAATGTAAGCCTTGAGTTTGAGATAGGTACGATGATAGAGATACCACGTGCCGCCCTGACAGCTGCACAGATAGCAACGGAGGCAGAGTACTTCTCATTCGGTACCAACGACCTGACTCAGATGACCTTCGGTTACTCTCGTGATGACATAGCAAGCTTCCTGCCAGCATATCTTGACAAGAAGATATTGAAGGTAGATCCATTCCAGGTACTTGACCAGGAAGGTGTAGGTCAGTTGATAGAGATGGCGGTGAAGAACGGTCGTGCCGTTCGTCCAACTCTCCGCACCGGCATCTGCGGTGAGCATGGTGGTGAGCCAAGCTCAGTGAAGTTCTGTGCCCGTGTAGGCATGAACTACGCCAGCTGCTCACCATTCCGTGTGCCTATCGCACGCCTCGCCGCCGCACAGGCTGCAGTAGAGGAGTAATTGTCAATCTTACATATAATAAGGGACTTGTTCACTCTGAGCAAGTCCCTTTTTTGTTACTCATATAACTCCTGATGTTTTTTGAACAAAACATAACACATGTGTTATTCTGTGGTTTTATTTGCTGATTCAGCATTATTTTTGTATCTTTGTCGTGGAATTAGCAAAGATATAGCTTGTCAAATGATGACCATCCGAAACATGTATGTAAAAATGATTGATTTATCATTTTTTTGCAAATTAATGATGTTTTTTTTTGGCAGTTAATTTTTTTTTAATTAATTTTGCGTCAGAATTGTACGAATCAGAGATTTAGAATGGTTATTATAAAAAACCATTAAAAACTGCATCCGTCATAAGATTCTTCCGAAACTACGGAAAGGAGTATTGTGAAAATACATAGAGAAACTGCTACTAAACAACCAATTTTGAGACTACTACAAACTAACATATTAATAAAACAAATCCAAATCATTTATGAAAAAATTTTTTACTCTTGTCAGCATGGCATTATTTGCCATGAGTATGGACGCACAGGACGTCTACAATGCTATCGCAGACGGCAATCTGGCTTCGGAATTTGCAGCCGTGGCTGGTGAGAAAGGTGGCGTTGCCAACAATTCTGATGATGGAAAGTCGATAGTTACCATTAAGAGGGGAAATGCTACTGTAACGGCTGTCGGTGGTACTACACCAGCTAATGATGAAACTATTGGTGGTGGTGCCCAGCAGATAGTTCCTGGTGCTGCCGTAGAGGGTAAAGAAAATACCTATGAGGTAGCTTCTGTAGGTGCATGGAACAACATTAACTGGGGTCTGAAGAATCAGAACGACATCGATTTCTGGTATATTACAGGTTCAGGCAATCCATACGTCGACATGCTTTGTGTTCAGAATAGTAAGGACGGTGAATTGGTTCCAGACAGCTACAAGGCAGACTATGTATATTATAATCCCGACGGATCACTTGGCATGCCTATTACCGGTCTTTACTACAAGTTTACAGCCTCTGTTGCCGGTGCTTTCAAGGTAAAGGTATGGGCCAACAAAGGTAACCGTCAGACTTTCGTCGTGAATGCTAAAACCATGAAGGCCGAGCGTCTGTTGGCTTCTGGCTATATCAATGGCGTGAACGGTACTGATGGCAAAAAGAAACTGCTGACCGTTGAGCAGGTTGACTCTGTACACCATGTATATATTTGGGGAGAATATGAGGCTGCCGTTGCTAAAGGTAAAGGTGAGGATGAATCTCAGGAGGCTTTTGAAGAGAGAATTGCAAAATTGAAAGCAACTGCCGAGAAAAATGAGGCAGATCGTCAATTTGTTATCGGTAATGGTGGTCAGAACTTCTGGGGCTGGCTGACCTTCGACGTTGAGGCTGGTGAGGAATATTGGGTATTCCAGCACTCATCTCAGATTGGCTTCGGTGGTTTCGAATTCCATGAGGGCAAGACTGCTGACGAGTTGATTAACGGTATTGAGGCTGCTTATGTCTATACCACCAACTTCTCTACTTACGAGGATGAGGTAACCGGTGAGCGTGTTACATGGAAGGGCGAGAAGGCTGTTGGCGCTGGTATGTTTGCCAGCACAGAAGAGGAAGGTGCCCCGTTTGGTGATTACTTCCAGAACGATGGTTCTGCTATACGCACCAGCTATTGTTTGTTGCCTGAGGATGTTTTGGCACACTCTGCCAAGACCCATGAGCTGACCATTGCTTTCTGGGTTAGCGCTGAGGGCTTTACTCCTGATCAGTATACTTATGCTCCAATGTTTACTGCATATTCTGGGCAAAATAGTCCTAACTCATGGCCGGTGCTTGCTCTTCAGAGTCGCGGCTTTGCACAGGTTAACTGTGCAGGTTGGTCTGACTTCACTGGTGCTAATAATGTAACTGGAAAAAACAGTGTTTATAATACCCACTCTAAGGAGGCTAACGACAACGACTATACTAATGGAGGAAACTGGCTGGAAGACCAGAAGTGGCACTACTATACCGCAGTGTTTACAGACACTAACGTCAAGATTTTCCTTGATGGCGAAGTGAAGAACGAGTGGAATTTTGACGGAACAAGCAATGGTCAGGTAATTAGTGGTCTCTTTACCAACGGTGCAGAACTGAAGTATGTATGTTTGGGTGGTAACCAGGCTTGGGATTGGAACGACAACGATGCTCCTTTCCGTTTTGCCCGTCTGCTCATCAAAAACAGCAAGATGACTGCAGGTGAAATCAAGGCTCAGATGCAGGCAGATTTCCCAGGCTATGCCGAGTATTTGGCTGGTGGTGAAAAGGGAGATGTAAACGGCGATGGTTCCATCACCATGGCGGATGCTAATGCAGTGGTGAACTATTTCCTCGCTACAGACAAGCCGGAGAACTTCGATGTGGAAAGCGCTGACGTGAATGGTGACGGCTCAATCACCATGGCGGACGCCAACCAGATAGTGAACATGTTCCTGGGAGGAAATAAGTAAAAGAATTAAAGAATTGAAGAATTGAAAATCCAGAACGGCAAGAAGATGCTTCAGTAATATTTTTTTACACTACAATAATGAAACGGAGCATACCGGAAAGGTGTGCTCCGTTTACAGACTAAAACAAACTACATGACGAAGAAAATTTTTTCAATAGCAACAATGCTCTGTATGACCGCAATGGCTGGGGCACAGAGCATCGACTTTAACTTCAGCAATGCACAGGACGACGTTAAGTGTGAACCTGGCTATGTGGCATGGAATGTTTCTCATGCTGACAGCAGTTCGATGACTCTTGACAACGGACTAAATGTGACCATTGCTGCAACGGGCAATGCGGACATATTACGAGACCAGTGGCACAAGAATACCTGTCTGTGGGGCAAACAAGACAATCTGACTGGTAACCGCCTGTTTGGCGACGGTGCGGTGGCGTTTATCGCTGATGATAACAATAATACACCTAATCAGACCACCATACCTACCAGTATCGCAGTGACCATCAAAGGACTATCAGTTGGACTACATTCCGTAGCTGCTTATCACATCTGGAAGGATGAAAAGTCGGAAAACCTTGATATGCCTACCATCAAGGTTGACATAGAGCGCACAGACTATGAGGAGACGTCAAAGGTAATTAGCGGCGAGGAAGTAATCGAACGCACGGAAAAGAAAACCACCTTGCCAGGACAGACAGGTGTGCCATACGTGAACATAATAAATACCAAGGGTGCTCTCAAGATGGCTGACTGCACCTTCTCCTATGTTGAGTTTGAGATAGTGCAAGAAGGACAGCCTGTGACTCTTACCTATACTACAGAGGTGGAGGAAGGCAAAGAGTATCAGACTACCTGTGTGATGCTCAACGGATTGCTGATAGACCGTTCTCCACTTATTGCCATGGACCCTGTGCCCAGCAACATGGACTATCATGTCGATGCAGATAACGGCTCTTGCACTTTGGAATGGGCTGGTAGCACGGTGGCCGTTAAGCATCAACTGTTCTTGGGAACAGATGCTACAGAGGTAGAGAATGCTACCACATATCAATATGAAGGCACAGAGACGACATACACACTGAGCAATCTGAATAGCTCGAATACTTACTACTGGCGAGTTGACGAGGTAGATGCTACAGGTCGTGTATTCAAAGGCAATGTATGGTCGTTCCGTCCACGTCAGTTGGCATTCCCTGAGGCTGAAGGCTATGGACGATTTGCACAAGGCGGACGTGGCGGTATAGTATATCATGTTACCAACCTCAGCGGTGACGTCAACACAGAGGGTTCATTACTTTATGGATTGGTTAATGTAAATCAGCCACGCTATATCGTTTTCGATGTCAGTGGTACCATCGAACTCGACTTTGAGTCATATTTCGTCAAGCCATACGCCTATATTGCTGGTCAGACAGCACCAGGTAAAGGTATCTGTATCAAGGCCTCAAATATCAACATAGGCTCTGACGTCATTGCCCGCCATATCCGTTTCAAGCGCGGATTGGGTGTCTATGGCGAGAATACAGGTAACGCTATGGGTATGAGTGGTGCCAACCACGCTATCGTAGACCATTGCACAGCCACTTGGGGTACGGACGAAACCGTCTCTGGACGTGGCGCACAGAATATCTCGTTCCAGTATAGTGGAATCTTCGAGGCTCTGGGTATAGCAGGCCATAAGAACTATACAGATGGCACCAACCATGGCTATGCTGCCACTATCGACGGTAACATCGGCTCATGGCACCACAACCTGTTGGCCAACTGCGCAGGACGTAACTGGTCAATGGGTGGCGGTATGGATGCTCAGAACCGCCCAATCGGTGGACTGGATCTCTTCAATAACGTATGCTACAACTGGAACGCGCGTACCACAGATGGTAACTGCCACGCTGTGAACTTCGTGAATAACTATTATAAAATGGGAGAGGACACCAAGCGCACAGAGCTCTTTATCATGGATTTTGAACTGGCTACCGACGTAGCTGACAACCGTACTAATACAGGATATGTCAGTGGCAACATTCGCGAAAATAAGGATCACACCCAAACCACCGACAAGCAAGGCGATACTTATAAGGCAACTGGCTCTGTTCCTACTGACTATGACTATCTGGTCAATAAGCCACTGTTCTCATCCTATGCTAAAATCCATTCGGCTAATGATGCTATGAAGATTGTAACCAGTTATGCAGGTGCTACAATGCCTCAGCGTGATGAGCAGCATCTGAGAATAGTGAAAGAAACACTCAACGGTACGCATACTTATACAGGCTCCAAGTCTGGTATCGAAGGTGAAATCGATAACGAGGCCGATATCACAGAGCATGATAAAGGTAATGGCTGGGAGGAATATCCAGAGGAACATCGTGCTGCCGACTGGGATACAGACCAGGACGGTATGCCAGACTGGTGGGAGCAGATGATTGGCAGCAATGCAAACGTTGCTAACCAAAACGATGATCCTAACGGTGACGGCTGGACACTGTTAGAAGACTATCTCGACTTCATGGCGCACCCTTATTTGATGGTAAAGTCTGGAGAGACAAGCACTATAGACGTGAAGCCTTACTTTGCCGGATTCTATGGTCAGAATAATGCTTACGGCAAAGTGACACCTACCTATAGCGTAAGCTCTGAAGATGGGCTCTTTACTGCCAGTGTTAATGGTTCTACAGTAACAGTAGTGAGTCAGCAAAATGTAGGATATGGTAATGTTAATGTTACAGTGAACGATGGAGAAACAACATGGAGTCAGCGCTTTGGCGTTGCCGTGACAGGCACTGCAACAGGAATCCAGACAGTCAATTTCGCTGATAAATCCTCTGATGTAGCTCCATTGTACGACCTTCAAGGACGTAAGGTAGAGCAACCCACGAAGAGTGGTGTGTATATTCAGAAAGGAAAGAAAATCATCGTGGAATAATCCCTCAGGAGTAACTTAAAAATAAAATGAGAAATGCAGCCTGAATAAGGCTGCATTTCTCATTTAATATTTTCATTACTCAACTTTCGCGAGTAAAACTTGCTCTGCTTCAAATATACTTACATCAGTTTTCCTTTAGCTGCAAGTGTGTCATAATTGTTGTTCAGGTTACGCCAATCCGTCTTGGTCTGAGGATTGATGCCATTGATGTACTTCTCGATATTTGTATAGCCATCACCATTGCAGTCTTTCACGGCATCGGAGGGGTCGTTGGGATTCAGACCATACTGTTTCTCCCACTCGTCGGGCATACCGTCAGCATCGGTATCGATATATGGTTCCCAAGACTTGTACTCTGGATAGCCGCCCATCTGTCGTGGATCGGTGATAATACCTTGCTTGTAAGAATCTTGTGCCAAACGACGATACTTGAAGTAGCCTTGCTCGTTCTGTGACTTCTTGTGTAGCCCCCACATGTCACCATAAGGATTTTGCTTAACACCAGTCTTTTTCTCAATCTTAGCCAACTCCTTCTCGTAGTCCTTCACATAGTAAGCCTGACCTGTGCGAACCTCCTCGCAGATGCGCTCGTCAACGATATCACGGCAGGGAATTGTAGCACCAGCATTAGCAAGTACCCATTCAAAAGCCTGTTCTGCACCCATCACCTTTATGTATGGCATGGCGAATGGCTCGTTGGAACGCATGAGTGCTTTCTCCGTTGGATCCATCTCTCCGTCTTTGTCGGCAGTCTGAATACCACCGTTCCAGTTGTCCTTCGTGATCTCTGGATATCCCTCCATGATATTGCCTTCGGCATAGATACGACCGAACTGCTTGAAGGGAAAGAGACCCTCTGAACGGCTCTCACTCTTGATGATACGGTGTCCTACAGGTGTGTCCTTTGGAGTCAGCGGACCTGGTTTGTAGTAGTTATTGATGAAGTTTGACATGGTGCTGAATTCGCCACCGTCTGCCGTACGGTGTACCCAGTTATATACTACATTATTTATATAGTTGAATACACCTCCCCAGCCAATACTTGGGTTACGACCGGTATTGTCAGCCCAGAGGTTACGCATGAACGTAGTGTTCTCGCCTCCGATTGTTGAACCGAAAGCGTGGTTCCAGGTGTCAAGTGCTTTCGCACTGATGGTGTTTTGGATGGTCACATTGACTGTAGGTTCCTTGCGGTTTGGTTTTCCATCGTGCATGTCAAACATGTGACGGTAGAAGGAGATGTTCTCGTCGAGTCCCCACTCACAAGAGCAGTGGTCAATCATGATATTACCCACGGGGTTACCTCCGAAGGAATCTTCACGGTTAGTTACAAGGGTTTCACCACGACGGAAACGCATGTGGCGTACTATGACATCGTGGGTGTCTACCTGGAAAGACTCTCCTGCAATGATTACACCGTCGCCTGGAGCAGTCTGTCCAGCAATGGTGATATATGGAGCACGGACGTAGATGGGTGATTTCAGGCGAATGATACCGCTGACGTTAAACACCACGATGCGGGCGCCGCCCTGTTCGCAAGCCCAGCGGAAAGAGCCGGGACCGTCATCATTCAGGTTTGTCACGGTCAGCACTTTGCCGCCACGACCGCCGAAGGTAAACATGCCACCGCCCTCAGCACCTGGGAAAGCAGGTATATTAGCCTGGCGCAGGTCGTAGGGACGAGATGCCCAGGGTACGTAGGGACGACCAGCCTTAGCTTCTTCAATCACGATGGGGAAGGCTATAGCCCATGCAGAATCGCTGTGTGCCTTCCATTGTTCTTTCTGTTCTCCAATTAGTTTCTTGGCCTCGTCAGTGAGGTCAGGATACTGTGCAAATGATGTCGTTGCCATGCTCAGCAACGACACGAAAGAAATAATAAATTTTTTCATAAATTAGTTTAAACGCGTTTGTTCTTTATTTTAAAAGACTTTTTATCCCCTTGCTTGTACTCATTAAAATGCAGGCAAAAAACAGGTATTCCTAGGTTAGCCATGTATAATTAGCAAAAAAACGTTAAATATCTTGGATAGGGTGTTGTTTTTTCCTAATTTAATATTAACTTTGCCCCGAAATATTTATCCTTTGCTATGTGTAGCAATGATATTTCCTACATAACTAAAGAACTGAAAACAATAACTACATTTTAAACAATATTAATAAACTAAATCAAATCACGTATGAAAAAGAAATTACTTTCTTTCTTATCATTGATGGTGATTGCAATCTTTGCATTCGCTGCAACGAAAGGTCTGCAGAAAGCAGATGATGCCGATACGTTTAAAGTAGGCATATCAGAAGGTATCAAGAACGGCACAATCGAGGTTGACAAGGTTACCGCTGCAGCAGGTGAAGAAGTCACCATTACCGCTACCCCCGATGCTGGTTACAAGCTGGTGTCTTACTCCGTAATAACTTATACTTCAAATGAGGCAGTAGAAGTCAATGACGGTAAGTTTATAATGCCAGCAGACCAGGTGATTGTCGGTGCTACCTTCGCAGCTCCTGAGGATATCACTATCTCTCCTGAGTCAGGCGACATCTCGGCAGCTCTGGATGAAGCAACCACAGGCGCAGGCAAGATTGCTAAAAACATCACAATCAATCTGGCAGAGAATGGCGCTTACACTATAACAGCTCCTATCAATGCTACAGCAAGTGTTGCTATCAATGGTGCCGCTGGTGCCAAGATTGACGCAAGTGATCTGACTGGTGCATTTATCAACTATGCAAGTGTTAATGGCGTGAAGGCAAAGAAAGCTGACGAGACTGAAAGTAACTACACTGTTGTTGACGAGGTTACTGTTAAGGACGTGGAGATTACAGGCCTTGCCAAGTCGTTTATCTATAACGATGCTGGCAATGTATGCTTTGCAAAGATGGCAATAAACAATGCTGTCATTGAAACCAGCGGAAGCAATACCTTGTTCGCCTTGGGTAACGGATATCCTGCTGCATTTGAGATTACAAACTCTACCCTTTACTCAAAGACCTCTCATACAGGCTTCTTTGTACAGGCACAGGGACGTCCGAAGGATGCTACAGGCGCGACTTCTTTCAAAGTTGATAAGAGCACTCTTGTAAACATTTCCGTAGGTAAGAAGGCAAACAATAACAACAGTGGTATCAAGGGACAGTCTACCACAACGCTGACTCTTACCAATAACATCCTTGTTAATTTCGGTTCTAATACAAGTAATGAAATTAATGGTTGGCTGTTTGGTCAGAACTCAACAGCTCCTGTATGCACATACGCAAACAATACATACTGGAGTGCAATTTCAAAAGGTTCTGTTGTATCTGGTTGGACAGATGCTACAAAAGTCGGTTCCGACCAGACCTTCACATCGTTGACCACCGATCCGGGCTTCAACGCAGAAAAGGTTGCTGATGGTGACTTCACCATTGGTGCAACTACCGTACAGGCCAGAATGAAGACAGGTGACCCACGTTGGTTAGTTGACTATGTTGCTCCAGCAACAGTTGAAACTAAAGACATTGAGATTGACGCTGACAAGCTGACAGCAGCGGGTAAAGATATAGGCAAGGCATTTATTGCTGAGAAGTATGCAATCATTAATGCGTTGAATGACTTCAGTGGTAAGGTTACCGTTACTCTTGCCGAGAATGGTGCCTACACGATTAGTTCTCCTATCGAAGCTACATCAGACGTTGTCATCAATGGTGCCGCTGGTGCTAAGATTGATGCTACTAACCTGACAGGCAATGGCTTCATCAACTATGCTTCTGTAACAGGTGATAAGGCCATGAAGAACGAAACAACTGAGAGTGCTTATACCATCGTTGAGAACATCACAATTAAGGATGTTGAGTTTACTGCTCTGCCAAAGTCTATCATCAATAGTGCTGCAGGCAAGGTCCTCTTCAAGAACATTCTTGTCAGCAATGCCGTAATTAAGATGACTGGTAATGTGAATGTATTCGGTCTTGGCGGTGGCTATCCTGAGAATCTGAAGATTGAGAAGTCAACCATTTGGTCTGATGGTGTTCACAAGAGTTTCTTCTTCAAGGCAGACGGTAAGCCCGCTGATATCATTAATGGTACATCAACTACCACATGGACAGTTGACAAATCAACACTTTACAATATCGCTATTGGCAAGAAGGCTAACAACAGCAATGGTGGTATCAAGGGTAAGCCAACAACATATATGGTATTGACCAACTCTCTCCTCTATAATTTCGGTTCTAGTACAGGTAGTGAGGTTAATGGTTGGCTGTGGGGCCAGAATGGTGGTGCCAATGCAAAATATGCCAACAATGCTTACCTAAATGAAGATGGTATTGTTGCAGGTTGGACAGATGCTTCAAAAGGAGGTTCAGACCAAAGCGGCACATCAATCGCTGGTGTGATGACCTTCACAAGTGTTGAGACTCCTGACTTTGGTGGTAATATTGAGTTGCCTTACGGTATTGAGGCTCCTGATGTTGCTCCTGGTGACCCACGTTGGAATGTTACATTCTCTAACGCTGCTCAGCAGTTCGACATCCTCATTGCTGAAGGTATTGAGAACGGTACCGTAAAGACTGACAAGGCTACTGCTGCTGAAGGTGACGAGATTATTGTAACCGTTACTCCTAATGAAGGCTTTGAACTGGGGGCAATCCTTGTTACAGGTGTGAACTCAGATGTGGCAGTCGTCGTTACGGACGGAAAGTTCATCATGCCAGCAGATGCAGTAACTATCAGTGCAACTTTCACTCAGACTACAGGCGTGCAGGCTGTTAAGGCAGAAGAACTGAAGAACGCTATCATCTACACCATTGGCGGTCAGCGTGTCAACAGTATTAAGAGGGGCATGTTTATCATAAACGGCCGAAAGGTTGTAGTTGAGTAAAAACACGTATTTCACGAATAACTAAAAAAAGTGGCGATGGCGCAAGGCTATCGTCACTTTTTATAATTTATAATTTATAATTCATAATGGCAATGATATTGCAGTTGGCACAACTAATTCTTGAAATGTAATCAGAAATAGTTTTTATTATTCCAGTTTCACCTCAATCTCAAAAGAGAACAAAGTGCCTAAAAATGGGCTTTTGCTTACAAATCGTAATTAAAAGCCCGTTTTTCGTGACACAAATTCCTAACGGATGTTAAATTTCATAGGGTATCGTAATAGCTATGCTTTTACGTTGTAAAAGCTATCATATTACACTGTAAAAGCATAGCTATTACAAGGTAATATGATAGCTTTCATTTTGTCAAAGCATGTCAATAACTTTTTACTGCTATATCATTGCCTTCATAAAACGAAGACGAAAACGAAGTCAAATGATCTTTCACACGTATTTTGCGTAATTTATGCTCTAATTATATTTAATCTGTGAATAAAATTATGGTAAATTATGATAATTCGTTTCAAGATTCAAATAAAATTAGTAACTTTGTGTTTTAAAAACGAAACTAATTTAAACTATGCACAAAATAAAACTGCTATTCTTAGTTTTGATATGGTGTTTGACGCTTCCTCTCGAGGCTCATGATATATATGTGTCAACATCATTCCACGAACCTGCCACAGAGGGCCTGCGCTTCATATACAGCTACGACGGTGTAAGGTGGGACTCAATACAGGGAGTGTTCCTGCGTCCGTCGGTAGGAGTGCAGAAGGTGATGCGCGACCCCAGTATCGTCAAAGGTCCAGATGGAACGTTCCATCTGGTATGGACCAGTTCGTGGCGTGGGGACAGAGGCTTTGGTTATGCATCATCGAGAGACCTCATTCATTGGACACCACAACGCTTTATTCCCACAGGGATGGATACCACGACGGTAAACACATGGGCACCAGAACTGTTCTATGATGATGTAAAGAAACAATACATAATAGTATGGGCTTCGTGTGTGCCTGGGAAGTTTCCTGACTATCAGGAAGATCACAGGAATAACCACCGCCTGTATTATATGACGACGAGGGACTTCAAGACCTTCTCTAAAGCGAAGCTATTCTATGAACCGGGCTTCTCTGCCATTGATGCTACGCTGGTGAAACGAGCCAACAACGACTACGTGATGGTAGTGAAGGATAACTCGCGACCAATGCGTAATATCAAGGTGGCGTTTGCCAAGTCGCCATACGGTCCGTGGAGCAAGGCGTCAGAACCCTTTACGGAATCGTTTACGGAAGGTCCCTCTACGGCAAAGGTAGGTGACTGGTGGTATATCTATTACGACTCTTACCGTCATAAGATTTATGGCGCCCATCGTACCAAGGACTTTAAGACATTCCAAGACCAGACGGGCAGCGTCAACTTTCCCGTAGGGCATAAGCACGGAACGGTATTCATGGCAGACGAAAAACTGGTGGAAGGACTCATCAAGTATAATCGTGATGTGGTACACTATAGTGGCAAGACCATTGCCCGTCCTGAGCGACATGACGGTGGATTGAAACCAGTAGTTGGTGTGCATACCATTCAGACCATGCGAGGCGCAAAGCCCTGGACTTATAACCATCAGCCGATGATGGCATATTGGAACGGTAAGTTCTATATGCACTACCTGACAGACCCTCGTCATGAACATGAGGCACCAGGCAAGACAATGTTGCAGACCTCAGATGACGGTTATACCTGGACTGCCCCTGTGGAACTGTTTCCAGAGTATAACGTCCCAGAGGGATGGACAAAGGAAGGTAGAGACTTTCCGCCTGCCCACAACCTGAAGGCAGTGATGCACCAAAGGGTGGGGTGGTATGTTTATCCAAACGAAAACGGGAACGAAAACGAAAACGAAAACGGGAACGAAAACGAAGACGAAAACGGGAACGAAAACGAAAACGGAAAAGGAAGAAGAAAAGGGAAAGAGTCCAGGCTCTTAGCCACAGGTAACTATGGTATCTGCTTGACTATCAAAGATGACCCGAATGACGGCAATGGCATCGGCAGGGTGGTTCGTGAGATTAAGAAAGACGGTTCTTTTGGGCCTATATACTTTGTCTATTATAACCATGGTTTCAGTGAGAAGAACACGGACTACCCTTATTATAAAAAATCGAAAGACAAAGGTTTTGTTGCTGCCGTTGATGCCATGCTTGCCGACCCCATGCAAAGAATGCAGTGGGTGGAGGAGGCAGACCGTAACGACCCGTTAATACCTTTGGATAAACCCTATAAAGCATTTAGTGGCTATACGTTGCCTGACGGTAGAAAGGTGGCATTGTGGAAACATGCCGTCACGAGCATCTCGGCCGATGGCGGTCATACGTGGCGACTGCAGGATGTCAATGGAAAGTTGGGGTGTGACCGTGCACCAGGCTTTGTCAATTCGAATGCAAAGATATGGGGACAGCGGTTGTCAGATGGAACCTATGCTACGGTCTATAATCCATCGGAATATCGCTGGCCTCTTGCCATCTCCCTTAGTCAGGACGGATTGGAATATACAACGCTCAGTCTTGTCAATGGCGAGGTGACGCCCCTCCGTCATGGGGGTCAGTATAAGAGTTATGGTCCGCAGTATGTTCGCGGTATTGAGACTATAAGTGAATCAAATTCTTCACTCTTCACTCTTCACTCTTCACTCAAAGATATATGGGTCACTTATTCTAATAACAAAGAGGATATGTGGGTGAGTCGTATCCCAGTACCGGTACGCTTGGAGGCTACCACCCATGCCAATGGCTCGTTTAGTCAGTTTTCAACGCTGTCGCAACTGACAGACTGGAACCTCTATTCTCCCCTATGGGCACCCATAGTCCTTCAGGGAGATTGGTTGCGACTGAGTGATCGCGATCCCTATGACTATGCGAAAGCAGAGAGATTGATACCCAATACCAAGGAACTGGAAGTGGAGTTTGATCTGAAGACGGGCCAGAACACTTATGGGGAGTTGGATATTGAGTTTGTGGACGATGGCGGCAATGTATGTTCGCGTATCGTGGTGGACTCTACTGGAGTCATACGCGTAAAGGGAGGAGCTCGCTACGGGACATTGCTTAAGCACTATGAACCGGGTATGGCCTATCATATTAAGGCAGTCCTTTCCACTTCGTTGCATCGTGCCGTCTATTACTTGAATGGCAAGAAAGCCTGTGAACGACAGTTTGATACGCCCGTGGAAAGCATCAGTCGTATCGTATTCCGTACAGGAATGCCTTTCGATAAACCTGACACCAATACGCCTGCTGACCAGGACTTTGATATGCCTCGTGCAGATGAGAGCAATCCTGAAGCCTTTTATGCCATCGCGAATGTTGTTTCCCGTCCTGTTGACGATAGCGTTACCGCCGTTCTCAACTATGATGACTATGCTCACTATGCAGAATACTTCAATACGATGGAGGACGAGAATATCGTCACCACCATCCCCAACGCTCAGTCGTCGGAATGGATGCGCAGGAATATCCCTCTGTTTGACTGTCCGCAGGAAAACTTCAAAGAGATGTACTATTATCGCTGGTGGACACTGCGCAAGCATATCAAGCGGACTCCTGTTGGCTACGGTATGACTGAGTTCCTTGTGCAGCGTTCCTATGCCGACCGCTATAACCTTATAGCCTGTGCCATCGGCCATCATGTGATGGAGAGTCGTTGGCTGCGCGACACCACCTATCTGCACCAGATACTCCGCACGTGGTACTATGGTAATGACGGGCAGGCAATGTCGAAGATGACCAAGTTCTCATCATGGAACCCCGCCGCAGTCTTGGAGATGTGGAAGGTGCAGGGTGACAATCAATTCCTCTTCGGACTGAAACCCCGACTGGAAGAGGAATATGCCCGTTGGGAAAGTACCCATCGTCTGGCGAGCGGACTATACTGGCAAGGCGACGTGCAGGATGGTATGGAGGAGAGTATCAGTGGCGGTCGTAAGAAGCAGTATGCACGTCCTACAATAAATAGTTATATGTTTGGCAATGCCAAGGCCCTCGCGTTTATGAATCGCATGACGGGTGAAACCGCTAAGGCATCAGACTATGAGTTAAAGGCAGACACGTTAAGACAATTGGTGGAAACGGAACTATGGAACAAGGACCAGCAGTTCTTTGAGACACTACGTGGTGACACATCTTCTGCAGTACGCGAGGCGATAGGCTATATCCCTTGGTATTTCAACCTGCCGTCATCTTCCCAATATGATGTGGCATGGAAGCAGTTGACAGACGAACAGGGATTCTCTGCTCCCTATGGACTAACGACAGCAGAGCGTCGTCATCCGCAGTTCCGCAGTCATGGAGTGGGGAAGTGTGAATGGGATGGTGCCATCTGGCCATTTGCAACCTCACAGACGCTGACAGCACTGGCGAACAGAATTAACCAGACAGCAGAAGACTTACCCATTCCCACTGATGTATTCTTCCGCCAGATGGAACGATATGTAGAGTCGCAGCACCACCGTGGACGCCCCTATATCGGGGAGTACCTTGATGAGAATAACGGAGCATGGCTGATGGGTGACCGTGAGCGTAGCCGCTATTACAACCACTCTACGTTCAACGACCTGATGATTACGGGAATCGTGGGACTGCGTCCTCAGGCAGACGGCAGTATAGTAGTGAATCCACTCGTGCCTCAGAAGCAATGGAACTATTTCTGCTTAGATGGCGTAAACTACCGTGGACATATACTGACCATCATCTGGGATAAGGACGGACAACGCTATCACCAAGGCAGCGGACTTACTTTGATGGTAGACGGAAAAATAGTGGCTAATCGTCAAAACATAGGAAAAATAAGCTATAAATGAGAAAAATATTCATGGTTGCCGTGATGTTGATGGCATTGAAAACCACGGCACAGACATTTGAAACGCAGTATGAACGAAGTGTCAGTGATGTGATGACTGACATTCAAAATCGTTTTGAGGTACGTTTTAAGTATAACGTAGATACGGTGGGCAAGCGACTGCCGTATGCAGATTTCCGCATCCGTCCGTATAGTATCGAACAGACACTTGATAACATCTGTAAGTATTTTGATTGGAACTGGTGGAAACAAAACGAGAAGTTGTATAAGATCAAACCGTATGAGTATCCACGCCGTCATGAAGATGAAGGTAAGAAGATGCTCGACTACCTTTCCACATTATATAACAACAAGGAGCAGTGGGAGACCAGACGCGATAGCCTGCGCCGCGAGGTGCGCCAACGCCTGGAACTGGATGCCTTCTTGGATTCGTGTGTGGAAACGAAGGACGAAAATGGGTATTTACAACGCCCCGTTACACTTTCGAAAATTCGCAAGCACAATGGCTATACCACACAGAATATCTGTATAGAACTGACTCCAGGGCAACATCTGTTTGGGACGATTTACGCATCGACGAAGAAAGGAGAGCATGCACTCATCATTTGTCCTGACGGTCACTGGCCCATGCGCTATCGGAAAGACGAGCAGCAACGGTTAGGAACCTTGGCGCGAATGGGAGCTGTCTGTGTCGATTTCGACCTCTACGGCTGGGGCGAGTCAGAGAAAGAGGTAGGAGCCGAGGCACACCACACCAGTCGTGCGCATGTCTATCAGGCAGCCTGTGGCTATATTCTCCTTGACTGGATGTTGAAAAATCGCAAGGATATCGACTCTGAAAGAGTAGGGGTGATGGGCGGCTCAGGAGGCGGAACCCATACAGTTCTACTGTCTTTGTTAGATGAACGAGTAAAGGCGTCGGCTCCCGTGGTTCATCTCTCCTCACATTTTGATGGCGGTTGCCCTTGTGAGAGTGGAAAACCCATACAACTTTCGGCAGGTGGCACCTGTGAACCTGAATTGGCTGCCATAATGGCTCCCAAACCGATGCTTATCGTCAGCGACGGAGGCGACTGGACCAGCAGCGTTCCTACCTTGGAATTTCCATACCTGCAACGTATCTACGGCTTCTATGGAGCAAAGGAACAGGTGCGTAATGTGCATCTGCCTAAAGAGGGGCATGACTTCGGCAAGAACAAGCGACAGGCGGTGTATGACTTCTTCATCGACGTGTTCCGTCTTGACCGCTCGATGCTCAATGAGGATAAAGTGACTATAGAACAAGATTTTAAGCTCAAATCATTATACAAGTAAACTACTGACTAATGAAAAGACTTTTATTGACAGCAATATCATTATGTATAACGCATTATGCTTTATGTGTTGAATATAAGCTTTGGTATGACCAGCCAGCGCAGACCTGGACACAAGCATTGCCAGTGGGCAATGGCGTGATAGGAGGAATGGTATTTGGCACACCTGCTGTGGAGCATATCCAACTGAATGAGGAAACTATCTGGGCTGGACAGCCAAACAATGTCGTCAATCCCAATGCAAAAGAGACATTGCCGGAGGTACGCAGGCTGATATTCGAAGGAAAATACAAGGAAGCGCAGGAGTTAGCGAATGCGAAGGTGATGCCCGTTGCTGTAGGAAAAAACATGGGGATGCCTTATCAACCCTTTGGCGACCTGTATATTGCGATGCCAGGACATGCTGACTATACAGATTATGAACGTTGGTTGGACCTCGACAATGCGCAAAGCGTAGTGCGGTATACCGTGGATGGTGTTAGATATGAGCGTGAGGTGATTACACCTTTGGGTGGTCAGAATGTTATTGCTATTCACATGACAGCCAGCGAGAAAGGAAAGCTGACCTTTACGGCAAATATGACTACGCCTCATGAGAATCCACTCATCAGAACAGAGGGACAGGAAGCCGTCTTGGAGGGCGTATCTTCAAAACATGAAAGTCTGAAGGGAAAGGTACGCTTTATGGGGCGTATGGCTGTTCAGGCTAAGGGTGGAAAGACATCTTGCGCTGGCGGCTGCATCAGCGTGGTAGGTGCCGATGAGGCTACGCTGTATCTTGCTATAGGTACGAATGTGAAGAACTATAAGGATATCACAGGCGACGAGGTGGCTCAGTCGAAGGAACGACTGCACAATGCAATGGCGTTGGGATATGATGCGCTGAAAGAGAAGCATGAGGAGACGTATCATAAGTATTATGACCGTGTGAAACTCGAACTTGGCGAGGACAAGTATAAGGGTGTCTCTACCAGCAAGCGCATAGAAATGTTTGGCACACGCACTGATAACTATCTGGTGGCAACCTATTTTCAGTTCGGGCGATACTTGCTTATCAGCAGTTCACAACCAGACAACATGAATCCTGCCAACCTGCAGGGTATATGGAATGACAAGATGTTTCCCTCCTGGGATTCGAAATATACGACGAACATCAACCTGGAGATGAACTACTGGCCTTCGGAGGTAACGAATCTGACGGAGATGAATGAGCCATTGTTTAAGTTGATTCGTGAAATCTACGAACAGGGAAAACAGACTGCTCGCGATATGTATGGAGTAGAAGGGTGGGTATTGCATCATAATACTGACCAGTGGCGTATTACGGGACCTGTTGATCATGCCCAGACAGGGTTGTGGCCGATGGGAGCAGCTTGGCTCTGTCGTCATCTATGGGAACATTATCTCTATACGCAGGATAAGACATTCCTTCGTCAGTATTTCCCCATCATGCTCGATGCTGCACGCTTCTTCACGCAGACACTCGTAAAACATCCAACTATGGGCTATCTCGTGGTTTGCCCGGGAGAGTCACCTGAACACGGTGGCAAAGGTCGTCCCACACCCATGGATGCTGGCGTGACAATGGATAACCAGATTATCACAGATCTTTACAGCGAAGTGTTGGCTGCAGCCAAGGTTCTTGGTAATAACAACCCTTTGCTCTCAACTATCAGTGACCAACTGAAGCAGATACCACCCATGCAGATTGGCAGTTGGGGACAGTTGCAGGAGTGGCTTGACGACGTAGATGACCCAGAAGACGACCACCGACATTTCTCACACCTCTATGGAGTATATCCTTCTAATCAGATTTCACCATTCCGCACCCCCGACCTCTTTGAGGCTGCAAAAAAGTCACTCGATGCCCGTGGCGACGTTTCTACAGGCTGGTCGATGGGCTGGAAGGTATGCTCATGGGCTCGTTTTCTCGACGGAGAGCATGCTTACAAACTCATCAAGGACCAGCTGACGCTGACTGACGACATGTTTATCATCTATGGTGGGAAGAAACAGCATGGCGGTACCTATCCTAACATGTTTGACGCCCACCCACCATTCCAGATTGACGGTAACTTCGGCTGTACGGCAGGTATTGCCGAGATGTTGATGCAGAGTCACGATGGTTTTATCTATCTCTTGCCTGCCCTCCCTACAGTATGGAAGGACGGTAGCGTGAAGGGACTTGTGGCCCGTGGCGGTTATGAGATAGATATTGACTGGAAAGGCGGCAAACTCGTCAAGGCCGTCATTCGTTCGAAACAGGGAGGCATCTGCAAGCTACGCTCTAACACCCCTTTGAAGGGTAAGGGCCTTAAGAAGACAAAGAATGCAAATATATATGAGTTAAAGACAGTCGCTAATCAGGAATATACAGTATATTAAAATATGAAGAAACTATTGATGATATTAAGCCTCATTGTGCTGACAGTGTCAGCACAGGCAGGTAAACCATGGGAAAACGGTAAGTTGAAGGTGTCAGATAACCAGCGTTATCTGCAATTTGAAAACGGACAACCTTTCTTTTGGTTGGGCGAAACAGGTTGGCTATTGCCAGAGCGCCTGGACAGGGCAGAGGCAGAATGGTATCTGCAAAGCTGTGCGAAGGCAGGGTATAACGTAGTGCAGGTACAGACCATCGATGGCGTTCCTGCTTACAATATCTATGGCCAGATGTCGAATATTGACGGCTGGAACTTCAAGAATATAAATCAGAAGGGTGTCTATGGCTATTGGGACCATCTGGACTATATCATCGACCTTGCAGAACAGAATGGCATCTACATCGGTATGGTTTGCATCTGGGGCGGTCTTGTCAAGGAAGGAAAACTGAGCGTGGAGGACGCTAAGAAATATGGTACTTTCCTCGCCAACCGCTATAAGAACAAACCAAACATCATCTGGTTTATGGGGGGGGACATTCAGGGCGACATCAAGTCTGAGGTATGGGAAACACTGGCTACCACCATCAAGTCGATAGACAAGAACCATCTGATGACCTATCATCCCCGTGGACGTTATACCTCTGCAAAGTGGTGGTCAAAGGCTTCATGGATGGATTTCCATACCTTCCAGAGCGGACACCGTAAGTACGGACAACGGATGGGTAATGCAGACTATCCCATTCCAGACAATACGGAGGAGGATAACTGGATGTATGTTGACTCTACGTGGAAGTATAATCCCATAAAGCCTGTATTGGATGCAGAACCTTCCTACGAAGATATCCCTATGGGACTGCATGATGCCAACGAACCACGCTGGCAGGATTATGATGTGCGCCGATATGCCTACTGGAGCGTGTTTGCAGGCAGTTGCGGACATACCTACGGACATAACGCCATCATGCAGATGCTGAAGCCTGGATATCCCACCAGCTATGGAGATGCAGGTGATGTGAAGGCGTGGTATCAGGGACTCAAGGACCCTGGATATAACCAGATGCAGTACTTGAAGCGACTCATGTTGTCTTTCCCTTATTTCGAGCGTGTGCCAGACCAAAGCATTATATTGGAGAATGGCGAGAAATACAATCGGCTTATCGCCACCCGAGGCAACGACTATTTGTTGGTTTACAACTATAACAACAATAGCATGAAGCTCGACCTCACGAAGATAAGCGGTGCCAAGAAGAATGTGTGGTGGATGACGGCATCCACAGGTAAGTTAGAATATCTTGGCGAGTATGACAACAAGGTGTGCACCTTCAGCTATCACCCCCAAAGAGCAAGGGTGGAAGACGGTGTCCTCATTGCTGTTGATAGCACGAAAGACTATTTGAAGACAGACCAAACGGAGTTGTCGCCTGATGGTTACAAAGCAAAGGAAAGGGATCTCAATGAATAAAATACTAACGATACTTTTTACTTTCTGTATTTCCCTCATAACCTCTTCCGCCCAATCGGTAGCGGGACTATTCCCGTTGGAAGGAAGCGGGCGCGTCATCTACAACTTCAACGATGGCTGGCACTACCTGCTGGGTGATGCCAAGGGAGCTGAAGCCGTTGATTATGACGACTCCGCATGGGATGTCGTCAGTACTCCTCATACGGCACGGTTAGAGCCATCAGAGGTTAGCGGATGCCGCAACTACCAGGGCATCTGCTGGTACCGTAAACAATTTATTGTTCCCAGTGACCTGCAAGGCAAGGAGATAACCATACATTTCGAGGCCATCATGGGTAAGCAAGAGGTATATGTCAATGGACGATTAGTCAAGCAGCACCTCGGTGGTTATCTCCCTGTCACCATCGACCTGTCAAAAGAGGGCGTGAAGGCTGGCGACAAGTGCCTTGTTGCCGTTAAGGCAGACAACAGCGATGACAAAAGCTATCCTCCGGGAAAAAAGCAAACACAGCTCGACTTTGCTTATCATGGCGGTATGTATCGTGACGTGTGGCTGATAGGCAAGTCGCACATACATATTACTGATGCGATAGAGCGTGGACAGGTGGCTGGCGGCGGTGTCTTTCTACACTATAACGATATTTCTGAAAAGTCTGCTGGTATCTCAGCCGACGTTGAAGTGGAAGGTAATGGCACCGTGAGTGTTATAGCACGCATCAAGGATGCTGAAGGCAGGGTAGTAAAGACGAAGACTATAACGAAAACGATAACGAAGACAAAAACGAAGACTTCACTTTTCACTTTTCACTTTTCACTTAACTCCCCACACCTGTGGAGCCCTGAAGACCCTTACTTGTATCAGGTGGAAATCATGGTGATGCAAGGCAAGACGTGTGTTGACGGTGGTATGCTCCGTGCTGGTATCCGTAAGGCCGAGTTCCGTGGCAGGGACGGCTTCTGGCTCAACGGCAAGCCTTACCATCAGCTGATTGGCGGCAACCGCCATCAGGACTTTGCCTATGTGGGTAATGCGCTGCCTAACTCCCAGCAGTGGCGTGATGCGAAACGGCTGAAGGATGCTGGCATGACCATTATCCGTGCCGCACACTATCCACAGGACCCTTCCTTCATGGATGCCTGTGATGAATTGGGACTCTTTGTCATCGTTCCCACACCCGGTTGGCAGTATTGGAACAAAGACCCGCAGTGGGGAGAGATGGTTCACCAGAACACTCGCGACATCATCCGTCGCGACCGCAACCATCCGTGTGTGCTGATGTGGGAACCAATCCTCAACGAGACACGCTATCCTGAGGACTTCGCTCTGAAGGCATGGCAGATTACCCGTGAGGAATATCCCTACGAAGGACGCCCCGTGGCGGCGGCAGATTTGAATTCGGCTGGAGTGAAGGAACATTACGACGTGTTGTATGACTGGGCTGACAATATCGGCAAGGGCACCCTCGATACTGACAAGTGTATCTTTACACGTGAGTGGGGAGAGTATGTAGACGACTGGTATGCACACAATGCCATCAACCGTGCCGCCCGTGGCTGGGGTGAACAGGCACAGGTGACGTCGGCACTTTCCCTGGCCGACACCTATGGCATGATGTATCGCGGGCAGCGCCAGTTTATCGGCGGGTGTCAGTGGCATCCCTTCGACCACCAGCGCGGCTATCATCCCGATGCATATCTGGGTGGCATCTATGACGCCTTCCGTCAGAAGAAATATTCCTTTGAGATGTTCCGCTCCCAGAATCAGAAGGAGCCGATGGTTTACATTGCACACGAGATGACGCAGTTTTCCGACAGCGACGTGGTTGTCTTCAGTAATTGCGACAGTGTCCGCCTGACCGCCCTTGATGGGTGGAAAACGGTAACGCTCCCTGTAGTCCATCAGCCCGAGGGCACGCCCAACACACCTGTAGTGTTCAAGGGACTGTGGAACTTCTGGAAGGCGCGTGAGCAAAGTTATACCAACCGCAAGTGGCAGAATGTGAAACTGGTGGCAGAGGGAATAAAAGATGGTAAGGTGGTCTGTCAAGAGACCAAGATGCCGTCGCGCAGGAGTACCAAGATACGTCTGTATGCCGATGAGATGGGAAAACAGTTGGTGGCTGACGGCTCCGACTTCCTTGTGGTGGTCGCAGAGATTACCGACGACAACGGCAATGTGCGCCGGCTGGCTCGTGAGTACGTCACCTTCTCCGTAGAGGGTGAGGGCAGTATCATCGGTGATGCTTCCATTGGTGCCAATCCGCGTCTGGTGGAGTGGGGCAGTGCTCCCTGCCTGGTGCGCAGCACCCATCGTCCAGGCAAAATACGCATCATTGCGCGTCCAACCTACGAAGGCGTCCACGCTCCTGCTGCCGACACCCTCGATATTGAGAGCATCCCTTATGACATGCCCCTCTGTAAAGGTATTTATCAGTCGTCCACCCTGCGCGTAAGCAAACAGTCGTCAGGTCGTACCGATGCACCACAAAGCAGCATGTCTGATGAACAGCGCCGCAAGGAACTGGAGGAAGTAGAGAAACAACAGCAGGATTTCGGCATTGAATGAGGTTGTGAGGAAGTTTCCTTGTTTTTATATAGCCCCTCCCTTCTCAATAGTCTTTTCACCCCCTTCTGGCTCCCCCGTTTCGCGGGGGAGAGCAACCCCGTGGGGGGAGGGTAAGAAGATTACGTTTTCTCAATCACCTCAGGCAAGCGAGGGCAGTTTGTTTGGTGTTTGCAATTCAGTCAAATTGTAATTTAATCCCCTCCACCCACGGGGGAGAGCCGCTCAGCCCAAAGGGATGCTTTGCTTGCAAAGAACCCCGTGGGGGAGAATAAAAGATTTGGGTTAAATAAATTAAAAACATTTGTGTATTTCGCAAGTTATATGTAATTTTGCATTGTTGTTGAACCAAATAAATCATTAAAAGGTTGCAAAAACTATGGCTCAGGTAAAAGGTCAAAGCACTGAAAGCAAGATAGAAAGACGTTTGAGAGGTGGTGGACGTGGTTCTATAGTGTTTCAACAAGATTACGCTGACTGTGGAACCCCATCTGCTATCAAGTCAACATTCCATCGTTTATACACGGATGGAGTGCTTATGAGACTTGCTCATGGGATATACTATTATCCCAAGGAGGACAAGGCCTTCGGATTAGGCGTTGTGTACCCTTCTATTGAGGATATAGCCCAGGCAATAGCAAAGCGTGACAGGGTAAAGATTGTTCCGACGGGAGCATACGCATTGCACAAGTTGGGATTGTCAACACAGATTCCAATGAATGCAGTATTTCTTACCACAGGAGTTCCACGAAGAATAAAAATTGGGAACGGGCATGGTATCCTATTCAAACATTCGTCTGCAGGAAAGAATTTCGCTTTTAAGTCAGAGTTGATGATGCTTATTGTAGCGGCAATGCGCACCATAGGCGAGAAGAACATGACAGACAATGAAAGAGCAAAAATAAGTGAGTTCTTGTGTAACGTAAATGATGCAGAGTTCAACCATGATATAAAATTGGCACCAGCATGGGTGCGCAAAATTCTGATTACAAGACAATGAAATTTATAGATATACCAGAAGACAGCCAGCGACAGGCCATTAATACTGTCGCCCTGAATACAGGACTTCCTCCATCTAGCATAGAGAAGGACTGGTGGGTAACCCAAGTGTTGAAAGCCTTACATTCCCTTCCTTATTCAGAGTATATCGCTTTTAAGGGTGGAACGAGCCTGAGTAAGTGCTGGAATCTGATAGAACGTTTTTCTGAGGACATAGACATTGCCATAAGTCGGGAGTTCTTAGGGTTTATTGGTGAGTTGTCAAAGACACAGATAAGCGACAAACTTCGCCGTGCAGCATGTTCTTTTGTACGAGAGAAAATGCAGTTTGACGTAAAGGAGGCGTTGACGAGTCAAGGCATTCGTGAAGATGCGTTTTCTGTTGACGTAGTGATAACACCAATTACTACAACAGACCCCGAAGTCATTACTATTACATACCACAGCCTATATGACGTATCACCATATATCAAGAACACCGTTAAGATAGAGATTAGCGGCCGGGCTATGATTGAGCCGATTGAGAGAAAAGCAATATCGTCTGTGATTGACACTGCATATCCGGCTTCTCCTTTCGCAGAGAAAGAATTTGAGGTAAATGCAGTGATTCCCGAGAGGACATTCCTTGAAAAAGTGTTTCTACTTCATGAAGAATTCCGTAAGGAGGATGTTCGTGTGGAGAGGATGTCGCGACACATTTATGACCTTGTTATGATGATGAATTCAAAGGAGCATATAGACGAAAGGGCTATCGCTAACGAAGGATTGTATCGTGCGGTCCTTGAACATCGTCGCAAGTTCATTGGTCTTAAAGGCTTTGATTATGATGAACTATATCCTGCTACGCTGTGCATAGTTCCAAGGGGAGAAATTGCATTGCAATGGGAAGAAGATTACAGATTTATGTGCGAGCACATGATTTATGGTGACACACCATCGTTTACTTCACTTATTGAGAATATCAAGACACTCAATAGCAGGATTCAACAACTTAACTATCAGAAATAATGTTACCTCCCACAGATTCCGCAGATTCCTCAGATTCGCAGATAAATAACGTTAATGACGTTAAATTTTTCACTCTTCACTTTTCACTTTTCACTCTGTAATAATAAGGCCCGTTTTCCTTACACTTTGATTTTTGCAACCTCGATTTCCTTGCGATAAAATCCAGCGACGGGAAATTATTTTGAAATTCGGGCAAAATTTCATCGTTCGTAACTCGCTGATAATCAGTAATGGGATTTTTTCTGAATTGTAAAAGCTATCAAATTACAATGCAAAAGCATAGCTTTTACGATGTAAAAGCTATCAAATTACAGCGAAAAAGCTATCTAATTACGTTGTCCGAGTTGGTAAAATACGATGAATTTGTAACTAAAACCGTAACTTGTTGATAATTAAATAATTGTGTATATTGTGATACTCTATTTCAAACCATTTGTTCAAATTTTATCCGGTGTACAAAGGTACAAATAATTTGGCAAATAAACTCATTTTTTGCCGTTTTTATATGTTTTTTGTTGATTTTTTTCTCTTTTCTTGATATTTATTATTGAAACAAACAAGAAAACGATATGAAACAGAAAACAAAAAATTTCCGAGAAGTAATAGAAAAGTATTTGACAAAGAGATTTGGAGAAGTACGCCCGGAGTGGTACATATCAATAGATATGTTATGTACAAACATAGAACTCCATGACCAATGTGTTAAAGAACTTAAGAAAATGGGCATGATTAACCCCACCACGGGCAAACGTTCCGAGTTATTGCTAACTATAACTCAGCTCCAATCATCAATCCTTAGGGAGATTCAGCATCTTGGCCTCTCACCTTATTCCGACCAAAAAATAAAGAGTGTATCAACAGACGATAGTGAGTTATTGGGTGCTTTGCTTGGAACAGATGAGGAAAATAACGAGGATAACGAATAATGAATGCAAGACAAAATACCATATTTTCAGTATGCAATAGATGTGCTTGAAGGCAGGATAACGACAAACCAATATGTCAAGTTATCTTGTCGTCGCTTTTTGTCTATGATAGAAGATGATAGGTATTATTTCAATGAAAAAAAAGTTGCAGGAGTTATTAAATTTATCGAAAGCCTTAAACTAAGCAAAGACCAATTTGCAGGAAAAAAATTCAAATTACAGCCGTGGCAAAAATTCTTGATATGTGGCATATATGGAATATATGACAAGCAGACCAAGCGAAGAGTAACACGTAAGGCATATATTGAGGTGTCAAGAAAAAGCGGTAAAACAGCATTATTGGCTGCATTATCACTTTATGAGTTACTTAGAGGTGGCAAAGGTGCAGAAGTTTATTGCTTGGCAGCAAGTAGAGACCAAGCGCATATACTATTCGATGAAACACAGA
>JAEEGH010003970.1_pt1 | contig 38301 bp, 30 predicted proteins | sample 9134181 | NCBI WGS metagenome assembly JAEEGH01 (sample SAMN16246544, study PRJNA631951) | gut metagenome | biome: gut microbiome; feature: rumen; material: DP-attached | host: Bos | place: Iran: Karaj | collected 2018-10 | reverse complement strand
CTCTCGAACGAGGGCGTGTTGTTCAAGTACTTGGTGAGGCTTTCGGCGTTCTTCTGGATACCCGAGAACACGATATTCGCCGCATCGTAGCTGAGGCCGCTCACCTTGTCTTCGGCGGGATCTTCGCCCCACTTTTCCTTGAACGCCTTCGCGAATTCATCAAACTTGTCCTTGTTGCCCGAGATGTCGAGGCCAGGCACGCTGAAGTACGAACTGTCCACGAGGTGCTTGCCCTGGATTAGGAGTTCGCGGCCGTACCAGCCCGAAGCGCCGAGCATGGTGCCTGCAATCTTGTTGTAGGCGACCTGCCCCACCATGAGGCCCGCGTCACCCGGGTTCGTGGAGGGGATAAACACGCCAGGAATCTTCATCGTGGAATCGGCCAGGTAGTCACGACGCTCGCGTGCGTTCACCGCATCGAGGTCGGCTGCACCGCGGGCAATGTTCCTGCGGCGATTCTCCTGCTTGTAGCGCACATCGCGCAGCAACTTGAATTCGGTCGCGTAGTCGGGGCGGCCTTCCTCGTAACTGCGGAATGCGACCACGTTGCCGCCGCGACGTTCCACAGCGCGGGTAAAGCTCTGCGACATGGCTGCACCGTAGTCACCGAGCGGGCTCAGCACCGCGAACTCGCGAATGTCAAGGCACTTGGTAGCAAAGTCAGCAATCTTCTGCGCGAGGTTGTCCATGGTGATATTCACCTGGAAAATGTTCGGGCCCATCTTCGCGATGCCGTCGTCGGTCGCGGTCGGGGTGAGCATCGGAATGTTCTGGAAATTGCTGCCGAGCCAGGCGGCAACGGTCGCGGCGGGCGCACTCATGATGGGGCCGATGACTGCGACGATACTATCCTGGTTCACCGCCTGCTGGGTTCGCATGAGGGCGATAGAGGCGTCGGCGCGGGTATCGGCGATGCGGATGCGCACCTTCTTGCCGAGGCCGGACTGTTCGTGGGCGAGGTACACGCCCCGCACCGCGGCGGCGCCGAATTCTGCAAAGTCACCCGAAAGCGGCGCGAGCACCAGGATGGTGGGCTTGCCGGCGCCAAGACCCTCGAGGGATTCGAGGCCCTGCTGGGCCGTAGCGGAAAGGTTCTCGGCAACGCTGCCGTTCAATACCTTCTTGTACCAGTAGCGGGCGGCGCGGTAGCGCTTGGCGTTCTGGCATTCGCGGCCCATCTGGAGCTGCATCCAGCCCACCACGTCCTTGTCGACCGGGTACTTTTCCATAAGCGCCTGCAGCTGGTCGGCATTCAGGAGGCTTGCCGCCAGCGTCTGGATAGCGACATCCTTCGTGTGGCTCTTCGCGGCCGGGTTCTTGGTATAGGCGAGAATGCGGAGCATCGCCTCGACACCCTCGTAGACGGAACCCTGCTCGGTGAGCACGATGGCTCGGGCAAGTTCCATGCGCTCGCGGTACTCGGAAGCCACATGGTACTCGAGGAACTTGGAGGCAAGCTTCAGGGCATCGGCACGTTTGTGTTCGCGCAGGTAGCACTCCGTGAGGAGCACTGCGGCCTGGGCACCTTCGTGCTTGCGGAAGCTCTTGGAATCGGAAAGTTTCTGGAGCGCGGGAGCCGCCTCGGCACACTTGCCTTCGCGGATGAGGGACTTGGCCTTCGACACGTCGTCCTGGGCAAAGAGGGCCGTAGCGAACGCGCACACAATGAGAAAAGGTAAGAGTCGATTCATAATAATCTACTGCGCTAGTCTTCGGCGACAGTTTGAACCACTTCGTGTTCTTTCTTGATTTGTTTCTGCATGGTTTCCGGGAGCTTGGCCCAGTCCATGACATCCACGCGGAACGAAAGACCGCTTTCGGCAAACGCCTTCTCCACTGCGGTCATCGCCTCGAAAGAGAGGGGTCTTTCGGCCATGACGACAAGGTCGAGTTCCGTTTCCGGGGTAAGGTCCACGCCCGTGAGCCTGGGACCGTATGCCCAGACCTCCAGCCCCTCGAAGTGGAGGGAAAGGATGCGCTGGACGGTTTCCAGTTGTTCGGTTTCTAAGCAAAGAGCCATAGTGCGACAAATATAGTTAATGGGGGCGGCCGGAATTGGCACGGGAGTTGGCACGCGTGCCAAAAAATCCGAGATTCGAAATGTGAGAAAAATCACTTGATTTTGCACAGTAGAATGCAAAATTCGTCTAAAAACGGCACTCAGGTTCGGGCAAGGTCCTGTTTTTGACATTTTTTGACAAAAATCTGTCCCTTATATGGGAGGCCACCCAAAGGAACCGAGGAAGAAATTTTGAGAAAAGACTTTACAAACCACAAACCCGAATCGATAAGGAAGTATGCGAATATTGAATTCCTTTTTTCCCGCCAACAAGACATAACGCAGCAGGGGACCCGACGGACGCGCACGGGAACGCGCCGCCGCCCCTACCCCTCTTCCCATAACTCGATACCCCAAAACCGGGGCATCAAAACAATCAAGCCCGACCATCGAGGCCGGGAAAAGGGAATTATGTCTATGAAGCAGACCCAGAAGACCACCGCCAAGTACAACCTCTCCAAGGAAGAGGAGATGGACCTCATCATGGCTATCCGCCAGGGTGACAACGACGCCGAGAACCAGCTGTTCAGCTCCCTCTACGGCTTCATGAAGAAGACGCACGAGTTCGGCCCCGACGGCATCACGGGCAGGGCGAGGGAAGAACTCAGCAGCAACTTCGAAAACGCGCTCGCCGACCTCGAGATTCTCGAGATCTTCCGCAAGTGCGTCGAGACCTACGACCCCGAACGCGGGTCGTTCAAGACCCATCTCGGCTACCGCCTGAACATGGCGGCCAAGGACCGCGTCCGCAACAGGACCAAGTCCAAGGGTTTCGACAACCCCGACAACCTCGTGTTCATGGACACCAGCTCCTACGAGTGCGACGAGGGTGACGGCCAGAAGGGCGTCATCAACAGGTTCGACGCCATGACCGCCGACTGGGCCGAGGAAAAGGCTGCCGAGGACGAGGAGCACGACCTCTGCTTCAGTGCCATCGACGCGATTGTTGAACGCTTCGGCGAGGATAGCATCGAGGGCCGCTACGTGGAACTGTACTGCGCCCTCGGCGTGGACGGGAAGAAGCACACCGCCGAGATCTGCGAGGCGCTCGGCTGCTCGCGCCAGACGCTCAGCAACATCAAGAAGCGCATCTACGATGCATTCGGCGGGATGTGGCCCATGGCAGCATAAGAATCTTCTTTGTGGTGAACCAGAAGCGGCGCCCTTCGGGGCGCCGCTTTCTATTTGTACTGCGTAATGCGAGGAACCTATTGGAGAACGGCACCTTCTATACCCACATATTCCTTGTAGGCATTGTCTGTGAGCCAGGCTCGCGCATGTTCATCCACGGAACTAAGGACACACTCCTTGTTACTGCAAGCGCCAATCCTTTCACCAAGCCTATTGTGGAAATATTTGCTATTCGGGCCAGGAACATACCTCCCGCGCGCAGCATCGTAAACCTGGTGCGCACCGCCGTTTTTAAACACCACATTGCTCGTCTTCTGGACCATCTTGGTCATCATGTAGGCAAGGTATGCTCCATCCTTCCCCCATTTAGGGTTCACCAGGAAATCCACAAAATTCTCGGCTTCAAGCCACTCATGCACACCACCTGCACGAATTCCGCTTTCCTTGATAAACGTTTTGTGGCTATTCCAAATGCTTTTGATCAAGTCCTCTCGCCCAGAATTTTTCAAGCGAACAAAGAATTCCACAAAGCCCTCCCTGAAATTTTTCCCTGTGTAATCAACAATGGCCTGCTTGAAAGCCAACCGGTCGTTGATAATGTCGATTTCCCTAGATCGTGGAATTTCGATTTTCGACATTTTCTCTAGCTCGGCAACCGCCTTCGCATTCTTACTCGCAGCAATGGCCCTCGCATACTTGCCCTCCTTCAAGGCACCTGCAGCAGACTTCAGGAATGGCGTAGCAAGCTCGCCAATTTTTCCAATACCAAAGGGCATAGCAACGAAAGCCGCATTGAGGAGTTGCGCCTTGCCGTAATCCTTCCAGGAGGCTTCAACGCAATCATCGCCATAACATTGCCGGTCTATGGCTCGGAAAGACAATAACGTCAGTTCCACAGCCTCTAGCCCAGCAATGGAGAAGAAACCTACACCACAAACTGGACCCGCTACAGGGGCAGAAGCGGGAACTACGAGAGAACTCACACAGAAGCCGGCATCAACAATAGCCGCACCCGTAATAATTTTCTGGAACAATGCGTGGTGTTCTTCCAGCTTTCCAGCAATCCAAAGGCCGCTAACCCAAGATCCAACTTTTTGAAGCCAGCTCAATTCCTTTATTTCCCCCTCATCAAACACGAGTTTGACTGTGTCACCGCTTTCATTCGTAGCACGGAAGTACTTGCTAAGCCCAGTATGCCCCGACCAAATTCCCTTGATGTTCAATTCTCCGGATTCATAGGGAATTAAGCCACTCTGTGTAAACATGTCCGAGAAGTGGCTTGACGAGATTTCCCCTAGCCCGGCAATCTGTCCATCCGCAAAGTGCCCTGAGTAGGCATACAGATCCCCGACAGCAATATCTCCTATGCCGTGAACTTTCGCATTTTCAAATTGGCCATGGTAAAATATGGAATCCCCCTCGTGAACAACTATCAGAACACCCGTCCCTGCAACGCGACCGTCATTCAAGGGGCCAAAATATATGGCTTCGTCGTTTTCATTGAAGGGGATGGGTTCAAAATCAAATAACCCACTCTCCATAGCGTACTCTTCAAAACTTCCATCATAAATGCGCGACAGAGGCCCCATGAACACCGCATCCGTGTCGTTGAAGGCTCCATGAACTTTCCTACCGGTGTACAATTCGGCCATTCCCGTATTCGTGTAAATGCACGAATCGAAATCCAGGCCATTGAATCGCCCTTTATAGAATTCGGTAGACGTATCAGAATGGATTATGGTGACTTCGGCCGATTCATCTTGCATAACGCCATTCTCGACGCTCCCCTGGTAAATCGTCTGCGTATTAACGGCCTCTACCTCGGCGAAACCGTTTGCCATTTTTCCACCTTCAAGTTCGCCCTCATAAACCACATGTACGGTATCAGAACCATCAAAAAATTGGTTACTTTCGCCACCGTAGATTGCGGATAAGGGACCATAAAACTCGTAGAGATTTTCGGAACCCTCCGATTCAATACGCTTGAATTGGTTAGAGGTTTCGACCGGCGAGATATCGGCCGCATGGGCGAATGCTATTGCAGCAAGGGAGAATACAACCATTTGCCGCATTTTTATAGAATAAATCATTTTGGCCTCCTTATTGGATGTTGATTTAAACTCCTATGTGCAAAAAACATGCCAAACAAAAAAAGTCCTTTTTTTGTTGATTTTCAGTGCAACAAATATTTCTGAAGAAAATTTTTTCCTTTTTTCGGAATTTTTTTATCTTTATGCAACGAGGTCGTTATGAAAAAAAATCTAGTGACATGGATGGCAAAGACTCGAGACCCTTTTTTCTTGGAAAATGTCATCTACGCATTGAAAAACAAATGCGGAGAAGAAATAGACAACGTTTACTATCTCTTCACAGATAATAAGGAGTGCCGCGCAAAACTAAAAGAAGTAAAAAAGCATTTTGGTGACAGAATTAAAGAAATCCCTGTAATAATTAGCGATCCAACAAGCCATTCCGAATTACTCAAAAAAGTCCAAGAAGCACTAGACCCATTGCTTCCCGAAATAGGTTTCACTTGTGTGAATATTTCTGGCGGGACACCGGCAATGAACACAATATGGATCGTCCTAAAAACGGGAGACTTTTTTAGAGGACACGCCGAATTTTACTCTGCCCAAAAAGAGTCCTCTAGTCATAAAGAAGAATGTCTCCCCAAAGAAAAACAGGATATACGAAAAGTTGATTTTGAAGCCCCCTCATTTTTGTCTTTTGTAAGAAAAAGGGAAACACAACTTCGCCCGCAAGAACCTTTAGATCCAGGAACAGCAAAATCTGCCGCAAGAAAGAAAATGTTCGCAACTCTTGATGCGTTTGCTGAAATGTGGAGTCCAGAAACCCCACTTTTCTTATGCGGGGAACGCGGCACAGGAAAAACTACAGCAGTGGAAACGCTTCTTGCCGTACGAAAAAATATAAAAAAAGAAAAGGTAATTTCATTAGTCTGCAGCGTACTACCAGCCGACTCCCGCCTTGCAGAAGACGAACTATTCGGGCATGTCAAAGGGGCATTTACAGGCGCAGATAAAGACAAGAAAGGATTAATTGAAGAAGCTGATGGCGGCATTCTTTTTTTGGATGAAATTCAGGATATGCCGAAATTAGTCCAGAGAAAACTGCTAAATACCATAGAGAAAGGGGACCATCCATATTCAAAAATAGGAAGTACAGAAAAAAAACAAGCACAGAATGTCTTGTTTGTATTCGCCTCTAATCTGCCGGACGAGGAACTAAAAAAAGTTCTTTACCCAGATTTTTATGACAGAATCAGTTATTTGTCTGTTTATATCCCACCATTGAGAGACTGCCCAGAGGATTTGCATGACGACTGGTCAAAACAGTGGAAGATGGCTAGAAAGAATAATTCCTTGGCTCCAGAAGATGCTCCTTGGAACAGGGCTATAGAAAAATTTTTAGTTGACTCAAAACTGCCAGGAAACTTTAGATCCTTAAGAAAATTGGCGCTCTACTGGAACGCATGGTACAAGGAAAAGGATTTCAGTAAAATAAAAGAAGAAATAAAATTTGTTGACTACAAACCAAACAAGGCTATGACGTTAGAGGACGTTAAAGAAATATTAGAAGAAACCACAATCAAGGTGCATTCTATCCACAAGGAATTTGACATATGTAATTTCCCGGAATTTCACAACATTTCCTACGATGAAGCAGTAAGAAAATTCAAAAGAATTTTCTCTGAATGGGCCATAAAAAAATACGGATCAAAAGAAAATGCAGCCCGAGAACTAGGCTGCTGCTCTAAGACTCTTGGGAACCAGTGACTTCCTTGTCTTTAGGCACAACAAGCCAATCACTATCAGGCCTCGTTATAAGTCTCGCATCAACATAAGCCATCTCCATATCAAATATAGTTTTTTGTACATATACATTTTGTTCTGGTATTGGTTTTAGTACAAGAGCAGCATCTGCACAATTGTCAAAAAAACACAAAGGAAGCAGAATACATATCATATTTTCCGCAGGGAAATATATGGGAGTCGCAGTCTTAAAATTCCAACGAACCCTTTTAATTGCATCTTCTGTAGCATGAGATACGCATTTGTGAATTTCTTTTAGAATACCCTGGTTATGCTCAAAATAATCATAGTAATCATCGGAATCTTTTAATGATTGAAATTCATTTATATTCGCTCCGCATTTTTCTAATAGCCTTAAAGGAAGCCTTTTAACGTTTTCAATGAGAATATGATCTAAATTTGAATGAGTCTCTATTTTATATGTTGGGTTAAGAATAAAATCAGAATTATCATGGGAATATTCGGCAGGCTTTGGGAAATTTTCTATGCTTCCAAACCTTTTTATCAAATACTCTGAAACATTACTTGAGAATGATTTAAAAATCCATTTTTGCTTCGCATCGGGCATCAGGTTTTTTTCGAAATATGCATAAATGGGATTATAATATTTGTCAACTAGTCCGGTATTAAATATAGCCGCATTTTCAGTAACCTTGACTTTTTTCTGTTGAGAATTTTGTTGATCTTCATATTCTAGCCGTACAAAGGTATAAAGCATGTAGTTTTCTAGAATTTCATTATTCCGTCCCCAATACTCATTAAGCGCACATTCTTTCAATTCTGCAATTTGTTGTTTAAAACCATTCAAATCACTCTCCGTGTCTTTTTTTGGAAAAAAAGCAAACCTAAGGAGAGCACTTCTGGGGGATTTTTGAACACATTCTGTTTCCACTTGAACTGATTTTCTACGAGCAATTGCATATTCTTCAACCAATTGGATAATCTCCTTCCCGTTCATTTGGAGCAGTTTCTTCGCACCAATTTTAAATTTATTTTCTCCCGTCACAGAAGGCGCCAATTTTGACACCGATAAGTTATTCCGACAAGCAGTTTTTCCTCCCATTTCATCTGTATTATCTTTGGATGAGTCGTTCGCCAAATTATGGTTCTTTTCGGTTCCAGTCATAAGTTTACCCTCTATTTCATATAATCCTTTTTTAATATAATCTTTTTTTCTCATAGCAGAACAAAAAAAAACAATATGTGAGCAAAGTCATTTAGAACCTAACCTGGGCTCACCTTACAACACGGCTTTCGATATTTTCTTTGGGCATGCCGAATATCACCAATTATTTCGAATCCGAAGTTTCCGCCATTAATGAACTTTCTGCGGAATGGCAAATTCTAAGCCCTAACCGTAAATGCCCGCGGATATTTATTCCGTGGGCTTTTATTATAGACCCTATCGGTCGAGCTCAGCTCTCCCTCCAGGGTGACATTCACTTACAGTTCAATCACTCTGTCGTTCTGCAACAGCTGCTCGAAGGTCTGCCTTTCGCGGATGACCTTGAGTTCGCCATTGGTGTACATGGTCTCGGCGGCATAGCGGCGGCTGTTGTAGTTGCTGCTCATTGCCGCACCGTAGGCACCTGCGTCATGGAGAATCAAGAGGTCGCCGACCTTTGCCTTCGGGAGCTTGCGGGTCACCACGAAGCCACCTTCTTCCTGCGTGAACACGTCACCGGATTCGCAGAGCGGGCCTGCCACCACTGCGTCGACCGTTTCGTTGAGTTCGCGACCATCGCGGGCGATGATGGAAATGCCGTGATAGCTACCGTAAAAGCTCGGGCGCACCAGGTCAGTAAAGCCCGCGTCAAGCAGGTAGAACAAATTGTCGCCCTGTTTTTTGACGGCGCGGATTTCGGCCATCAGGTAACCGCTCTCGGCCACCAGGTAGCGACCGGGTTCGACTTCCAGATGAACCTCGTGGCCGATGCTCTGTTGGATGTTCTTGCGGGCCTTGTCCCACAGGTCGTAGTAGGCCTGCATGTCGATGCGGTTGCCCTTGTCTTCCTCATGGTACGGAATCGGGAGGCCGCCCCCTGCACTGATGGTGCGGAGGTGAGAGCCCAGGCGGCGGCTAGCGTCCACCATGGCGTCGCAAACCTGCGAGAGGTGCTCGAAGTCGGAGCCGGAACCGATGTGCATGTGGAGTCCTGTAATCCACATGCCGTTGGCCTGCGCAAGCTTGATGCAGTCCTTGATCTGTTCGCGCCACACGCCGTGCTTGCTCAAGGGGCCGCCAGTATTCACCTTGCTCGAATGCCCGTGACCAAAGCCCGGGTTCACGCGGAGCGTAAGTTCCGACTTCACGCCGAAATCGGCGAGTTGCTGGATCATGTCGGGCGAACCCACGTTCACCGCGATGTCGTACTTCTTCACGAGTTCAAGCGCGTCGCGGTCGAAGATATCTGCGGTGTAAACAATTTCGGGAGCCTTGCCTTTCTGGACTCCGCCCTTGAAACCCGCCTTAAGGGCGCGGACGATCTCGCCTGCAGAGACGGCATCCACCACGCCACCGAGCTTGCGCACGAGCGCTACGATGGAGAGGTTCGGGCATGCCTTCTGGGCAAAGCGCACGGTGTCGAAAACCTGAACTTCCTTGACGCGCTTCTCGATGGTGGCGCGGTCATAGAGCCAGAGGGGGGTGCCGTACTGTTCGGCAGCCTTCACGAAAACTTCTTGAGGAATGGAATAATTCATGGGGGGAAAGATAGTAAATCTCCCTAATACAGATACCATTCCCAATCAATCTTGTAGACACTGGTGTATTGGTACTGCGCCTGCACGCTGTAATCGGCCAAGTAACCCACGTCAGAAACCGTCTTGCACCCGCCCGACACAGTCTTCTCGTCATCGCTGGAGGGGTCATCGTCTACGACCTTCGGACAGACTTTTATTTCGTCCGTATTTACAGGAATAGTCAGCGTCTTGCTGCTTGTACCGCTCCACGACGTGATATCGACCTTGTCCAAAAGCAGACCCGTCGACAGGGATTTCAACAGCGAACCCTCCGAATAGCAATAGACCGTAAAACTCACCTCCGGATCGCCCGCGTTATCGAATATGTCCCAGTCACTCGACACCTGCTTGTAATAGGTGAGCGAGAACTTCATCGTTTTCGAGGTCTTTAGGTAATATGTCTTGGCAGGAGCCGAGCTGCTAGAACTGTAGTACGAGTAATAACTTGAGGAACTGTAGCGGTAACTCGAACTTGAGTAGCAGATATAGTATCCGTAATCATCATAGCACTTATTGGTGCAGTAAGAGCATTCGTAGTACCCGTAGGCATAGTAGCAGTTGCTGCAGCAAGTGTAGTTATAGCGGGCCTCGCACATGCTACGGGCTTGCGCCATCGAACTGCTCGACGCCTTGATCTGCGCTTCACGTTCCATAGAATAATACGTGTCATTGCGTGCCCAATCTTCGGCATCGTCAATATCCTCACTGGCCGCTTTCAGCGGGCTATCGCCACATGCAGTGAGGAACGCCATAGCAAGGCCGGTCGCCAGTGCGACAAGAAGGGTGTGAATCCATTTTTTATAAACATGTCTGCAATTCATGGTGCCTCCCTAGAAAGTGTATTCAGCCAAGAGCCGGAAGGAGAAATATCCGTCGAAAAGATATTCGTATTGATGAGTTCCATTGCTTGAGCCATCATTTGCGAGCAAAGCCTGGAATTCAAATCCGAATCCGTTGTGCTGGACGCCCACGCCAAGCCAGAGGCCAATTTCTGCATCGTCCGCTGCAAAGAAATCAAATCCAGCACCGTCATCGTAATCAAAACTGCTATAAGAATAGTTCCGGTAAAAATCTACCTCGTAATCGTACCACTCGGCTATAGGCTTGCGCAGGTCAAGCGTGACACTCCCGAAGAACATGCTACCAAACCGAAATTCAATGGGGATGTCCAGCGTGATGTTTTGGTAACTGATCGAGCCCTCCTCACTAACTGTGGTGTAGCTATAGCCATAGTAATAATCATAGGTATTCCCGGATACAGTCATTTCGTCATCAATGTTGAGAGTATTGTTCCGGAACGCGATACCTATGCCGGGAGCAAACGTAACATAGTCGTGCCACGCCCACTTGAACGTGTATCGCGGGAAAAGTTCCAGCGCCTGCGTAACATCCTGTCCACCAATATAACCGTATTCATCTTCGGCCAGGAACCCGAGCGAGAACGCGATTGCATGCGAAAACTTCTTGTTCTTGAAGCGCCTTGCGGGTTTCTTCGCGACGGGAGAGGAAACATCGCTTGATGCCGATGCAACAGTTTGCGGGGCAGCAGCCTGCGGGGCAACTTCTTGCGGAACCTGCCTTGGAGACTTGCGCGGCATAGCGATTGCCTGAACCGCAAAAGGCTCCACTTCGGTATCGGAAGAATAGTGTATCTCGGCGTAGCGCGGGATTTCCTGATTCCTGGGGCGAATATCCGTAGTCACGTTCTTGAGTGAAGCAAACGTAAAGGAGGGCCCGTGCAACGTTGCCTCGAGGGTACAGAATTCCTTGCCCGCGCACATTTTTGCAAGTTTATCCGCAATTTGCATTTTTTGAGCATCTCTGTCAAGCGGAGCCGCACTTTCAACACCGGATTCAAGAGAATCGCCTTCTACATCCGTAATGGGAGCATTGTGGGCAGAATCGTAATCTAGAAGTTCCTTATTCGACAGCGGCGACCTCGACTTTGTCATTTGCGAATAGGTTCCATTCCTAAAGAATATCTCTACGGCACAGAAGCGCTTGCTACAAATTTTCCCGAGATCCTCAAAAATACGATTGTCGTAAGCAGGTGCAGCCGGTTCTTCAGGAGAATCCGGTGATGTCGCCTCATCTACGAAAACGGGAGCAGGTTCAGTAACAGCCGACACACTATCCTGTGCAAAGCACAATCCGGCGACAAAAGGCAATATCAAAAACAATAAAACTAATTTATTCATAGCTCGCCCGACCGTTATTTCTTGAAAGAAAGGTTGCCATCCTGTACACAACGGACAGAATATGTACTCCGCTTGTCGGACTCGCCCAAACGGAGTTTATCGTCACAAAGTTCCCAGTAACTTGCAACCATGTTATTCACTTGCGTATTGCTCCAGTACCTAGCACATTCCTTCTTTTGCGGTGGAGCCTGTGTCCCGTATTCCGTGAACTTAGCCAGCCTCGCACTGAATCCGTAAAGGTCGATGCCCGGATTAGCCCACCCGCGGGCGGCCTTGAGCATGGGCGGGATAGGGGCGCCATAGCTATTAGCATTCACGAAATTCCCGAGTTCTTTCCAGTCGTCATCCGTGGGCAGGTGCCAGCCCGTCGGACAGGACCGCACGGCGTGCCTCCAATCACCAGCACCTAGATCCATCGCGCTCCATTCCTGCTTGCCGATAATGACGCTCTTGAAAATCCTCCCGCTCTTGAACGCACGGACCGTGCGGAGCGGGGCAGTGCGGTCGCCCCAAAGCATGCGGCCATTGAACCCGCTCTTCTGGATTTCTTCCTCATTGAAGATGGCGTAATCCTTCCACTGGATACCCGACGTGTTTATGAAACGCACTACGCCCGCCTTGTCAATGGAAAGGAGTTTCGCTCCCGCAAGGATGGACTTGCCGAAAAGGAAGCGGTCGTTCACGTAGTAACTGAAGCGTTCCTGCTTGGCCTGTACCACCACAATCTTGCCGCCAATAATGTCGATATAGTTACCGGCCCGCGAGACCTGCTTCTTAATTCTCTGTACGAACAGCGGCGAATAGTCCCCCTGACTCAGGACACCCTCCCCACAGGCCTCGTACCACTTGGAAAGCTGTGCTTCAATAGCCTCGCGCTTTGCCCTGTTGATTGCAAGCGCCAGGTTATACCTGATCATCGCCATTCCGTCATCGAGAGGCTCGGGAGAAACTTCGCCAATGACCGTCATTATATTGGAGACCTGGTATGTTTCCGGAGTGAGGGCAGCAGCACACGCCTCGATCATCGCACGCTTATCCGAGAGCGTGTTGGAAGCCTTGACCGCATTCAGCTTGAATTCGCCGGTGAGTTCAAAAAACTTCGCCTCGAATGCAGGGAGTTCAACCTCGTAAAAGTGCTGGCACGCCTCATCGGGGATATCGTTCAAAAGAATCGAGCCACAGCGATTGTTCATGGCGGCGACATTATTCGCCTGTGTCCACAGGTCGTTGAAATCCTTCTGTTGCGTGGCATCAAGATTCGCGCTTTCGCGAAGGCCCTTCAAGAAACTGATTTTTTCACCCAGGTTCTCGGACGAGGGGAGCGATATGGAAATGTCGCCTGCGAAAACGGATGCGCATGCGGCAATAAGCGTGATGGCGGTTCGTTTAAGCATGGGCTAGTCCTTTATGCAGCGCACGGCGAATAGTTCTTTTTTCCCGGCAGCACGCGGAGCAAGGTTCGTGTAGTCGAGCTCCACGTCCCACACGAACGCGGTTTTATTGTCGGCCTGCGTACTTGTCCAGAATGCGGAAAAGGCTGTTTCGTAGCAGAGCCCGTTATCGAACGTCTTGCCATCATCATGGCATGCCAGGTTCACGACATCGTTCTTCGCCTTGCGCGCACTTTCGAGAGTCGAGAATTCCTGGAGACTCGGCAAGTGAAAACCTTCGGGGCACGCGCTGTTCGCACCTTGCCAGTCATAGACCATGAAGTTGTCGGCACACTGCTGGCCATTATTACCTTGCCTGTAACATTTTGCACCTTCGACCGGCGCATTCGCGTTGTCGGTCATCCAGGTCTGTTGCCCGATAACCACAGTCTTGCCTGCGCATCCCGTAAGCGCCATACCGGCCACGAGAAGGCTCGCGGCACACAGCGCCTTCAATGTCCTTATTTCCACCATTGGTTATCCCCGGATTCATCGATCATCTGGTTGCGCGCAGGCTGTGCGGGCTGTGCAGGAGCGGGTTGGGCGGGCTGCTGGTATGCAGGCTGCGGGGCTGGAGCAGGCTGGGCGGGCTGCAGTGTGGGTTGCTGGTATGCGGGTTGTTGCGACAGAACTGGTTGCGGCGCAGGCTGTTGGAGTGCGGGTTGCGCCGCATGTGTAGGCTGCTGTGCGGGGGGTACGTAGTGGTCCATTTCCGGGTCGTCGGGCGGGTTGTCCACAAAACGGAAGCCCTGGCGGATCATGCAGTTGTTCACGGCGCGGCCCTGCTTGTCGTCGGGCAGCATCTGCATGCTCACGTCGTATTCGCACTGGGCGAGCGCGTTATCGGTTTCGTACTTGGAGTAGCCCGCCTTATACCATGCGGGAGGGTTTGTCGCGCACGAACACAGGAGGATTGCCGCAGTAGCAAGGGCGGCGCATGCAGGAACGTATCGGGAAAAACGCGCTTTGATTTCCATAGAGTCTCCGTTTTTTTGCGGGGAGGAAAGCGGCGAAAAACGGAGGGCCAATCAAAGGCGGTCATTGCATAGAAAAAGGCGTGTGTTGCCAATCAATTGTTTGCAGACTGAGGCTCGGCAAAGCCATAACGCACAAACAAAAGTCAACAACCCACGCCCCGAAGGGGACGTGAGCGTTTGCCTATTACCTTCTGCGTTTGAATTTTGCCGATTCCAGTCAAGAAGGTAATAAGAAGCAAAGCTCCATAAATCCGGACGCAGGTTACCCCGCTATGTAAGTGTAAATATAATTAAACCAAGACGTTGGCGCAATAGGGTCGCACCAGAAATGTGAGCAAACGCATCTTTACACACCATAATATAATATCTAGCAAAAAACGCCGAGCGATTAGCCCGGCGTAATTTCTATATGGATTCTATCGCGCTTCGCGCTCCAGAATGACAAAGAACGTTAATTAGACGTGCTTGATCTTGTTGTCGCCTGCGTCCCAGTTCTTGCCGTCGCACACGAACTTGTATTCGTAGTCGCCAGCGGCGAGGGAAATCTTCGCGGTCCAGAGGCCAGTCTTCTTGTCCTTCTTGAGCATGTCCTTGTCGACAGCCCAGTTGTTGAAGGAACCGGCGACGGAAACGGTCGTTGCGAGCGGGCAGTCGGCGACGAATTCGACGGCGACCTTCTTCGCGGCGGCGGCCTTCGGAGCGGCCTTCTTTTCGGCGGCCGGCTTGGCAGCAGCCTTCGGGGCAGCCTTCTTGGCGGCGGGCTTTGCACAAGCCTTAGCGCAAGCCTTCTTTTCGGCAGCCGGCTTGGCGGCGGCCTTCTTTGCAGGGGCCTTTGCGACCTTGTTTGCAGTAGTCTTAGCCATGATTTTATCTCCTAATGTTAAGTACGGGCTCAAAGTTAGTAAAAAATAAGTTTCGTGGCTAGATGTAAAATTACATCGTTAAGTATCATTTTTTCCGATGGCGGCGCACGCCCAAGCAGGCTTTTTTCTACCTTTTTAGGCATGTTGAAGCAAATTATCGCCCCCAGCGTGCTGAACGCTAACTTCCTCGAACTCGGAAACGGCCTCAAGGCCATCGAAAACGGCGGCGCAGGCCTCGTGCACCTCGACATCATGGACGGACACTTCGTGCCGAACATCAGTTTCGGCCCGGGGATTTCCGCATGCGTGGGCAAGGGCACCAAGCTCCCGCTCGATTGCCACCTGATGATCGAGAATCCCGAGAACTACGTGGGCGAATTTGCGAAGGCGGGTGCAAGCATCATCAGCGTGCACGCCGAAACCACGAACCACCTCGACCGCCTGCTGCACCAGATTAGGGAACTCGGAGTGAAGCCCGCGGTGGCCATCAACCCGGCGACCTCGCTAGAAAGCATAAAGTACGTGCTCGACATCGTGGACATGGTGCTCATCATGTCGGTGAACCCTGGCTTTGGCGGTCAGAGCCTTATCCCGTACTGCCTCGACAAGATTCGCGAACTGCGCCAGATGAAGCCGGAACTCGACATCCAGATTGACGGCGGCGTGAAGCTCGACAACATCCTCGCTTGCAAAGAAGCGGGCGCGAACGTGTTCGTAGTGGGCTCCGCGATTTTCGGGAAGAGCGACCCCGAGGCGGTGTGCCGCGAGTTCGTGAAATTAGTTAACGGGTAGCGAGGGCGCCGCGTGCAGCGCATGGACTAGGGCGGGCTGTTTTACGGCGGCCAAGCTGTTTTACGGTTGGCGGGCAGACCAAAGCAAGGATTCAAAGCCATTTGGTCTGCCGATTTTTAGTTTGTAGGCAACAATTTGGATGGTTTTACGGCTGGCGGGCAGACCAATGCAAGGTTTCAAGGCAATTTGGTCTGTATAAAAGGGAAATCCCCGCCTAAAGCGGGGATGCCAGCGGGTGCTAAACCGCTATTTTAAATGCGTTCAGCGGGCTTATCGCGGGGATTTTCCGCTGGGCCTGCAGGCGCGTGACGATGATACCCGGGCGCACGTGGAACGCACGTGAAAAATACTCGATGCAGCGCGGTTCCTCGAATCGCCCGCAGCAAATAATCTCGCATTCCTCGGCTTCGGTGAGCAGCAGGTTTTCCGCGATGTGCATCGCGGCAACACCCCGCAAAGGGTCGCTCGAAATTACTTTATCCGCAGTCACGAGACACGAGAGCCTCTTGCGGTTATACAGGATATGCCCCATCGCGCCGTATGCGGATTCCATGAAGTCGCCGTCGCTTGCCGTACCCGTGGGCAGTTGCAGTACCGGGCGCGCACCCTTCCAGAAGCACGCCGCACGCGGGGCTGGCGCAGCAAGGAACGCGGGCACCTGCAATACGGCGACATCGCACTTGCGGAGAGTTTCCACAAATACGCGCCGCAGTCCGGCCCTGTAAGGCACCGCATTGTTCCGCAAGAAGGCAAGGTTACGCGCGATGCACCCGCGGTCAATCTCGAAATCTGCGGGAGGGCGGCTCACCTGGAGTTCCCCGACGCGCAGCCATGCGGAATAGGCGTGCGGGTTGAGCGTATCTTGCGCAATCGCGTAGGCCTTCTGCCAGCCGGCAATACTCGCGACGCCCATGAACTTCATTACCTCGCGGGGAACGAGCCCCGATTCGTAACGCTGCGCATGCGAATTGCACGCAGTGGCCGCAGCAGTCGCAGAGGCCTCGTTGTGGCCGATAGCACCCATGCCCGCGGCGCCCATGCCGGCGGCGCTCGCAATAAGCCCGCGCGATTCCAGTTCACGCACCGGGAAGCGACGCGCCCACGCGATAACCTCGCGCGAACACAGCATGCGGTTGAATTCCCTGCGGCCCGCCTGCAATGCACGCAGTTCGCCCTTCCGGAAATTCCACAGTTCCTTCGCGGGAGTGTCGAGCAGAAACTCAATGGCCGCGGCAAGTTCCATCGTGAAGTTGTCTATAATCGAACGGCGCGACAAACCGACACGCAAACACAATTCCTCTTGCGTGTACCCCTTCGCGGCCATTGCCCGGTAAACTGCGGGAGTGAAAACATCTGTTGCCATCGCCATGCGGTAAAGATACATTTTTTTAATCGCGACCCGCAATCAGCCCGAGCGAAGCCCGCAACGCGCACCAGCGCCTCGCATATAATACACACGCGTATCATATACGTCGTATCTTGTATCATATTTTTCAAAACACAAATTATTTTTATAAAAATTGCGATTTTTATTGCTTTTTCACCTATTTTGTATTATTTTTACTCACATGAAGCCCATAACCGAGTACAGTGACTACCGTACCTACATGCGCGACTTCTACGAGGAGCGCAAGAGGGTTTCATATTTCACATGGCGCGAATTCGCAAGCCTCGCCGGTTTTGTCTCACCGACATACCTCAAGCTGGTTTGCGACGGGGGGACGCGCCTGAGCAAGCCCGGAATAGCGAAGGTTGCGCGAGCCATGGGGTTAGAAGGGTTCGACTACACCTATTTCGGGCTGCTCGTAAAATTCGGAAACGCGAAAAACACCGCGGAGAAGGAGGCGGCACTTCGCGAACTCGAACAGGAGGCAAGGCTCAACAAGATACGCATCGTCGATGCCGAAGCCTTCCACTACTACGAAACGCCCGCCTGCCCCATCGTGCGCGAACTCGCCCCGATAATGCCAGGAGCGGCACCGGGCGAAATCGCAGCGAGCATCAGGAACAAGACATCGGCACTCGACGTGCAGGATGCGCTCCAGTTCCTGGTGAAGGCGGGGTTTCTCGTAAAGACGGGCAAAGGAACCTACGAGCAGACGGAAAAATCCGTGAAGGGCTCGAAAGAGGCCATCCCGCTCGCCATCCGATCCATGAACCGCGAAATGGCGGGCCTCGCCATGCAATCCATCGACACGGATAGCCCCGAGGAGCGCAACATTACGGGCGTCACCATGGGAATCGACGAGGCCGCCTACGCCCGCATCGTAGAAACGATAAACGAATGCCGCAAAAAAATTATCGACATCGCGCGCGAATGCGAGAACATCAACCAGGTGTATCGCGTGAACCTGCAGCTTTTCCCGCTTTCGGACAAAGTAAATAATAGGGTTGTAAAAAAGGAGACGAGCAATGAGCAAGATTAAGCTAATTCTACCTGCATGCTTCATTGCGTTTTTCGCCTGCTCCTGCTCGGAGAAGGTGACGGGCACCACCGAAGACGAGAACACGGTCATCGCGCAGGGCGAAAGCTCCTCAAGCGAAGTCGCCGAACCCGAGCCGGGCGAACCGGAATCCTCGAGTTCCAGCGCAACATCATCTAGCAACAAGGAAATATCTTTGTCTAGTTCGGATACGAACCCAGGCACGATTCCAGGCGGCTTTGGTGGGGGCGGCATCGTATTCCCGCCAAACAGGCAATGCGCCGCACCCGCACCGGCCCGCAAGGCAGTCTACGGCGTGGTAGACGCATTCATACAGCAACGCGTCGCGGCCCTCGAAGGGCAAGGGCTAAGTCACGATGCGGCCAAGGATTCCGCAACTGGGGAACTTTACCGGGAACTTGGCATCGACACGTTATTCCAGGTAAACCCGCGGATTACCGACGAGCAACTGGAATACACCCTGTTCTACCTGTACAAGAACCGGGAAAACGATTCGATCAACGAGATGTCACCCGCACTGGTCAATGACTTTGCCGACGGCACTCTTGAACCGGAAAACTACTGTATCAATGATGCACCCTATGCGGACTTGAACCAACTTCCCTTCGCGTTTTTACCCCTGGGCTGCGTTTACGGAGAGGAGGTTCCAAATTCTCTCTCCATCATACGCAACATTTGGCGCAAGTGTTCCGGCATGCCCTTCTGCAATGCGGACATGGCAGACACGCTCATCACCATCGGCAAGGATCACTTTGTTTGCGAAAACAGTTCCTGGATTACCCTCGAAATGCAGGGCAAGGAGATGAACGGAATAATTTGTACAGAAAACGGCATGCGCACCACCGGAGTCGGGGAAACCAACAATGACCTGACATACATTTGCGTCGACGAATACTGGAAAAGTATTCTGCATACGCAGGACCTGCCGGCGGAATACTTCTTCAATCCTGATTTTGAATACGGAACCTTCACAGACCCTCGCGACGGCCATGTATACAAGACAACCGAATACAATGGGCAGACCTGGCTTGCGCAAGACATGGATTACTACGATAGTTCTGACACGCTATTCGTCAAGCAGAGCCGGTGCGCCAAGAACCTGGGTTACAGGGAATTTAGCGCAGAAGAAAATGGCTACTGCGACGGGGCAAGCCGATTCTACACCGTAAACGTATCCAAGAAGGTCTGCCCCGAAGGTTGGCGACTCCCGAAGAAGGAAGAATGGAGCATCAACGGCATAACTTACAATAGCGCACTCAATACCCTGCCCAAGTTTTACGTAATCGGCTCCTTTATACGGGGCACCGACAGAGCGGCCACAGACGAGTACGGCCTTTCCCTCAGAATGGATGGCGCAATCGACCCCTACGGAGGAGACATGACGCTAAACGGATACAACCTGTTCTGGCTGGAAGAGGGAGTATACACCATGAACAGCGACTTTTTCTCCAATTTCAGCGATGTTGACTCCAGGGAAAACGGGGAATACGTTCCGGTGCGCTGCGTGAAGAATTAGCACAGAGATTTCAGGTTTGAAGGGGAGATCCCCGCCTTCGCGGGGATGACATGCAAGTTTGCCGGGGATGACAGAATCACGACAGTATTATATTTAGCATATGGTACTTGAAGCTTTCAAAAAATACCCGAGCCAGATTTCGAGCGCTTTCAGGCGGTTCCCCGTCGCATCGGCACTCGCCTTCTTCACGTTCTTCGCATACGTCGCCTGCACAGAGCTCACAGGAATCATCACGGACTTTTCCAGGGACAATTCCTACATCGAACACATGCTCCTCCAGCTCATATTGTGGCTGGGCACCTTTCCCGTAGCGGCGATGATCATTTCCCTCACGACCTCGCTCGTCCAGGAATCCCTCAAAACAAGCAGCAAGGTTCCCCAGATTGTCGCAAACATCGCCTGGTTCATCCTCTCAGGATGGCTTTTCTTTTGCGTTTTCAACGAACAGCAAAAAGACCTCGATTTTTTCAGCGCCGAATTCATATTCAGCACCGTTCTTGTCGTGTACGTGACCGCCACGCTCGCCCTGTTCATCGCGCCGTTCTGGAAAAATAAAGACGAGAACGCATTCTGGATCTTCCTGTTCAGGAACCTCAAGGCGCTGGTTGTCGGCGCGCTCATCGCAACGCTCCTGCTCGCATCCGTAGAAGCGCTCGTCTTCTGTTTTGGTGCACTTTTCGAACATGAATTCGATGAGAAGGTGTATTTCTACATTTTCTACTTCTGCGCAAGTGCCGTCTTCCCCATACTCTACTTCAGCGGCATCCCCGCCATCGAGGAATGCCACAGCGAAACACCCGTGCTGAACAAGTTCGCTACGAGCACCATCCGGTTCCTCTTCGTGCCGGTACTTTCACTCGCCATACTCCTCTTTTACGCCTACATCGTCAAGTTCATCGTGCTGTGGGATATGCCGCAGGGAATGGTTTCGTATTTCGTCTCGGGATTCATGCTGTACATGCTCGCGCTCGTCACCGTCCTGTACCCCACGCGCCTTGCTCCCGGCAACACGTTCGAGAAAAAACTCCTCAAGGTTTTCCCCGCAGCGTGCATTCCGCTCGTGGCCATGATGTCCGTCGGCCTTATCCGCAGAATCAGCGACTACGGCATCTCGGCAGAACGCATCTACGCCGTCACCATCAACATCTACTTCTACGTCATCATCGCGGTCTTCCTCATCGACAAAGTCAAATGCAAGTCGCGCTACATCGCCGTCATATTCTGCGCGATATTCTTCGTCGTCACCGACACTCCGCTGAGTGCATACAACATTTCGCAGCGCGTATGGATGGGGAGCATCAGGGAAGCCCTTGCCGAAGCGGGCTACACGGAGTTCCCGCTCAGCAAGGATGACGCCCGGAAATTCGTTATTGACCTGCGGAAAAAAGACGACGAAAACTCGAAGCTACTTGTTTCGCGAATGCTCGAGCTTGCCGAAGCACACAACCCGGAATTCACCGAATACCTCCCCATCACAGGATACGACTACGCATTCACCAACGACCTCACCGAAGACGTATGTTGCAATGAAGGTTCGGACAGCACCGGCGAAGAACAGTTCGACCAGTTCGAGGTCAGCATAGAGTACCCCGAGAAGGCGGTGCTCCAGATACCCCGCGGCACGAAGGGCGCCGTCGCCATAGACCATTATTTTGACAACGACGAGTTCGAATTCCTGGGCGACACGCTCACATTCCGCATCTCGCTGAAAGAAGACAGCGGCTGCAGTTGCAACAGCGACGAGAGTGACGCATGCGCCGACAGCACCGCAGGCCCGGCAGGCGAAAGCGCAACCAGGACCGTCTACAGCTTTACCGTCGACAGGCAAGCGCTCAAGCAGGATTCCATAAAGCAAATCAAGACCGACGGGGCTACGTTCGGGATAAAATACCTGCACGCGGAAGAAGAGTCGAAGGATAGCAAGTCCCTACGAATTAGGGGAATATTGTTTGTGGAATAAGCGCGCGACCTAGGTTGACGCAGGTTGATGCGGAAAATTGAAAAATGGCGGTGAAAACGACAAAAAGTTTCCAATTTCACCGCCAAAAATTACTTTATATGTAGTAAAAGTCGCTATTCGAGAAGTATTTTCTCGCCGCCCGGCGGTGAAACGCAATAAAAATAACGATTTTCACCGCCAAAAAGTTACAAAGTAACCTCCAACGCCACGTTTATTTACACACAACATAACAAAGCGGCGGTGAAATTATCAAAAAATTTCCAATTTCACCGCCATTTTCCCAGAAAAGCCTGCACGCATGTACTTTCCGCACGGTTCTCGTTGACGCAAATTATGCATAAAACTATATTTATGCATAATTAAAGCCGGCGCGACCATGGCCTTGAATGGACGCAAAACCCGCGCCAAAAGGAATAAAATTATGGAATACAAAATTAAGGATATCAACCTTGCTGTGGAAGGCCGCAAGGAACTCGACCTCGCCGAAACCGAAATGCCGGGCCTGATGGCGCTGCGCAAGGAATACGCCGGCAAGAAGCCGCTCGCAGGCGCCCGTATTATGGGTAGCCTCCACATGACCGTGCAGACCGCCATCTTGATTGAAACGCTCGTGGACCTCGGCGCCGACGTGCGCTGGGTGAGCTGCAACATCTTCAGCACGCAGGACAACGCTGCCGCCGCCGTGGTGGTCGGCAAGAAGGGAACCATCGAGAACCCGCAGGGCGTGCCCGTGTTCGCCTGGAAGGGCGAAACCCTCGAAGAATACTGGGAAAACACCGCTCGCGCCCTCGTGTGGCCCGACGGCAAGACCGCAGACCTCATCGTGGATGACGGCGGCGACGCCACCATGCTCGTGACCTGCGGCGCAGAATTCGAAGACGCCGGCAAGGTGCCCGAATTCAACCCCGCTACCGACAGCGAAGAATGGGGCGTGTTCCTCGCCACCTGCAAAAAGATTTTCGAGAAGGACCCGAAGCAGTGGACCCGCGCCCGCGAAACCCTCCGCGGCGTTTCCGAAGAAACCACCACCGGCGTGCATCGCCTTTACCAGATGGCCCAGGCTGGCCGCCTCAAGTTCCCGGCAATCAACGTGAACGATTCCGTGACCAAGTCCAAGTTCGACAACCTCTACGGCTGCCGCCACTCCCTCATCGACGGCATCAACCGCGCCACCGACGTGATGATGGCCGGCAAGATTGCAGTCGTGTGCGGCTACGGCGACGTGGGTAAGGGCTGCGCACAGTCCCTGCGCGGTCAGGGCGCCCGCGTGATCATCACCGAAATCGACCCGATTTGCGCACTGCAGGCCGCCATGGAAGGCTACGAAGTCAAGACCCTCGACGAAGTCGTGAGCATGGCCGACATCTTCGTGACCACCACCGGCAACACCGGCATCATCAGCGCCGCGCAGATGAGCAAGATGAAGCACCGCGCCATCGTCGGTAACATCGGCCACTTCGACAACGAAATCGACATGGCCGGCCTCAAGAAGATTCCGGGCATCAAGAGGAACGAAATCAAGCCGCAGTACGACGAATGGATTTTCCCCGACGGCCACAGCATCCTCGTGCTCGCCGAAGGCCGCCTGCTCAACCTCGGTTGCGCTACCGGCCACCCGAGCTTCGTGATGAGCGCAAGCTTCACGAACCAGACCATCGCGCAGATCGACCTCTGGCTCAATGCCCAGGGCAAGCAGACTGTCGCCGGCATCAAGTACGAAAGCGGCGTCGTGTACACGCTCCCGAAGATCCTCGACGAGAAGGTCGCACGCCTGCACCTCGAAAAGCTCGGCGTCCACCTGACCACGCTCACCAAGGCCCAGGCCGACTACATCGGCGTGCCCGTGGAAGGCCCGTACAAAGCGGATCACTATCGTTATTAGACGAGAGGACGCCAGCTTCGCTGGCTACAGACGAGATAAACGATACTAGGCGCTTTAGCGCCTTAGTAGAGTTATCCTCTATGAGGAGACGAGAGAAGCGTCATCCTGAGCCACGTAGTGGCGAAGCCGTCCACCCAGACCCGAATATCAAAGTCCCCCGGCACCTGCCGAGGGATTTTTCTTATACTCTGTTCTTACCGGTTCCAGCCAGAATGCCCTTCTCCGTAATAGAGGGCGGCGTCTTCGGCGGTAAAGTCGTCGGCCACGGTATCACGCGGAGAGAGCCACCCGCGCATCTTCTTGATGCGGGCGCGACGTTCTTCTGCAGAGCGTTCTTCTGCGGCGCGGCAATCTTCATTGTGTTTTTCGTCAAGTGAATCGGCCATGCACAAAAAGATAGATTAAAATCCTCCAAAAAAAAGATTATTTTAAAAGCATGAGCGCAAAAATTCGTAACACCTTTTCTGTGGCGATGTTCGTCATTGCGATCGCCTCGCTTGCCCCGTCCGCCTTCGCGCAAATGGCATCCGACACCGTCTCGTTCGTGAACTTCGAGAACCGCGAAGTCGGCGTGTACGGCAATGCAGAGGCCAAGGAAGACTTCAAGCGCAACGACTACGACAAAAGCTGGTGGTACGCCATGGACAAGAACAATGGCGAAAACTCCAAGGTCGTATACGACGGCGAAGAACACGGAAACGTATTGCAGCTCAAGTACCCCAAGGGCTGCGTGGGCCCGAACGACAACGACACGCCCGCCTGCGCCGCACAGATCATACAGCCTCTCGTGAAAACCGCCGACACCATGTGGAGCGCCTACGACATATTCTTCGAAGACGGATTCGAGTTCCAGCTGGGCGGCAAACTCCCCGGCCTATGTGGCGGCAAGTGCTACACCGGCAACGCCATGCCCGAAACCGGTGACGGCTGGAGCGCACGCATCATGTGGCGCAAGGACGGTAACGCCGTGCAGCTCATCTACTTTATGGGGCAAGAGTCCGTATATGGCGACGACTTCAAGTGGGATTTGAACGGCACCATTCCGCAAAAGAAGTTCACCACCGGCACCTGGCACCGCATTGTGAATAAAGTAACAATGAATACGATAAGCGCGCCCGGCAACGGCGACAAGAACGGCCGCGTGCAGACTTGATTAGACGGCGAACTCGTACTGGACGTGGATACCCTCAGGCTCCGCGATTACGACACCGTGAAAGTCGACAAGTTCTACCTCTCCACATTCCACGGCGGAAGCAGCGCCGAATGGGCCCCCACCCACGACTGCTTTATCCGCTACGACAACTTCACTGTTTCCACCGACTCCATCGCGGTTTCGGCAACCACCCCCGACACCAGCGGCACCGACCGCATCGGGGACCGCCTGCAAAATCGCGCTACAATTGCCCCTGTTGAAAGCTACCGCATCGACGGCACATTTATCGGTCGCAAAAATACCCGCCCCGATGCCACCACGCACCAGCTCAAGAACGGGAAGAGAGTCAAGGTAGTGAAGTAGCCCTATGTAAATTTTTGTATAGGTTATGGCGGTTTTGGGCCGTTTTGAATGTGCACTTAATCACATGTCAACGATTTCAAAATTATTCCTAGCTTACAGGGTAGTCTTTTTTGTAGGCATGTTTGTATTTTGTGGGGCATGAACACGCATGAATACATCATCGTCAAGCAAATCGTGCTGCTTATCGCCGTGGCCGTAACGCTCGGCTTTATCTACGGCTAGTATTTTTATATTTGGTGTATGCAGCCCTACATACACCAGTTCGCCAATTTCCTGCGCATCCACATGGATTCCATTTCGGTGGGCCTTGTCGCAACGCTGTTGATCATTTACGGCGGCTACATCAACAACTACTTCAAAAAAATTACCAGGAGCATCCCGTTCCTCGGGCGCTTCGCGCTGTTCGTGCTGCTGTGCAGCGCGGGCTACGCGTTCCTCTCGTCGCAGCTGGTGAAGGTCATCAAGATGTTCCTGCGCGGGCAGGGCGACTTGCCGCTCATCGGCATTGTCGCGGCGTCGTTCATAGTGCTCGCCTTCTGCGCCCGCAGCGGCAAAGATATCTAGGGCGCTAGCCCTTCCAGTAATCGAGATCCTCGTTCTCCAGGCCCACGCTCTTCGCGGAGAACTGCGGGTTAGCGCGCACCTTGCGCTGGTATTCGTAATCCTTGAGCGCATCTATGGCGACCTTGCCCAGTATAACGCACGCGGGCAGGTTTATAAGCGTCATCCCGGCCATGGTGATGTCGGCCAGGTCCCAGCAGGCGGCCATGGGGATTACCGCACCCACGAGCACCACCAGCGCACAGATTACGTGAAACACCTTCATGAATTTTTCGCCCGGCTTTTTCTTGCCGTTCAAGAAGGCGAGAGCGTTGCGCACGTAGTACAGGTTCCCGAGCAGCGTGGTGAACGCGAACAGCGCCATGGCGATGGTGATGAACACGGGGCCTGCCACACCGAACGTGGTAGATACCGCATCTTGCACGTACTTGGCACCCGCATTGCTTGCATTGCCGGGGACCCCAGAGGCAAGGCACATGAGGGCCGTGGCCGTACAGAGAACCACCGTGTCTATGTACACCGAGAGCATCTGCACCAGGCCCTGTTTTACGGGGTGCGAAACGTGCGCCGACGCGGCGGCATTCGGGGCGGAACCCACGCCGGCCTCGTTGGAATAGAGCCCGCGCTTTATACCGTAAACCAGGCACGAACCGGCGACTCCCCCGCCAATGGCCTCGAAGTCAAAGGCGTCTTCCAATATAGCGGCAATCACCGAGGGGATGGCGTCAAAGTGGTAAATCAGCACGCACAGCGCAAGCCCCACGTACGATATACCCATGATGGGCACCAGCACGCTCGTAGTCTTCACCACGCGCTGGCCACCGCCGAACAGGCACCAGCCCACGAGTACGGCCAATATCGTGCCCACCACCCACGGCGTAACGGAGGGGCTGTAGAACGAATACGTTTCGAAGGTAGACTGCAAGTTGTACGAACAAAGTAAGTTGAAGCCGAACGCGTAAGTGAGAATCAAGAACACCGCGAACGCGGCCGCCAGTTTTTTGCTGTGGAGCGCAAGCTCTATATAGTACGCGGGGCCACCGTAGCACGCCTTGGTCTCGGGGTCCTTGCGCTTGTACACCTGCGCAAGGGTGCTCTCGATAAACGCAGAGGATGCCCCAAGCACGGCAAAGAGCCACATCCAGAACGCGGCCCCCGCACCGCCCAGGCAAATGGCGGTAGACACGCCCACAATGTTGCCCGTCCCCACGCGCGACGCGGTAGAAACAAACAGCGCCTGCATCGACGACACGCCGCCGTGCTCGTGCGGCTTTTCCATTACGGCCTTGCACGCCTCCTTAAGCAGGCGAATCTGCACGAACCTGGTGCGAAAACTGAAGTAGAGCCCGGCCACGCCCAGCAATACCATAAGAATCGGGTAATAGAGCACGCTGTCGAGCGTGTCCAGAACGTTCATTATCATGTCTACCTCGTTACGTCGGGGTTGTTACGCCTTGGGCGCTTCGTCCTTGGGCTGTTCGCCTTTGGGTTGCTCTTCCTTAGGTTGTTCGCCTTCACCTTCGGTACGCTTGAGCACAGTGCGGTGTTTGTACAGTTCGTCCGAAATGTGGCAGAACGCCTCCACGATGGTGGGGTCAAAATGCTGGCCCGCACCTTCGGTAATAATCGCCATGGCCTTCTCGTAGGGGAAGGGCTTCTTGTACACGCGCTCGGCCACCAGGGCGTCGAACACGTCGGCAACGGCCATGATTCGGGCCGACAAGGGAATCGCCTCGCCCCTTATACCGGTGGGGTAACCCGTGCCGTTCCACTTCTCGTGGTGGAAGTGGGCCATCTCGATGGATTCCTTCAGGTAGTTGTCGTCCATCGTGCCGTGCTCGCTGGCATTCGCCTCGATCTTCGTCAAAATCTTCATGCCTTCGGTGGTATGGCTCTTCATGATGTCGAACTCTTCGTTCGTGAGCTTGCCCGGCTTGTTCAGAATCAGGTCGGACACGGCCACCTTGCCAATGTCGTGCAACGGCGCGGAGCGCTTGAGCTTTTCGATGTAGGCGTCGGTCAGGATTTCCTTGAACTTGCCTTCCTTCTGCAGCTCCTTCGCAATCGCTTCCACATAGAACGCGGTCTTCTTGATGTGGTCGCCGGTACTCACGTCCCTCGCTTCCACCATCTCAGCGAAGTTCACGATGATTTCATCTTGCAGGCTGCCGATTCGCTTGAGCGCCTGTTCCAGTTTTATAATGAAGTCGACCGAGTCCTCGCACGTTTTTGTTAACGCCTTGTACAGGTACTCGATTTCGTCCATGGTCTTCACGTCGAGGCCCCAGAGTTCGTGCAGGCTGTCCACGCGGCCCTGTTCCAAGCCGTAGGCAAAGTGGATGGTCGCCGAGGCCATGTTGTTCACGGGGTGAACGATGTTCCTGTTCACAATCTCGAGCACAAGGCTCATGATGATGATGGAGAGGCCGAAGAACATCGAGAGAAGCTTGATAAAGAACTTCGCCTGGTCATAGATGATTTCACCCATCGAAATATCCGCGGCAATGTAGGCGACCGTCTTGCCCGAGGTGTTCTTCAAGGGCCTGTACACGGTCAATAGCCATCCATACTGGTCATCGCTGATAATGGGGTCAATTTCTTCACCCGCCATGAGCTTGTGAAGAACAGGTTTGAACGACGGGTCGAACGGAATGATTTCACCGGGCTGGCTCGGGGCTTCGCCCTCTTCGCTCTCGAGGTCGAACACCACGTGGCACCCGTCATCCAGAATCTTGTACACGTACAGGTATGTCGTTTGCGGGAAGCTCTCCTTGATGCTGCGGAGCTTGTGTTCCACATCCAGGTAGTCGCTGGAACTCTTGCCCACCGTAATGAACTCGTCTACCCTATCGCCATCAATCACCACCGAACCGGCCTTGGTCACGCCCTCCGCGATATCCATAAACTTGCCTATGGACACCTGGCGGTACAGCAGGAACCCGGTAATGCTTGCGAGCGCACCCAGCAAGATTTCCGCAATCACGACCATGATTACGACCTTGCGGAGCAGGGAGAGCTTGACAAGCTTTTTGCCGCGAAGCTTCAAGGTTTCGGACTGGTTCGGGTCGTAAAGGAACACGTAGTTTATGTGGTGCTTGAGATGCATGGGTATCTTGTGGTACACGAGCACCGCAACAATAACGACTATCGCCTTGTCCAAAATATCGATAATGAAGTCGGCGGAAAGCTGCGAGACGAACTTGGGGAATCCGAAGGTCTCGTAAAGGGCTATCGAGAACGGGGCCGAGATGCCCTCGCCAAAATCGTAGCCGTACAAGAAGTACGTAAGCACGGAACCGAGGGCACCGCCAAGCAACGCGAACACCACGATGGCAATTCCGATTTTAGGGATGCTGCGGAAGAACCCCTTCTGCTGAAGGATTGTCGCCGCAACGCCAATAAGGATGCTGATGATGCCGTAGTAGAGCGTGGTGAGGTCGGAAATACCATTGAACGCATTGGAGCAAAAGCCCGCGATAACAGCCGGCAATGTGCCACCGAGCATGGCCGCGAGGATGGTGCCGAGGCAGTCGAAAAAAACGGGGACATGACAAGCGAGAACAATCTTGGAGGGAATTATGTTTATAAGGAATGCCGCGAAAATCAACCCTACGGCATACAGTATTTTCTCGCGTCTAGTCATTAGCGTTCTTTTCATACAGAACCTCTAGAAATCATCCTTTCATCCGACACAATATATAATTTATCATGAATTTAGAAGAAAAATAACAACTTTTCAATTATATCCTAAAAAATTACATACCATCTGCCCTTTTTAATCAAAAAAAAGCCCCCGACAGAGCCAGGGGAGTCTTTTTGGAGCACAGACCTTTCTGCGAAAAAGCCTATTCGGCGAACAGGGCAGTAGAGAGGTAGCGGTCGCCGGTATCCGGGAGGAGTGCCACGATGGTCTTTCCCTTGTTCTCGGGGCGCTTCGCGAGTTCCTTGGCGGCCCAGAGAGCGGCACCGGAAGAAATACCCACGAGCACGCCTTCCTTCTTGCCGATTTCGCGACCAGCTTCGAAAGCGGCCTCGTTCTCGACAGCGATGATTTCGTCATAGACCTTGGTGTTCAACGTGTCGGGCACGAAACCTGCACCGATACCCTGGATCTTGTGGGAGCCCGCAGTACCCTTGGAAAGCACCGGAGAGCTTGCCGGTTCAACAGCCACGACCTTCACGTTCGGGTTCTTTTCCTTGAGGTATTCGCCCACGCCAGAAACAGTACCACCCGTACCGACACCGGCCACGAAGATGTCCACCTTGCCATCGGTATCTTCCCAGATTTCGGGACCCGTGGTGGCCTTGTGGGCAGCCGGGTTGGCCGGGTTCACGAACTGGCCCGGAATGAAGCTGTTCGGGATTTCCTTAGCGAGTTCGTCAGCCTTGGCGATAGCGCCCTTCATGCCCTTTGCACCTTCGGTGAGCACGAGTTCGGCACCGTAAGCCTTCATCAGCTGGCGGCGTTCCACGCTCATGGTTTCGGGCATCACGATGATGATGCGGTAACCGCGGGCAGCGGCCACAGAGGCAAGGCCGATGCCGGTGTTACCCGAAGTCGGTTCGATGATGACAGCACCCTTCTTGAGCTTGCCGCTCTTCTCGGCGTCGTCGAGCATCGCCTTCGCGATACGGTCCTTCACGGAACCGGCGGGGTTGAAGTATTCGAGCTTCGCCAAAATCTTGGCACCGAGACCTTCTTCGACGTGAGTGAGTTCGAGGAGCGGGGTGTGACCGATAAGCTGGTCGGCAGAGGTATAAATCTTAGACATGGTTGAAGTCCTTTTCGCGCCTATAGCGCCGTGATTGTTATTAACGCTCCGTAAACTAGAATCTTTTTCCTATCACTTCAATAGGAAATCAACCGAGCACCACAAAATTTTGCTTACATTTTTCTTACTAATAGTTTTTAGCTATAACTAGCCATCAAATCGGCAGAGCAACTGGTCCAACGTGACGTTGTCCAGGTAACCGCGTATCAGGTTGTCGAGTTCCTTCCACACGGGGAGCGTAACGCAAGACTTGGAACGCGGGCAGGCGTTCACCTTGTCGTCCAGGCACTGCACCGGCGCCACGGATGTTTCCATGAGCGAGAGGATTTGCCATACGCTGCACTTTTCGGGCTTTACCTTGAGGCGGTAGCCGCCGCCCTTGCCACGGGCGCCCTCCAGGAGCTGCCCACGAACGAGGGACCCGAGAATCCCTTCAAGATACTTCTCCGAAATCTGCTGACGGGCCGAAAGCTCGTGTAACTTGACAAAGTCATCTTTACCGCTGCGGGCAAGGTCGATCATCACGCGAAGCGCGTATCGCCCCTTTGTGGAAATGCGCATTTATTCCTCGTTACAGTTATCTAGCGAAGAAATCTAGTAAAAGGCGCCGCGGCTTTCTAGTGCTGCGACATGTACAGCGCCAAATAGTCGATTACGCCCGATTCCGCACCCTTTACCGGCACGTAGCGCAAGTTGTTCTGTGCGTCTACGATAATGGCGAGCCCAGCGATATAGTTGATCCAATGATAGTCCTCGTAGTACTTGAGCGCCACCTTGCCCTCGGAACCGAACACGGCCAAGGGCATCACGAAAATATCGTGCGACACCATGATGCTCACGCGTTTCCACTTGGGCAAGTTCTTGAGAATCACGGACTGCATGAACTCCTGCGCGCGGGGCGCAAGTTCGTAGAGGGCGTCCGGGTACGGCTCGCCGTAGGCCCAGTGGCTCATGAGTTCCACAGAACCGCCCCTCATGCCAAGGTTTGTTCCGTACTGTGCGAGTTCGTCGGCCGAGATTTTCAGGAACCAGTTGCCAGTGATGTCGTAGTTCGTGATGAGCTTCGGGAGGCTCGCTTCGCCGCGGCCCTTCGATATATTGTTCGCGGTCTCGTTCGTGCGCACGAATCCCGAGGTTATATAGCTGAATTCCTCGTCGCTCTTGAGCGTTTTGCCCAGGTCTTGCGCCATCTTCACACCGTTCGCGGTAAGTTCCGTCTCTATTGCCACATCGTCTTCGCGTTCGGAATGGCGGATGATGAATACCGCCTTCTCGGTAGGAGCGAGGCTCTTGTACACGTCGGCGACGGTCGCAAAGCCGTCCTTGTCGAGGGGAACGTCCGCCGGAATCATCGCCGCAGACGATGCGGGCGCATCCGAAGAAGTCACTTCAGGAAATGTCGCCGAAGAAAGCGCCACTTCCGACGACATCGCCGAAGAAGACCTCGTCCGGGAATGCCCGGAACCATGCGAAGAAGAGGCCGGAACGGCCTCCGACGACGGCATCATCGCCGCCGAAGACCCTTCCGGAAAATCTTGCGCAGATGCCCCCCCAAACGAATCCCAGGAGCTAGAATTCAGGCCAGATGAGCACGATTCGATATTCGAAGATTCCGACGAAGCCGGAAGCCCCGTGGAATCGCCAGGTTGCACGCCCGAAGCGGTATCGGCATCACCGCACGCAGCAAGCACCGCGGCAAACGCCAAAGGCGCCGCGACAGCATAAATTTTATACCGCATTAAGAACCCCACTGGTAGTCACCCGCCTCGTACACAGGATTCTCGCCGTTGAATCCGCGCGGGCGCTTGATTTTGTCGTCGAATACGGTCTTGTTGAAGATGCGGAAGTCACCGCGTTCGTAGCTCTGGAACGAGATGTGGCAGAAGATGGGCCCTGCCGGCATATACTCGCTGTAGCTCATGGTGCGTTCGCCCGCGGTATAGAGGTAGTTGAAATACTTGCCGTTCAGTACGATATGCAGCCCGATGTTCCCCACAGTGAACCAGCGCCCCTTCGCGAGGATGTTCTCGTGATGCGTATCGTCGTAGTCCATCACCACGAATTCCGCGTCGCCGCTCTTGTCGAGGTGGAAGCGGTACTTGTGGTTTCCGCCACAGCAGCGCCCGTCAAAGAACCAGGTGTAACCGCTCGCGGCGGCAATGCGCGGGTCGCGTACGCTCGTATCGGGGTGCATCAATTGCTCGTCGGTCACCAGGCGCTCGGGTTCCACCGCGGCAATCAACTGGGCAAGCGTTTTCGGGTTGCTTACCGAAGTAAGCGTCACCTTGTTCTTCGCTTCGCTCATGGCACGGCGGTACAGGCGGTACGGAATGCCGTCGTCGCTGATCATCGTGAGTTCGTCCTGGCTAAACACGTAGTAGGCGTACGTCTTGGTGCCGCTCTTGGTGACCACGTTGAAGCTTCGGTTGTTGAGGGTGTACCATTGGCCAGAAACGTTCGGGAATCCCGATACCGCGGCGTTGCCGTCTTCACCGATAACGACGGTGTAGTCATCGCTTATCCACGCCTCGTCGGCTGCGGTAATCAGGCGGCAGTCGCGGTTCTTGTCGCCCTGGCAGGCGGCTGCCGAGGGGTTCGCCGCCTCGCAAGCGCTTACCATGCCCGGCACAAGTTCGGTGGAAGCGCCCAGGCGGAACCCCATGTCGGCGGCACCGTCACGGCTACGGATGGCCCGGCGGCTAACCCGAGCGAACTCGGCGGGCTCGCCGTAACTGCCGCCCCGGCGCGTCTTGTTGCCCGAGCCCGTAAGCTGTACCGGGTTCACCTTGTCGCCCGCGGTGTATCCCACGAGCCAGTCGTACACCCATTCCCACGAGTTGCCGCTCATGTCGTAAAGTCCCAGCTTATTCGCCTTCTTGGTCGCCACGTCGTGCGCCTTGCCGCCGCTGTTCTCGGAATACCACGCCACGTCATCGGCCGTGTTGCTGCCCGAGAACTTGAACTTGTCCGCAACGCCGTCCTTGCCGCCACGCGCCGCGAATTCCCATTCGGCATCCGTCAATAGGCGGTACTGGTGGCCCGTAAGCTGCCCCAGCTTGCAGGCAAAATTATTAGCGTCAAACCAACTCACGCCAATTTTGGGCGCCTTGTCCGATTCCCATGCGTTCTTCTTGCCGCCCATCACCGCGTTCCACTGCGCAATGGTCACCTCGGTAGGCGCGATGTGGTAAGCATCCACCGTCACCTTGTGCGAAGGTGTCTCGTAAATCTTGTCTTGCTCGGCGCAGTTGTCGCAACCGCGCGTGTAGCTGCCGCCCGGCACGTACACCATGTTGAATGCCACGCCGTTCACCGTGTCCGAAAAATTCTCGGGCGCCACGTAAACGTAGTCGGTAACGCTGGAACTTGACGCTACTGCAGGCCCGCCCGACGACATCCCCGGCCCTTGCGAAGAGCCTGGCAACGCTCCTTGCGAGCCGCCCTGCGATGTGCCGGATTGCGAAGCCTGCGAATTTCCTTGCGAAGTGCCGGACTGCGGGCCCCCTTGCGAATCGCCCGCCTGCGACAAATTGTCGCCCGCGCCCTGCGCGGAACTACCCGAAACTGACCCCGACGACAAAAAACCCGCGCCATCTTGTGAAAGCGTATCGTTCCCTACAACGGGTTCATCATTAGCTGTAACGGAAGAATCGTCTGAACAACAGAGCACTCCGGCGGCACAAATACACGCCACCAAAACACCCGAAAAATGATAGCGCATGCCACCAACCCCCATTTCGAGTTTAAACCATAACCTTACTTAATATATCTCTAAAAGAAAATACCAGTTTGTAAAAAAATCAGAACATGTGGACATTTCTGTCAAGATTTATCCATTTATTATTTTCTGTCAACGCGCACAATCTGGCAAAAAAACATATATTGACCGCGTGAAGAAGTTTTTTACGATACAGGCGATAATGGCTCTCGTTGCCGGAATTTCGCTATCGCACGCAATTACGTCCATACCCATCGACCAAGTCAAGGCATCGGCCACCCTGCTCGACAAGGACAAGGCGAACTATAGGCCCGAAAACATGATCATGAAAAAGAACGTCCACCCGTTCTACCAGTCATGGGGCGCCCCGTACCAAGACAAGCCCATCACCCTCGAGTTCACCATGGGCGCACAAGAAGTCAGCGTGCTCACCATATTCAACGGCAACATGCGCGACTCGGCATCGTACGTGAACAACAGTCTCGCCAAGACCATCAAGATTTACCTGAACACCAAGGGCAACCTCATCAAAACGGTCACGCTCGCCAAGCCCAAATGGGTCGGTTACAAAAAATCGCGTCCCGACATCATCGCATTCGACAAGCCGCTCCAGAACGTGCGCAAGATATTCGTCGAAATCGAAGACATCTACCCGGGCAAAAAATGGCCCGACGTGTGCATTTCCGTCATGAAGTTCTGGGGATTCCCCAGGGTGCCGCGCAAGTTCGACATGGGCAAAATGACCGACCCGCGCGACGGCAAAAAATACAACACCGTCAAGGTGGGCGGGCAAACATGGATGGCACAAGACCTGCAGTACAAAACTCCGGGCAGCCGCACGTTTACAAACCCCGCGTGGAAAAAGCCAAAGGCGCTCCCCGCCGATGCAGGCCTCGAGTACCCGGAATCCGAAATCTCTAGCGGAATCTGCCCCAGCGGCTGGCGCCTGCCCAAGGCCGCCGAACTCGCGAACCTTCGCCAAGAGCTCCCCGCCACCGCCTCTTACGACGACCTCTTCGAGAAATCGAACCAAAAGCCCTACTACGCCATATACGAATACGGCAACCTCGGCGGCGATCAAGTGTTCCCCACCGACGTGGAGATGTTCTTCTACCCCACCGACGCGTACGGCCTGAACGTTTCCACGCTCACGCGCCATTACTACGAAGGCGAATGCTCCCAGGACCATGCCGAATACTTCGCGTTCTCCTCTTACTGGACGCTCGACTCCAAGGAGATTCCGCTGTGGCCCGACGATTTTGGCAACGTGGAAGTCAAAAAGCTGCGCCACTACCGCTTTGGCGGAAGCGACTACTGCGAAGCAATGCTGTGCCGCGACGACTACCACTTTGTACGCTGCGTCAAGGGCGACTACATGACGGACCCGCGCGACGGACAAACGTACAAGACGGTCAAGATCAATGACCAAACATGGATGGAAGAGAACCTGAGATTCGAGATGAACGGGAGCACCTGCCGCGACGGCATTCCCGAAAACTGCAACGAATTCGGCCGCGAATATTCATGGGATATAATCCAGGCCGCCTGTCCCGCCGGCTGGCACCTGCCCAGTGAAGAGGAATACAAGGCATTCACCGACGCCACTCCCGGCGATAAACCCGCCCTCTGGAACATCCCGCACATTGAATGCGAGCCCGAAACCTGCGATTCCACGGCCATCCCGCTCCCGGATACCACGCTAAAACAGCCAATTCGCTGCGTAAAAGACGTTAGTTTGTAAAAAAATCCAAATCGCCCTCCCCCATTAGCCTTCAAGAATATATTTTTGAAGGAAATGGAGGAAATATGGGCAAATACCTGCAAAAGGGATGTTTGGTATTTGTAGCATCGGTTTTTTGGGTTTCATTGGCATCTGGGTGCGGTGACGACTCCGCCTCTGCCGATCCACAGAACACTTCCGAACTCGGCTTGAGCAGCGATCTTTCTGACGCTTCCGCCGATTCTAATTCCGGCGACTCGTCCAATGGCGCGCCCAATGGCGCGTCCGAAGATTCGTCCGGCAATACGTCTAACAATACGTCCGCGGGCAACGGTACATCTGCGGGTAATTCATCCGGCAACGCTTCGAGCGGCACATCTGAAGGCGCGTCCGGCGATGCGTCTAGCAATTCGTCCGGCAAATCTTCGGATAACGGCGACAACGCACAATCCGGAACCAGCGCAACGTCTACCAGCGCTACATCCACAAGCGCAACGAGCGGGAACAGCGCGGGCGACGGCAACAGTGCAGGTTCCACAAGCGCAACATCTACAAGCGCAACGTCCACAACGTCCGGCAACACAAGCGCGGGCGCCAACAGCTCCAGCAGTGTCACAAGCGCAAGCAGCGGCACTAGCGGCGGCTTCGGTGGCAGCGGTGTCTACAATACGTTCGGCACCGAGTTCACGCTCGACCCCTCACAAATGCAAGGCTGCATCATGATTACGGACGACTATTGGAACCGCACCCTAGTCGGCTTTGAAGATCCCGTTTGCGTCGTAGACCAGCTCATCTCGGCGCTGGTCGACACTCTCGTGAACCGCGGCGACAGCCCGGAAGTGGCCAAAGAAAAAGCGACCGAAAAACTCTATTCCACATTTATCACCGATCCCTCCGAAATCCCGGAAGGCAGCTACAATGCGGCATACATCGGAACCGCGCTCATAGAACTTGTACCCAGGGACACTCTAGGCTATACCTACAGGAGCGACTTCATCAAGGCGCTGGCGCAAGACAAGCCCATCGATAAGGCCATGAGGTGCGTATCCTTCACGGACCTCCCGTCAATATATGCCTCATTCTTGCACGGTCATCCCATATCGCTCGGAGCGCCTTACCCCACCGGGGCAATGGTCAAGCGCCAAACATTCTATTACTGCGGCGAAGTCCCCGCCTGCGACGACGCACATCAAGACGTCATCATAACGTACATGTGCAAACCGGATATTCCCCCTTGCCTTAGCGATGGCAACAGGCTCCTTTGCCAGAATGGCACATGGGCGCCACCGACCCGCCTCTACTACGAAACGCACAACCACGCCTGCACCGTCAACAACACGCGCATTCCCAGCGATTCCGTTCCGGGAGCATTCTACGTGTGTCACGAGGGCAAATGGTACACGTCCGAGACAAACAAGCTCGACACGCTGCCGCAGGAATACTTCTTCAACCCGGATTTAAGCTATGGAACCATGACGGACCCGAGAGACGGGAAGCAGTACAAGACCACCACCTACAAGAACCAGGTGTGGATGGCCCAGAACATCGACTACTACAGCGAAACGGACACCCATCTAAAAGACGGAGCCAAGTGCGCCCCGTTCATCGAGTGCGACTACGGGCGCTTCTACAAGAGAAGCGCCGCCAAATATGCGTGCCCCACCGGATGGCGCCTGCCCACACAAAGCGACGTGTCCCATTTAGTCGACATGACATACACCGACGCCAACAACTACATGCCAAAGCTGTTCTCCCAGCTGTCGGGCGTCCGTAAGGCCTCCGACGATTTCGGGCTGTCCATATTGAAAATGTACGGCATCGATTCCTATGGCACGTCTACGACCATGAGCGGTTACGGACTTTTCTGGCTGGACTCGGGACTGTTGCTCTTGCAGAACACCAATGCGCGCATACAAACAACCGACTATGGCGAGTACTTCCCCGTACGCTGCATAAAGGAATAGCGGTTAATCATCCTTGCGGGGGCGGCATAAATTCGTACTTGCCGTCACGGCAGACGAAGTCGCAGCGGTCCTCGGTAATCCAGGAAGTTTCCGGATCCCTCTCATCGCAAGGCTGGCCAATTATGTCGCTCTGCCAGCATTGCTGGAAACCGCCCAGGCAGTCTTTGTCATTATCGCAGTTGCTGTAGAGGCTCGAACGCTTTACCCACTTGCCTTCGACACA
>JAEEGH010003966.1_pt1 | contig 38334 bp, 29 predicted proteins | sample 9134181 | NCBI WGS metagenome assembly JAEEGH01 (sample SAMN16246544, study PRJNA631951) | gut metagenome | biome: gut microbiome; feature: rumen; material: DP-attached | host: Bos | place: Iran: Karaj | collected 2018-10 | reverse complement strand
TGGTAAGGTTCTGCGCGTTGCTTCGAATTAAACCACATGCTCCACCGCTTGTGCGGGCCCCCGTCAATTCCTTTGAGTTTCATACTTGCGTACGTACTCCCCAGGCGGCATACTTAACGCGTTGGCTGCGGTACCCGGGGCGAACCCCGGACACCCAGTATGCATCGTTTACGGCGCGGACTACCAGGGTATCTAATCCTGTTTGCTACCCGCGCTTTCGAGCCTCAGCGTCGATAAGTCCCCAGCAGGCTGCCTTCGCCATCGGTGTTCTTCCTGATCTCTACGCATTCCACCGCTACACCAGGAATTCCGCCTGCCCCTGAACTATCCAAGATGTCCAGTTCGAACTGCAGGTCCGGGGTTGGGCCCCGGGATTGTACAATCCGCTTGAACATCCGCCTACGCTCCCTTTACGCCCAGTGATTCCGAACAACGCTTGCACCCCTCGTATTACCGCGGCTGCTGGCACGAAGTTTGCCGGTGCTTCCTCTCGAGGTACATTCCCCCGCGGCCGAAACCGCGTATTATTCCCTCACGACAGTGGTTTACACACCGAAATGCTTCTTCCCACACGTGGCGTTGCTGCATCAGGGTTTCCCCCATTGTGCAATATTCCCTACTGCTGCCTCCCGTAGGAGTCTGGGCCGTATCTCAGTCCCAATGTGGCCGATCACCCTCTCAGGCCGGCTACCGATCGTCGCCTTGGTGGGCCGTTGCCCCGCCAACTAGCTAATCGGACGCAAGCTCATCCCGCATCGATGAATCTTTCGTCAACCCCGGATGTCCGGGGCCACGTTATTCGGTATTATCCGCGCGTTGGCACGGCTATCCCAATATGCGGGGCAGATTGCTTACGCGTTACTCACCCGTTCGCCGCTATCCTTGCGGACCGCTCGACTTGCATGTATAAGACACGCCACCAGCGTTCGTTCTGAGCCAGGATCAAACTCTTCATTGATTTTTTAAAGTCTTGGTCCCGTTATCACGTTCGTAATTGACTTCAAGAATTAACTTCTTGGTCCGTCACTAAGCACATCTCCGATTCCTTCAATCTTCCCGGCGGCCGCTCGGGCCTCCGTCCTCTTCCGTTCGGGCTCTCAGCCGTCCCGTTCGAGGGTGAGGCCAATTATAGAATTTTCCACGACAATGTCAAGGGTTTTTCTCAAAAAAATTCATTTTTTTTTCATTTTTTTGAAAAAACTCGGAAAAACCAGAACATATCCAGCTTAAAAACGCAATATCAACAAACAATTCACACTGGTACATCGACAAAACGCGCCTATCGCGCTTTTGCGCCCCTCCATAAGCCAAATTTTTTCAGCAAAGTCCGTTTAACGACGACTTGCGGCATTCAGCCTGAACGCAACGCAGGCGATATCGACGGCACGGGGCAGGCTCATCTCGCGGCTCATGCCCTGCGGCAAATTGCGGAACCCGACATTCTGGATTTTTTCGTACAACTTCCGTATCGTCTCGGCCACGGGAGCATCCGTTTCCGCATCGGTATTGCTTGCCGCATTCTGCAGCAGGTTCAGGAGCATGAATCCGGCACCGAAGCGTTGCTGCCTATCGACAAGCGTGTTGAGGCGCGACGTGTCGGCCACGAGAAAACCTATTTGCAACAAGGTATCACCCGCAAGTTTCACTTTCACCTGGCGTTCCACGGCAGAAGCCGGCCGCACCGATTTCTGCAGAGGCTGCATGTAGGCGGCAAAGGCGCGCGATTGCAGCTGCAGGTTCGTAGCCGCTTCACCACACTCGCGGTTCGCAACGGCAAGAGCCGTAGACTTGGCACATTCCGCCCTGTAATTCGCCATTACAATTATGTTATCTGCAATATCGAGGTAGTCACCGCAGGCTCCCGCGACAAGGATGAAATTCATACCCGCAGAAGCAAGGCCGCGGATGCGGTCAGTAAGCGGGATAAGCGGTTCGCGGTCATCGCCCAGGAGCTTGCGTACACGCATGTCGCGGATAAGGAAGTTCACCGCCGAGGAATCCTCGTCAATGAAGAACGTACGGGATCCGGCCTCCATCGCCTCGAGTAGGTTTGCAGCCTCGCTCGTGGAACCCGAAGCCGAAAGCGTAGTGAAGCACTTGGTACTCACGCCTCCTGGCAAGTCGCGCACGAACATCGAGAGATCCGTTTCACGCACGCTGCGCCCGTCCTCCACCCCCACACGGAGTGCCGTCTCGTCCACAACGATGCCTTCGCGTCCGTCGCCCGGGATATGGGGATATACCGCACGCGTCAATGCCTGCAACAGGGTCGACTTCCCATGGAATGCTCCGCCCGTGATGACCGTGATGCCCTTCGGGATTCCCATGCCACGGATTTCTCGACCGCACGCGTTCAAGGTCACCGCCATCTCGTCGGGAGCAACAAACGGAACGGCACCTTCGAGCGGCATCTCGCTCAAGCCCGAAGCTCGCGGGAGCACCGCACCGTCGGGCACGAACGAACACAGTCCGCGCCCGTCGAGCTGCTCCAGAATTTCTTTGCGTTCGGCCAGCACGCGGTAGTGCTCCTGCATCGCAGGCTCGTCCGCCTTATTGTAGTAGAGTCCCGCCGACACGAGGTCGGGCATGACCATCGTCAAAATTTCGGCAGCGGATTGCGCCTGGATCTTGCGGCCGTCGCCGGGAAGCCTTACCTGCAGGCATGCACGGAGTTCGCCGTTATCGATCCACAGGCTGTTCCGCACCAGCATCTCGGGTCCAGCCGAATCGAACACGACAGCAGCATCCTTCCCCGGATACTTTTCCTGCACCTCTCTGCCTAGACGTCGCATCAAGAAATCGCTCAGCGCGAGCCTGCGTTCAAAGTTCGAGCCCCATTCCGGAGCATAACCCAGCATCGAGAGCCCGGCCCTGACCAGAACCCTCGAGGGAGGAGCAAACGGATCTCCCTGCACATGGATGAACTCCAGAGCAAAGTCGCCAAAATCCCAAGGTTTTTCGGCAAGACTCTTGTAGAGTCCGTAGTTCTTGCCGTCCAGGATGCGGATTTTTTGGTATAGGGCTTTCATATAAAACCGGGCTACAAGGGCCGCTTTAAAAGAATTTTACCTACAAAATATTAAAAAAGTGAGCCACATCAGTGAAAACTTTATATTTTAGGGTAAAACGCAAATAGGAGCAATCTAATGAAGAAACTCTATATCTTCGCCCTTATAGTGGCATTCCTCTTTACGGCAGCTGTCGCCGACGACGATCCACCTCCGCGCGGCAAGGCCGCAACCGTCACCATCATCACCAACCCGCCCAACAGCGATGTGTACCTTGGCGGAGAACTCCTGGGCAAGAGCCCCATCGAGAACATGCAGGTGCAGTCCGGTCGCCAGACCCTCATCGTCATCGACCAGGGCTACGAACTGGTGAACCAGCGCGTGAACGTGTGGCCGGGCAAGGACAAGCGCAACACCTTCGACTACGGCACCAAGATCCCGAAGGGTCACATCGAAGTGACGACCATCCCGGGCAAGTGCCTCATCTATGTCGACGGTGAAAACTCCGACAAGACCGACGGCGCCGCTCTCACCATCCACAACCTCGATGCAGGCGACCACCTCGTGCGCGCGGAATGCTCCAACCGCAAGTCCGCCGAAATGCTCGTGACCGTGAAGGGCGAAGAGACCGTGAAGATTACGCTCGACGCTACCGCCGGCAAGAAGAAAAAGAAGTAATCACCACTCCGACAGGTCGCGGAAACAGCAAAGGACGCTGATGGCGTCCTTTATTTTTTTCATCGCATACGCTTGCGTATGCGCGAGGCAAGCACACGCTTGCCGAAGTTTTTCGTTTTACTTTCCGCAGGTCGCCTTGACCTGCTGTTCCAGTTCCTTGAACTTGAGCTTGCCGATAGCCTTGGAAACGGCCTCTCCTTCCGTCTTCCCGACACCCTTGGAGGTCTTCGAGAAGCTGACCCTGTCACCGGAAACCGATACGGCCACATCAAAGGACAGCAGCTGGTTCAGGGAACTCTTCGGCGTCGATTTCACTTCCGCATTCAGGAGCGGGAAACCGGCATCGTTCCCGACAAAGATCGACTGTTTGGCCATCTGGTCGGTCAACGCCTTGCATCCGTCAGCGCTGCCCTTACAGTCGAGGCGCACGTTGCATGCCGGCATCTTCACCTCGTACTGGACAACGAAGCCCTGCGTCATCCCGGCAGCCTTCAAGATGTCCTTCGGGAAATTGGGAACAAGCGAAATCGCATGCTTCCCGGAACCGAATTCCACATTCTGGATGGTGAACAGGGCAACGCCCTGGTCCTGCGTGCGGCGTTCAGCAAGGACCTTGCCGTTCTGTACCGCCTTCAACGGGAAGTCCGTCACGATACCGTTCGCATCGGTAACGGTCACGTTCAGGTCGGCGATGATATCCTTGTCGATTACCGGGAGCGCGGGAACCGCCTCTACCTGGATATTCGCAAGTCGAGATGCGATGGCAGCCTTGAGGCCCGGAAGATCGTGCTTCAGGTTGTACGAATCGTTCAGGGTAAACACCTTGGCAAGTTCCGCCTTCAGCTGCGCATAGGGCTGCAGGAGCGACTCCGCGGCAGCAAGATTGCGAACGGCCTCGTCGTAGCGGGATGCGTCAAGCGCGGCACGGCCGGCAGCCTCGAACCTTTCCAGTTTTTCCTTCGCTGTCGCCATCTGCAAGCGGATGTTGTTCGTCATCTCGTCGACATCGAGGGTCGCCGTCGCACGGAACTTCTTACCTTCCTTCGGGAGCGGTGTCACCTTGATCCACTTGAGGTCGACATTTGTCTTCACGTTCTTGCTGGTCGTATAGGTCTCGGAAATCGTTTCCTTGCCGTTCGCCGTCACGTCGGTTGTCTGCAGGCGGTCATCGGCCTTGACCGTCGACGAAACCTGCTTTGCGACACCCGCTATGGCGGTATTGTTGGCTTCTTCCTGCGATACGACAGACGAGGCCGTATAAGTGATAACCTTTCCCGCAAAGGCAGCAACGGACAGCGACAGGAGCAAAAACGCAATCTTCTTGATATTCATCTTACTTCAACTCGATAAGAATTAGCTTCTTGGTGATGTTGATTTTCTTGACAGTCACCGAGCCCTTCATGCCGCGGCGGATGTAGCTGTACACTTCCTGCGAATCGGAGAACTTGTTCATGTCCGCGAACACGGTAAGATCGATGGTCTTCGCAGTCATCACGTTTACGCTCACGCGCTTGAACGCCTTCTTCAGGAGCTGGTTCACGTCGTCCTGGATATCCTCGACACGCTGCTCGTCGAATTCGCCCTGGAGCTTCATGATAACCTTGTACTGGACACCGTTCTTGCGGTCCACATCCCAGTAGCCCCTAATCTTCTTTTCGAGCCCCGGCATCGCGCGTGTCGCGGCCGCATACACGGCATCGGCAATCTCGCCACGGGAGGTGCCCGAGACCATGGCCTGGCTTGTCTGGCTGCCCAACAGGCGGGCAGTCGCGGCCTCGTAGGCGCTAAGTTCAATCAGCACGACGCCCTTCTCGATAGATGCAGCGAACTTCACATAGATGTCGGCACCAAGGGCAAGGCTTGCGAGATAGGAGAGATCCTCGTCCGTCTCGGCGATATCCTGCTGCATCTGGATAACCTCGTTGAGGGTCTCCTGACCTTCCAGCGACTTCACCTCGTACTGGCGCTGCGTCAAGTAGCTGTTGATGGCCTCTGTCGCCATACGGTTGTTGGGGTTGCTCAAGAACGACTGCAGGTCGTTCATGCCCTTGGTTTTCTGAGCCGGAACCGTGATTATCGTGGGCATGGGATAGTCGCCCGCAAAGGAAGAATTCTGCTGCGAGGATGACCTCGGGACAGATGCGGATGCCGGAGCCGGTGCCGCGACCGGTTGCGCAGGCTTCTGCGCGGGAGCTGTTTTCGGAGCAGCCCCATCCAGTTCGTCGTAGGCACGCGAAGCGTCACGCTTCGTCTCCCCCCTCGCGGGCGCCCCGAACGCAAGGCCGACCAAGCAGCCAAACAGGATTATGAATTTAGCGATACTACGCATATTTTTACCTTCTTTCAAACATCTTGCTACACCAAGCATGCCCGACAGTACCGTGTCAAGGCCGCCCTAGCACTAGCAATAGATAGTAATATATACTTTTTTCTGCCATGTCAGTAAAAAAAGGTCCAAAATGTGTGACAAAAATCCCATTTGTCCGATAAAAGGGCATAAAACGGGGCCAACACCGCCTTTTTCTTCATTTTTCAGCCCTCCGGGTATCCGTTTTTTGATTTTTTTTTCTAGTTTCAAATTTGAAAGTTAATCCAAGGAGTCAATATGAACTTCAAAGCAGTCCTTGCGGCAGGCGCCCTGCTTGCAACCCAGTCTTTCGCCATCATCGGCGTCGGTGCCCACTACACCCCGAATTTCGGGACAAAGATGACAGGTTACCCCTCCGACCCCGACAGGTTCGGAAACAGCGTCAACGTCACGGACGCAGGCGAAGTCAAGCTCTGGCACGGCGGGTTCGACGAGATGATGCACGGATTCGGCTTCAAGGTGTGGGTGGACATCCTCCCCATCGTTGACGTGGAAGCCACCTTCAACATCCAGTTCGGTTCCTATGACGCGTCGCTGTTCGTAATCAACGATCCCCTCTCCGCCCTCCAGGGCGCAGGCGACGCTGGCATCGACGCCTACAAGCAAATCGACCTCGAGATCGAACTCGGCGGCACCCCCTTCGGCAAGGCCAACCCGAAGTTCGTGCAGATGAACGGTGACCTCTCCATCACCTATCCCATCACGTTCATTCCCATCATCCGCCCCTACATCGGCGGCGGCATCACCTACTACATGAATACGTTCATCCTGAACCAGCCCTTCACCAAGAAGGTCATCGGTGACACCTACACCGACCTCGTGAACGAATTCCAGGCCGAGATGGAAAAGACCGCAAACGACATTGCAAACGACCCGACCAAGCTGCTCGATCCCAATTCGATTGCCCTCCCTGACGCAAGCGACCTTTCCCAGAGGCTCGTCGACAACATGGTCGAGAACCTCCAGGAAGCGGCCCTCGAAGAAGGACTCAAGACCAGCATCGGTGGCCACATCCTCGTGGGCATGCGCGCCAAGCTCCCGATCATCCCGATCGCCGCTTACGCGAACTTCAAGTACTACTTCGGCGGCGACTTCCCCGAAGAAGTCGAACCGGGCAGGATGGCAGCCGAAGTCGGTGTAGGCTTTGCACTTTAATTAAGGAAGGAATAGAAAGGAATCAAAGATGGCTCTCAATCCAAGCAGTACAAGCATCCTCATTGTCGAAGACGAAATTGCCATTGCCGAAGGGCTCGTGGACCTCTGCGAACTCAACGGCTACAACGTGAAGCATGTGGCCGATGGCGAAAGCGGACTCTCCGAAGCGCTTTCCGGCCAGTATGGCCTGGTTCTCCTCGACGTGATGCTCCCTGGAATGAACGGCTTCGAAGTCTGCGACAAGATTCGCGAAAAGGACAGAAGCCTCCCCATTATCATCCTCTCGGCCAAGAATACCGACGAGGATATCATCAACGGCCTCAAGTTCGGCGCCGATGACTACATCCCGAAGCCCTTCTCCGTTCCCATGCTGCTCGCCCGCATCGAAGCGGTACTGCGCAGAAGCAGGCAGTCGCTCGAGAACGAAGGCAAGCTCGCCGCCGGTAACCTCCGCGTGAATTTCCGCGAATACGCAGGTACGCGCGGCAAGGAAGAACTCGCATTCACCCGCAAGGAAATCGAAATCCTCGAATACCTCTGGAACAATCGCGACCACGCCGTCCCGCGCTCCGAACTTCTCCGCGAGGTCTGGGGCTACGAGAACGCCGAATCCGTAGATACACGTACCGTCGATATCCACATCACCAAGTTGCGCAAGAAAATCGAGGACGACCCGTCCCATCCGAAACTGCTGGTTACCTTCCGCGGTGAAGGATACCAGATGCGGTCGACGCCTGAATGCACAAAAACCGTCTAATTGCGATATTCGTCGCAATCTTCGTTATCATAGCAGTCCCCATCGCGGGACTGCTCTATGACTCATACCTGCACATGCAGGACGACGCCAAGGCGGAATGGGCCATGCACGCCAACCAGGTGCTCAAGATGGCCAACAACCGCATCAAGGCAGATCTCGCCATCGAGAACAAGCGCTCGTTCATGGAATACCGCTTCATCAAGGTGGCAAAGACCATCTCGGCGGGCGAGCAACCCACATACTCGGACCTCGCGCTCAACTTCCCGGTATCGTCTTGCGACAACGACTCCACGAAGGGAGACTACTGCAGCCAGTACACGGGACTGATCGGACATTTCCAGATTGACCCGGACGGCGTGTTCAGCACACCCTATCTGCCTGCAGGCGCTCTCGGCCAGGTGCAGCTCGAGAACCGCGAAGTCCGCGAGTCCTTCCAGAACAGGCTCAAGTTCATTGTCCGCGACATGGGCATCAAGAACAAGAAGGCCACTTCGCAGGATTCCCTCAAGAACTCGAGCGCCCTCGACCAGCTCGCCAACGAAGTGGACCTCTCCAAGCGCAAGAAGGAAACGAAGCTCCGCGTGGAAAGGACATCCGAACAGGAACAGTTCGCATTCAACGTGGAATCGGCCAAGAGGGACACCTCGGGACTTTACCGCATCTTCCCCTACGTGGGCACGATGGACATCTCCATCGAGTCATTCCAGGTCGAACTGGACAACCGCTATATCGTATTCTACAGGAGCGTGCTGCGCGGCGAGGAAAATTTTGTGCAGGGGTTTGTCGTAGACCTCCGCGAATACCTCAAGAGCATCGTGAGCCTCGAAATCAACGACTACGAGAACAGCGACAACCACCTCTCGCTCCGGTTCTTCAACAAGGGAGACCAGATTATATCGTTTGGCGACAGGAACCGCAAGACACTCAAGGTATTCGAGGAACCCCTCACCGAGCCGCTCGACGGAATCACACTCGCCATGTATATCGACGAGGATGCCGAAAAGTCCAGCTCCAGCGACCAGCTCATTTCGAACGGCGACCTGCTCATCCTCATCGGCGGAATCATGTTCCTGCTCCTGGGCGGCGGCCTTGTCTCAATCTACCGACTCACGCAAAGCCAGCTGAACCTCGCGCAGAAAAGGCAGGATTTTATCTCGGCGGTGAGTCACGAACTCAAGACTCCGCTCACCTCGATCAAGATGTACGCCGAACTGTTGCAGAACTCGTGGGTGGCAAACGAAGAGAAACGCCACAAGTACTACAACCTTATCGCAAGCGAGGCGGAACGACTCACGAGGCTCATCCAGAACGTGCTTAATTTGTCCAAACTCGACGGCAACCGTTGGACAGTGCAGCTGCGGCAGGACAGGCCCAAGGCCGTCCTCGACGACTTCGTGGCGACCTATACGCGCAACGTCGAAAAGAACGGGTTCTCGCTCACGGTCTCCTGTGACACGAGCGCAAGCGAGGTCTCGCTCATGATGGACCGCGACGCCGTGATGCAGATCCTGATGAACCTGGTGGACAACTCGCTCAAGTTCTCGAAGAACGCCGACTACAAGATGATCGTCATCGAGCTCAAGAAGGAAGGCAACCACGTGTACCTCGCCGTACGCGACTACGGTCCCGGCATCCCGCCTTCCGAGATGAAGAAGGTGTTCCAGGAATTCTACCGCGTCGAAAACGAGATGACGCGCGAGACCAAGGGCACGGGCATCGGGCTTTCCATGGTGAAAAAGCTCTGCGCACTTTCGGGGATGACCATCGAGCTCGAGAACGCAGGACCGGGATTGAGGACAAAAATCCACTTCCCGCCCGCATCCACCTAGCCTCTTTTTTTGTATCTTAGGAGCTGGCCCCGCCGAAAGGGCCAGTGAACGCAACAAGGATTAGGCTATGACACAGGAAGACATTCTCCAGAATCCGGACCAGTACAACCTCTCCATCGAGACGGTCGGTACGGGCACGCTCAAGTCGCCCATGAAGGGCATCCAGTTCGTATCGGAAGAAGACCGCATCAGCCTTACCACGGACGTAAAGCGCATCCGCGAATTTTACGAGAAGGGAATCGCAGTCCCCTCGCTCGAAGCGGCGGGTCCGCGCGAGACCATTTTCCACGACCCCGCATGGACACGCGCGGGAATCGTCACCTGCGGTGGCCTCTGCCCCGGCCTCAACAACGTCATCAAGGGCCTCGTTCAGGTGCTCTGGTTCGACTACGGCGTCAGGAACATTTTCGGCATCCCCTACGGCTACCGCGGACTCAACCCCGCCTACGGCTACTCGCCCATCGTATTGAACCCGGATGTCGTCGACTCCATCCAGGAAGACGGCGGCACCATCCTCGGGAGTTCTCGCGGCATGCAGGAACCTGCCATCATGGTGGACACCCTGATGCGCCTCAACATCAACGTGCTGTTCTGCATCGGCGGTGACGGCACGCTGCGCGGGGCACACGCCATTGCAGAAGAAGTGAAGAAACGCCGCCAGCCCATCTCGGTCATCGGCATCCCGAAAACCATCGACAACGACCTGAACCTCATCGACCGCACGTTCGGTTTCGAGACGGCGGTGCTCTCCGCGACCGACGTGATTACGAGCGCGCACAACGAAGCGAACGGAGCGTTCAACGGGCTCGGTCTCGTGAAGCTCATGGGCCGCGACTCGGGCTTCATCGCCGCCTACGCAGCCCTTGCCACGACCGTCGTGAACTTCTGCCTCATTCCCGAAGTGCCGTTCACGCTAGAAGGACTCTTCAAGGCGCTCGAAAGCCGCTACAGCAGCGGCAAGACGCACGCGGTCATCGCCGTTGCAGAAGGCGCCGGGCAGGAACTCTTCAAGGACCAGGAAGAACGCCGCGATGCGAGCGGGAACATCCTGAAAAACGACATCGGCGAATTCCTCACGCGCAAGATTAACGAACACTTCAAGAAAGTCGGCAAGGAAGTGAACATCAAGTATTTCGACCCGAGCTACATGGTGCGCAGCATCCCCGCGAAGGGAACCGACGCCATCTTCTGCTTCCAGCTTGCAGAAAGCGCCGTGCACGCAGGCATGGCGGGCAAGACCGACATGGTGGTGGGCAGCATGAACGAACAGTTCAGCCACGTGCCTATCGAATACGCCGTGAACGAAAGGAAGAAGATCGACCCGAACGGAACGCTCTGGCACGCCGTTCTCGGAGCCACGCGTCAGCAGGACTATTTCTCCGGCAAGGGCAAGGGCAACAAGTAAATCCATTTTTATTAACTTTACCTCATGCTGAAAAAAGAAGAAAGAATCCTCATCCGCACCTCGCTCATGGAATACCGCAACATTTTGTTCAAGACATTCCACGGTACGGACGAAGAGAAGGGGCGGATAGCGCAGGTCAACAAGCTCCTGCAAACCTGGAAAGTATAGGACTCATGGGAATCGGCTTCAAGACTTTGTTCACATTCGTATTGGCGGCTAGCGCCGTGTTCGCAAACGAGGATCTTCGTTTTGCGGATTCGTGCTATGCGGCCAGGGCGGAACGTGCCAAGGGCGACAAGGCCGACGCGCATAACGCGAAGCTCATGATCGACGCCTACCGCAAGGCCACCGGCGACGCCTCGGTCGAAGAGGCCGCCACCGAAGGCTACGTAAAAAGTCTTTTCTTCTCGTTCCGATTTGTGCCGTTCGACAAGAACAAGCGCGCACAGAAACTCGATTCGCTCAAGAATATCAGCGAAGGCGCCTATGGCAAGTTCCCGAAAAACAGGGAAATCGCGCACATATACGCCTCATCCCTTTCCATGTGGGGTGCCGACAAGAACCCGCTCCAGTCCGTAAAGGACGGCGTCGCCGCCAGGGTCCGCGATGTCGCGACCGCAGCCGAGGATTATCAGGTGCTCGGACGCGCGCATTTCGTGCTGCCCTACATTCCGATTGTCCTCTCGTGGCCCGACAAGAACCTTGCCGACAAGTATTTGACCATGGCGCTGGAAAAGGACCCGAAGGACCTGTACAACTACTTCTTCCTTGCGGAACTCCGCTTTGACCAGAAACGCTATGCCGATGCGCTTGACCTCATCGAACGCGGACTTTCGCGCGGAATACGCACAAGCTACTTCATGGAAGACAAGCGCGGCCGCTGGCAGCTGAAAGAGCTCAAGAAAAAGATCAACGCGAAACTCGACAAGAAATAACCTGCCGAGTCGCAACAATCAATTGAACTGGCCATTCCAACCTGTAGGGTCTTCTCCGCTGCCCTCCAGGAGGTTCGCCTGATGGCAAAGTTCCACGACTTTCATCTCGGGGGCAGAATACGTTTTTTTCTGTTCAGTTGCTTTGTCCATAGTCCGTTCTCGCTAAAAAGTTATTTGATGATTATCGTTTCCACAGATCCGGGAAGGCTTACCTTCTCTTCTTGACATATACGCCCTTCGCCTTCGGCTTGCCATTCAGCATACGGCCCTTGAGGTCGTAGGTACGATTCTGGACAAACTCGCCCGTGACCGTGTTGAGCGTTCCGATGACCGTCGGGCCCTCACCAGGATTGTCTTCCGGCTTCTCGGTGCTGCTGACAATCACAACATCCATTTTCGCAGGCAAGGCGCCGTTGTCGCTAGCCGCAAATGCATAAGGAGGAGCAGGATTACCGGCCGGGCTATAAATCAAGTATGCACGCAGCGGATTGATCCAGGCGCCCGCAGTAGCCTTCACGAACGTCCCGATGGACACGTCATTTCCATTGGAGCCGCCCGCAAAGCCATAGACCTTGCCCAAGTCGGGATCGCCTTCCTGCCAGGATGTACGTGCAAACGTTCCGCGGAATTCCCAGTTGCCGACCTTAGTAACGGCATCTTCCGTTTTCTTGAGGGTGATTGACCCGCCATAAAAGCTAGCATCTGAATACATGGCGTTAAACACGTATGGTGTATTCGCCTTGAGCTTTCCATCAAGAGAAGAGCATTCTTCATCAACCCAATCCAAGCACCATACCCTCTTCATTCTCACCTTCTTTTTTCCATCCTCGACGAAAACACCATCAAATCGCAGAATTTCCTTAAATCCCCAGGAATTGTTGGCATCATAATCGAACGGCAAGGTGATGGTCGAATAGGCATCCGGAGTGTATTCGCGGACAAACTCGAAACCATCCACCTCAATATCCGCAGTAATATTGACAGCATCGTCGCCAGTATAGCTGCCATCGATTCTAGCAGACTTATATCCGTTCGAGAATTCCTGTATCGTAACGACCGATATTTCAGGTTTCTTCAGAATGGCTATATACAATCTCAAGCCTTCCTCCGTACCGCTTGCATTCGATTTGAAACGGATAGCTACGCTACGACCAGCACTATATATTTCATCGATTTCCCCATTAGACTCTTCTAACAGCTGTTCCGCATTGTCGCCAACTCCGTTGTAAATTGTCAGGACATCCCCTCTATCGGCAGTACAAATATACCCCTTCATCCCAATCACGTATCCTTCCGGGGCAGTCAATTCCAGAACACCGTCACTGTTGTTAAGGTATTCCCAGTTATCGCCAAGTTCCTCCGTACGGATTTCAAGGAACGACATCGTTGATGGAATATCTAGGCGAAGCGTATCCGTAATGGGGATGAACGTGAGGAATGTTGCATTCATATCATCCGGTTCTTCGAACCACGCCGATACCTTGACATCCATAGCCGGCATCACGAACTTTGCCGTATTGTTGTACCAGCGCCCCCCTATATAGGGAATTTCATTATAATAACCATAGCCATAAGTAATATAGAAGCCATCCAGCAGGTAACCCTTATTCGGCGTAGCGGTCAAGGTGACGGTATCGCCAGCCGCGGCCTCTTCCAAATCAGCCGAGATTGTTCCATTTTCATCATTATAAATCGTCACATGGTATTTCCTATTGGGATTAAACACCGTAACGCGCAAATTCATCCCCACATAGGAATCCCTAGACTGATAGCGGAGCGTAAGGGTGTCCCCGGAACTGTTTAGTTCGACATTCTGGTCTTGAGTCAAATCCTGTTGGTTTAAAGCGTTAGCGATAGAACCGTCGAAAATAGACATAGAGCCATTCTCGCCGCTAATTTCAACGGAACCGGACAGTTGGAACTTGTACCCTTCGGGTGCAGCCAATACGAGCGTGCCCTTGCAGGCATCATCCCAACCACAGCTACCCGTAACCATAAACGATTCGACATCTGCAGGAATAGTGGCAACCACGGAGTCCTGTTGCGGCATCTCTATGGAAAGTCCTTCGTCAGCAGTAGTTTTCTTCTCAACAAATTCGACACTCACTTCTACATTCGCATAGGGCATGGTAAAGGAGTAATCATTGCCCGCATACCATGCACCGCCAATTATACGGACAGGCCACCAATCACCATCTGAAATGGCACTCACGGTGATTTGACCAATCATGTAACCATCGTCAGGTGTAGCCGTCAAATCTACCTCGCTCCCCGCCAAGACCGAAGACATGTTATCTCCAACATTCCCATCTCCGCTACTGCTTATAACGACATCATGTCCGACACTCGCATCAAGAAGTCTAATTCCCATCTTGCCATACGCTTCACATGTCGGTTTATGAACTAGCGTCAGTTTTCTTCCCGAAGTAATCCCCCTATAAGACATCTGCGTTGCAAAAGTTCCCATAGGATCTTCAAAATCGCCATCGAATGCATAAAAACCGGAACTCGAGCCATAGTACTGGCCACCTATTTCTTCACGCAACTTAAAGACATATCCATCGGGAGCCGTCAATACCAGAGGACTGCCGTAATCTCCACACTCAAAATTTTCCGAGAACTGATAATCATAAACGCCAAATACCGTCAATTCACCGGATATCGTATACCTGGCTATACCATTCCAGGGCATATCTACACGCGGCCCAACATTTTCTGCTACGAATACAGGAGTGACAACGGCATTCGTTGCGGGCATGGCAAACGACCCCGTTGCACTAGTAAGCCAAGTACCACCAGTTACCGCAATCGGATTCCCTCTCTCATCATTAACTTCGATATGGTCAAACGCGTAGCCCTCTGCCGGAGTAGCCGTTACGGTAACTGAAGCACCCTGCAAAGCACTCGCCTCTGAACTCACGGCATTTCCGCCATCAACAGGAACTATATCGACCAAGAACGGATCACTCGGGTTCACGACGGATACCGTCAAGTCCAATCCCGCCGAGGGCGACCTTTCATATAAATTCTTAAAATTAAGAATCAAGGTATTCCCGTCGCTAAGCCATTTGATAGTGGCATTCCCATTTTTTTCGAATACCATATTGCTTTGAGATATTTCACTATTGTACAAAATGAGGCCGCCGTTTGACATGCCCTTATATTGACCAGCCGGAACCACGGCCTCCATCGTACCACTCAATCTGATTAAATGGTTTTCGGGAGCAACAAGTACAAGATTCCCATCGCAATTTAATGAAAAATTGCTATTAGGCCCCCTATCGTCATAAAGCTTGAACGTCGTCACGTTCCCTGGAATTGTCAACTCACTAGTTCCGGTTGCAGGCATGTTGATGTAGTAACCGCCGTTGCCATCGTCATTCAGTGTAACCTCGCCGGCGAAGACGGCCGAAGCGGAGGAAAGTACGAGCGCAGCGCCCAGGAGAGATCCGAAAACAGAGGATTTCGTTTTCATATTTCCATTCCTTAAAATGCCCCGGAGGGGTCGATAGACTTATCACGATAAACATATATTTATGATACCTTCCAGTCAACAAAAAAATTTTGTACACGAAGCCTTTGTTAATCGCAAGGCCCGCATACAAAAAAATCCCCGCCATGTCCTGTAGCTACGGTATAGCCAAGGATGGCGGGGATCAATCGATTAGCAGTCAGACGGCACAGGGCCGCCCGAGCGAAATGTCTAACCGGCCTGGACGGCGGTGAGGGCGATCGTGTAGACGATGTCTTCGACGAGCGCGCCACGGCTGAGGTCGTTCACCGGCTTTGCGAGGCCCTGGAGCATGGGGCCGATGGCGATGGTGCCCTGGGCGCTGCGCTGCACGGCCTTGTAGCCGATGTTGCCAGCGGAGAGGCTCGGGAACACGAACACGGTCGCCTTGCCGGCGACGGTGCTGCCCGGGGCCTTGAGAGAGCCAACGCTCGGCACGGTCGCCGCGTCGTACTGGAGAGGACCGTCCACGAGCATCTCGGGGCGGGCTTCCTTCACGAGCTTGGTCGCTTCGCGGACAAGGTCGGCATCCGGGCCCTTGCCGCTGTTCATGGTGCTGTAGCTCAGCATCGCGACACGGCTGGGAAGGCCGAAGGCCTTAGCGGTGTCGTCGCACTGCATGGCGATACCGGCGAGTTCCTCGGCGGTCGGGTTCAGGTTGATGGCGCAGTCGCCGTAGATGTAGGTCTTGCCCGGCATGCACATGAAGAACACGGAGCTCACGGACTTCACACCCGGAGCGCACTTGATGACTTGGAGGGCAGGGCGCAGCGTATCGGCGGTAGAGTGGATGGCGCCAGAAACGAGGCCGTCGACTTCGCCCATCTTGAGCATCATGGTGCCGAGCATTACGTTGTCGGCAAGGGCGGCACGGGCCTGGTCTTCGGTCATGCCCTTCGACTTGCGGAGTTCCACGAGCGTCGGCACGTACTTCTCGGCGAGTTCCGCACTCGGTTCAATAATTTCGATGTCAGCCGGGAGCTGCACTCCCTGTTCCTTCGCGACCTTGAGGATCTCGTCCTTCTTGCCGACGAGCACCGGCACGGCGATGCCGCGGTCAATCACGAGCTTCGCGGCCTGCACGGTACGCGGTTCGCTACCTTCGGGAAGCACGATACGCTTCTTCGCCTTGGAGGCCTTAAGCAAGAGGCCGGCGCGGAACATGGCCTGGCTCGTCTTCCTTTCGGCGGGCTCGGCGGCGAGGTCTGCGGCGAGGCACTTCCCGCAACGGAGCAGGCGGCACGGGCAGAACAGGTCGGCATCCTCGCTATCGGAATAGATCTTCGCGTCGAGCGCGGTCGCGAGGGTGTCGTTGAACTTCTGGGCCATCACGGCGCTCATGCCAACAGCACCTTCCACCACGACGGCGTCCACGGAATCAAAGTCCTGCTTAAGGAAGTCGGCGGCAATCTTTTCCATGAGCACGGCGGAGTTGTGCGCCTTGAGCTCGGCGGCGGCCTCTGCGCCGTTCACGCAGGGCTTGTAGGTGGCGGACTTGAGACCGGCGGCGGCAACAGCGTCGACGACTTCCTTGACTTTGGCTTCCATGTTTGCAGAAGCGACCAGATAGACTCGATTCATAGGTAATCTCCAAAAAAATTTTGACTCCTAAAAATTAACATCTCGCGGCCTGGCGCGTTCCCCCTTCCTCCCGCCAAGGACCACGCACAGGACGGTCCCCGCCACCGCTCCTGCCGAAAACTTGCACATCTGTTCACTTAAAATATTGCATTTTCCAGGGATTCCCGTCACGAAAAAACGGCACAAACTGCCCCACCCGGCACAAAGGACCCGATTTACCCCCTTTTTTGCCCTATTTTGAGGGAGGACAAGGACTTGTAAAGTATTTTATTGTTGCATTTTTGACAATAAAAAGGCATATTTATAGTATCGCCCTAATGATTGGGTTGTTACTAAGGAGCGATTATTGTGTGGTATAAAGCTATCACCCGAGTTCTATTGTTGACGCTTTTTGCGGCAGTGTGCGCTATGTCACAGCCGAGTCAGCGCGACGCATCCAAGACCGTTATCCGGTTCATGCCTTCGTGGTCGAACACCTCGGCCATCATGATCGTCGACGGACAAGAAACTATCATGACCGCAGCCAAGAACTACTGCGGCTGGTTCGAAGCCAAGACCGACAAAAAGGCCTCCAACTTCGGAATCCGATTCAAGCAGACCTTCGGTTACACCTACGTGGGCGCCGAGGGGAACGAGGAAGTCGTCGCCGGCGCACTCCCCATGGGAAACGAGATCCTGCTTGACAGCGTAGCTGCCCTGAGCGACACGCTCTGGATCCAGAGCTTCAAGAACGACGTGCCCGAGATCTACGCGCAGTACCCGGGAGTCCTCGGGCCATGCCCGATCCGCACCATCTCGGTGATGATGTTCGACTGGCTGCACGGCGACCAGGGCGACGGCATCTACAAAGGCAGGGATTCCACTTATGCGAACGGGGCGAAGGACCTCTACTTCAACAACCCCATCTACGCCACCAGCAACGACTTCGGTAGCGGCGGATGCAGCGGTGCATACAACGACTACAAGAACAACGCCAAGGACAGCAAGGGAACCTCTTACATGGCGGGCATGGTGAGCGAAACGCTCGGCGCGAACGGCGTCCCCACCCGCTCGGCAACCTTCCCGGAAGACTGCAAGCTCTCCGACCACCTCGACTACTGGTTCCTGCCCGTCGTAATCGGCCAGGATGCAGCCGGCAAGACATACACGAACTCCACCTGCCGCGACCTGGACCTCGAGCTCGACAAGGAAGGCTACTGGTTCGGCCAGAAAAACGGCAGCAGCCCGGAAGGCGGATTCTTCTTCCTGGATGACTTCGAATACCTCGACTCCGCAAAGACCGTAAAGAACATCTTCTTCGACCAGCTGAACGACAAGAAAAACAAGAAACACAACTTCGGCTTCACGATGAAGTTCCAGGCCAAGTTCGAATACATCCACGGCCAGAAGTTCGAATTCAAGGGCGACGACGACGTGTGGGTGTTCATCAACAACAGGCTCGTCGTGGACCTCGGCGGACAGCATAGCGAAGTGGTCGGCAGCGTGGACCTCGATACGCTGGGCCTCATCGAAGGCAAGGAATACCCGTTCCACATCTTCTACGTGGAACGCCATACCAGTTCCTCGAACTTCATGATGCGCACGTCCATGGACCTGCACACCGACGCTAGCATCTTCCTCACCAGCGACTCGCTCAATGCGGTCGCTGCCGGAAAGCCCTGGAGCCCCAAGAACTACGAAGTGTGGCAGATTACGAAGGGCGACGCCCTCACCTGCGACTTCGACGCCAACGAAGGCGGCAAGATCGACACGACCGAAGGCCCCTCCAACTACCGCCTTACCGGAAACAACCTCGGCGATGCGGGCGTCATGCTCGACAAGGCGGGCGAATGGTGGTACGAAGGCATCATGATCGATGCAAGCTGGGCGAAGTTCTCCATCGACACCGCGAGGATCGTCGAGAACAACGGCCTCGCTCCGGGCCACTACTACCTGGAAGTGACCTTGAAGTCCGACCCCACGCAGAAGACCGGCGTGTGGTTCACCATTCCGCCCTACTCGGTGCCGACGCTCGTGTTCGCAACCGAGAACTGGAAGGAACTCGGCGCCCAGGTCTCCGGCGATACGCTCCAGATCGGTGACTGGGCCTACGAGACTTACAAGGTGAACGTGATGTTCAAGGAAGACTGGGCGACCGTGACGCTCTACAACCAGAACGTCAGCCTCTCCTCCTCGAACCCGCAGCTTGCCATCGTCAACGAAGAAGGCAAGCCCATCAGCAAGGTGGTGCTCGACGAGACAGGCAAGGCGACATTCTACGTAATAGCGAACGAACCTATTTCGGGCGCCACGATACAGGCGAAGGGAACCGCATCGTCGGCAGCCTCCTGGATCAACCTGATATTCAAGGAACCGCCCATCCCGAGAATCACCTCCGCAAAGATTTTCGACCGAAACGGCGACGGACGCGGCGACAGCGTGCTCATCAAGTTCAACAAGGAACTCGGCGGAAGCAGCAAGCTCGACTCCCTCAAGTTCGCGTTCGGCGAAGGCTTCCCGGTACAGAAGGACGGAGCCTGGAAGACGCACAACAACAATACGGAAATCACCATCGTCTCTAGCGAAACCTGCGAGCCCTACAAGCTCTGCGGCTTCAGCTCGCTCATATTCACGGGCGGCAAGGAAGATGTCTATACGGGCGCGGTCGACACCTGGTTCACCTACACCGACCAGGGCGGCAAGAAGCATCCGTTCCACATCAACGCCGATCCGCTCGAAGACGGCGTGAACCCCATCGTGACGCAGGCTGTCAAGAGCATCACGAAGAACGGCCACGTGCTGAGCCTTACCTTCAGCGAGGCCATCACCGACGAGGCCAAGGAAAACTTCAAGGAGATGTTCCGCTACAAGTGCGTCCGCGCCGGCGATACCGTAAAGCCTGACGATCCCATGGGATACGACAACGGCACCAACAGGAGCAAGATGGACCTCCTCTTCTCCATGGCCACCTACGACGCGATCGTGCCTTCCGTGGGCGACTCCGTGGGCTTCGTGCCCGGCGGTTCCACCGAGAAGGTCGCCATCGACATGACCGGCAACAAGCCGCACAAGTACACGCCGATGGTCAGGATTTCGGGAGACCAGGAAATGGAAATCACCGGTTCGGATGTCCACCCGGTCAATCCTGACAACCCGATTGTCAAGGATACCACCACCACGCAGTCGTTCCTCATTACGAACAAGGATGTCGACGCGCAGTACGTCTCCGACTCGCTCGGAGTCCATGGCCACCTGATCGGCTTCGACGTGGCAGAACTCATTTCGAGCCAGACTGCCGAAGAGATTGGCGCGCTCGACGCGCTCATCACGGAACTCCTGAATGGCGGCAAGGACGACACGACCATTACCGTCACGGAAATCTCCCGCGAGGAATCCACCACGCAGCTGATCGAACTTATCAAGAAGGGCCAGGTGACGGGCTTCACCGACGACGCATTCTTCGGAATCGAAGACGGGTCCATCACCGCCGAGAACTACAAGACCATGCTGAAGGGCGACGACCTCGCGCTTTTCGAAACGTACGTGGAAAGCGGTATCGAAGCGAGTCGCGACACGATCTATGACATCAAGTCCGCCGCCGACAAGAATATCGGGACGCTCTTCCAGGATATCATCGACGGGACCATTTCGGAGAAGGAACTCAAGAAGAACGGCGTAAGCGACGATGTCATCAAGGCCATCAAGGACGGCACCATCACGGCGTCAAATATCGATCAGTACCGCGACGGCACGCTGAGCCTCGTCTCGCCCGACGACGTGAAGCTCCACTACGAGACCAAGTACTTCACGCACCTCGGCCACTACGTGGCGGGCTCCTCCGGAACCATCATGTGCTCCGACAAGTCCGTCTACGGCGACGAGGGCTGCCTCGTGAACAGCGGCAACCTGTTCCTCTCCTGGAACATGCGTTCCGACAACGGCCGCTATGCCGGAACGGGCGTCTACATCGCCCGCCTGCACATGAAGATAATCGTCGGCAAGAAGACCGCATCGGACATCACGCGCGACCTCCTGTGGGGCGTGCGCCGTGGCAGCAAGAACGGCATCGACCTCGGCGAGATGCTGAATTCCTCGAAGAAGTCTTCGAAGAAATCCCGCAAATAACAAGCTTCTCTCTCGGCAATAAAACATAGAGGGCTTGCGGCACTGCCGCAAGCCCTTCTTCGTCAAGAACCGGAACCGACCCTAACTATACAACGTTGTACAGGTCGGTGATATCCTCGTTGTTGCGGTCGTAGACCCAGAACTGGTTCGTATGGGCGTGATCGTCTTCCACGAGGTTGATCTTCATGCCGTGCTTGTATTCCAGATAGTGGAACATGCGGCCGAGATCCTTGCAGAACACGTCCACGAGCGGAGTGCTCACCACGAGGGTCACCTCGCGGAGCTTGCCCTTCGCACGGGCGCGGGCGAGCCAGCGGTCGATCATGCCGAGCGTAGATTCGAGCGTCGGGATGCGGCCACCGCCATGGCAGACGGGGCAGAGTTCCGTCTTCTCGGTCATCAGGTTCACGCGGACGCGCTTGCGGGTCACCTCCATGAGGCCGAACTGGCTGATGGGGGCCGGGCTGATAGGCGCCTTGTCGCGGCGGATGGCCTTGCGGAATTCCTGGTACACGGCCTCGCGGTCGGCATCGGTCTCCATATCGATGAAGTCGATGATGATGAGACCGCCCACATCGCGGAGGCGCAACTGCTTCGCGATCTCGTGGCAGGCATCGATGTTCGTCTCGAGGATGATCTTGCCCTGGTCCTTGCCGTGCACCTTCGGTCCGGTGTTCACGTCGATGGAGACAAGCGCCTCGGTCTGTTCGATGACGAGGTTGCCACCGCGCGGAAGCGGTACCTGGCGCTGCAGGGAGCGCGCATAGTCGTTCTCGATCTTGAAGTATTCGAACAGGCTCTCGCTACTGCTCCAGAGCTTCACCTTGTCGAGCTTGTCCGGGGAGAGCACCTTGAGGTAGTCGCGCAGCGCGAAGTATTCGTCGCGGTTGTCGATATACACGTAGTCGGTGTTCTCGCCGAAGTATTCACGGACCGTCTGTTCGATGGAATCGGATTCCTCGTAGATGCAGGTCTCGGCGGGCATGGTCTCGAAGTTGTACTTCGTCTGTTCCCACTTGCTCTCGAGTTCGCGCATCTGCTTGCTGATTTCGAATTCGGATTCGTTCAGGCCGTTGGTGCGCACGATGTAGCCCACGTCGCGGCCCTTGAGGCGGCGGACCACCTTCTTGAACTCGCGGCGCTTGGAGGGGTCGCGCAGCTGCTTGGTCACGCCGATGAAGTTCGTCCCCGGCATGCACACCAGGAAGCGGCCCGCAAAGCTCAGGTGCGTCGTCAGACGGGCGCCCTTGGTGCTAATCGGTTCCTTCACGACCTGGACCATGATTTCCTGGCCTTCCTTGAGAATCTCGTCGATGGAGACTTCCTTGGAAGAACCGCCCTCGTCGTCATCGTCGCCATATTCGCGGCGAAGCGACTCGTTCCTGTCCATGGCGTCGTCCTGATGGAGGAACCCAGCCTTTTCGAGGCCGATATCGATGAACGCGGCCTTCAAGGCGGGGAGCACCTTCTGGACGACTCCCTTGTAAATATTGCCCAGGACTCGAGTAGACGAGACACTCTCCACGACAAGTTCCGCAAGGTCGCCGTCTTCCATGATGGCGATGCGCTTCTCGTAAGGTGTCTTGCTAATCAAAATCCCACGCTTACACTTATTTGCCATAAAACTCCTAAAAGTAAATGCAAAAACTTAAAAATCCCTAAAAAGCCCTCCAAAAGTATGGAGCGCTTCCGAGCCTCGGGGGGTTCCTTACGGAAAGTACCGCAATTCCGCCCCACGCGACCTAGGGAACCTAAATATAACAAGACGGGAAGCTTTTGATAGGAACGGGCCGGTTTTTACGGGAACAAAACGGCGCCATTTAAGGCGTCAGCCGCCCAGGTGTGTCGGCGGGTTGCTCGTGCTGTTGCGGATGGCGGCCTTCTTCTTCTCGACAATCGAGTCGGCAATGGAGCGGGCCTTCTCGGCAAGCCACAGCCACGACTGGGAGCCTTCCGTATAGTCGGCCTCGCCGAACATCTGCACGCGGCCGTCGCGGCGGAGCGCATCGACCTGCTTGAACGCGCGGACGTTGCCCTTGGGGTAGACGGCGAAGGTGGCGCCGCCGTTGTAGTTCAGGATGCTGAACGCGGGAACGTCGGAGGGGCCGTCGGCAATATAGATCATGTTCTCGAAGGGCACGCGGCGGCTCTCGCGGGCGATGGTCGAGTTTACGTCGATCGTGTCGGGATACTTGTTGCTGCCCTTGTTGATCTCGAAAATGTAACGCGTCTTGGAAGTGTTGTCGAGCGCGCAGGCGACCTGCGACACCTCGCGGCCCTGGCGTTCGGAAGCCTGCGAAACAGACTGAGGCGCGTCGAGGAAACCGGGCTGCAGCACGTCCTCGATGAACTCGCAACCATAAATGCCGTCGACGTAAGGCGCGATGGCGCTCCCGCGGATCGTCTCGGCGAACCCGGTACTGACAACATAATGTTCCAGCTTGATATCGAAGGCGGCGTATTTCGGCTCCTCTTCAATCACCTTCTTCATGTCGCCGAAGAATTGCGGGAGGCCGGGATAGAACGTGAGCTCCTTGCCGAACTCGCGCAGCATGGAATTGGAAAGCCCGGGGAAGAGTCCCGCCTTCACGTAAGTGAGGATGTGGTTCAGGTAGCTCGTGTCCGCATTGACGGATACGCCCACCGCCGCATAGCGTTCGCGGAGCGCATTGACTTCGCGCCAGAACTTTTCGCCGTCAACGCCGTAGTGCCTGAACAGGGGTTCCTGCATATAGGAACTGATAAGCGTCTTGTCGCAGTCCCAAACCATAGCGATGACATTCTGTTCAAACGGCGCCTGCTTCATACCAGCTCCCGGTAGTTTGTTACTTTGTTATAAAATAGTCTTCCGGATTCACGGGCACGCCGTTCACGCGGATTTCGTAATGGAGGCCGACTCCGGATTCGCGACCGCTCTCATTGATGATGGCAATCGGGGATCCGCGGTGCACGCGTTCGCCCTGCTGCACCAGCGCATGTCCCAGATGCGCATAGAACGTCTTGATCCCGGGCATGTGGTCAATCTTTACCGACAACCCGAACCCGCGATGCGAGCGCACCTCGGCGACAACTCCCCCGCCCGTCGCATAGACCGTATCGCCCACATCGGCGACAAAGTCGATACCGCGGTGAGGCAGGTCGATCTCGGTAAACGGGTCGTGAATCATCTCGAAACGGTTCCTGACCGCATGGCCGTTCTTGAGCGGATGCAGCACCGGAATCGACGCGGCGAGAGCCGGGTTCTTCTCTATTCCCGAAAGCAGGTTCTTGAAGGTCGTCTCGATCTCGCGGATACTCTTGCGCGGATACAGGTCGCGCGTCCCGTCGTCGGCCAGGGCATCGTCAAGGGTAAAGCCCAGACCGCTGAGCTTCACGGCGCTATCGCGCAGGAGTTTCGTCTCCTCTGCGCGGAGGATGGTCTCATCGACCGATTCGCGGACCTTCCTGATTTCGCGGTTGATCCCCCTGTTCTGGCGGTACACCGACATCGCGTCGCCATCGGCGAAGCTGTCCACAATCTTCATGGGAGAAAAGAGCACGAAGCCCACGATAGCGAGCACAATGCAGACTCCCGTAATGACAAGGCGCAAGGGCGTCACGCGGAAGGTCTTGCTGCCGGAAGTCCTGTCGGAGAAGGTATGTATCTCAATCTTCCGCACAGCCTACGGACGCTCCCCGGCAATCTTCTTTTCGAGGTCATCGATGCGACGCTTGCCTTCCTCGATTTCGCCCAGGAGTTCCACAACGGCCGGATCGTCCTTGATGACCCCGAGCAGGTCGCCCTGGACGGCCTGGTACAGCTTCTGGCCCAGGGACTGGAACCTGGTTTTCAGGCGGCTTTCTTCCGTAGCCAGTTCAACCCTGGCCAGAGCGGAGCCCGCAAGGTCCTTCGCCTTGGTTTTGAGCTTGTTTATTGCCGTTTCATTCATGTTCCTATCCTCTTACTCCCCTAAAAAATAGTAGTTTTTCACTGTTAAAATCAATGGAGACACAACATGAGTCGAAGTGAACGCAGGCGCGCGAAACAAAACGCCAAGAATTTCGTGCCAAAGAAAAGCAATTCGATGAACAAGTGGGTTATCGTGGCCCTGGCCGCTATCGCAGTCATCTTCTTCGTCGGTACGACTATTATTCAGAGAGGTGCTTAAAAAATGAAGTTCGTTATTGAAAAATCCGCTTTCCAGGATGTTCTGCAGGCAGCCATCAACGCCGTTCCCAACAAGTCCACCATCCAGATCCTCAACAACTTCGCGCTGCGCCTCGAAGGCAACTTCCTCGAAGTGAGCGCGACGGACCTGAACCTCGGTATCAGGGTCAAGGTCGAAGTCCAGGGTGAACGCGACGGTTCCGTGGTCATCAACGCACGCAAGCTGCTCGAACTCATCAAGAGCCTCGTCGACCCGAGCATCACAACCGTCTCCGTCGACGTGCAGGACTTCCTCGCCACCATCCAGTGGAGCGAACGCGGCAAGGCCTCCATCACCGGTTTCGACGCAAGCGACTTCCCTCCGTTCCCCGAAGTTGCAGAAGGCGAATCGCTGAGCTTTGCGGCTAGCGAACTCGCGTTCCTCGCCGAGAAGACAACCTTCGCCTGCTCGACCGACGCCATCCGCCTGAACCTGAACGGCGTGTACCTCGAAGCGAAGGACGGCACCGTCTCGATGATCGCGACCGACGGTCACCGTCTGGGCCGTGCCTCCATCGACCAGGAAGGCGCGAACCTCACGAACGGCGCCATCATCCCGAAGAAGGCGCTTCAGCTTATCCTCAACATGGCGAAGTCCGACGCGACCATCGAAATCCGCACGTCGGCAACGCACATCCTCTTCAACACCGGATCCACGCAGGTCATCTCGAAGCTCTTCGAGGGCCCGTATCCCAACTACCGCGCCGTGATCCCGCAGAACTTCGAACGTACCGTGCAGATGAACACGACCGAGTTCCTGAACAAGATGAGGAGCGTGCTCTCGATGGCCAACGCCCGTACCCACAAGGTGCGCCTGCAGATCGACGGCAACACCATGGAACTTTCCGCAAGCGACCCGGATGTCGGCGGCGATTCCCGCGAAGCCATCGCGGTGACGCACAACGGCGAAGGCAACTTCAGCATCGGGTTCGACGGCCGCTACCTCACCGAAATCTTCAGCATGTGCAAGAGCGAAGAGGCTATCATGAAGATGAACAACCCGATTGGCGCCTGCATCATCGAACCGGTGGGCGACAACCTCGGCTTCAGCTTCCTCCTGATGCCCACGCACCTGAACGACGACTAAGGGTCGAGGTGCAGACAAATTAAAACGGGGCGTCGCGAAAGCGGGCCCCTTTTTTTAGACCCCATTTCATTTTCCGTAAAAACACATGGCAAACGCAATCCGCAAACGCATCAGCAAGAAGATTACCAAGGCGCTGCACGACTTCAACCTGATTGAAGACGGCGACAAGGTGCTTGTTGCCGTTTCGGGCGGCAAGGATTCCAGCGTGCTGCTGATGGAACTTGCAAGCCGCATGGGCAAGTTCCTGCCCAACTGCGAAATCGGCGCGATTCACATCCAGAGCGATTTCGCCGACAAGGCGCCGAGAGAATTCCTACAGAAACTTGCCGCGGAGTACCCGCAGATACCGTTCTACTTCAAGGACGTGGCGGTGGAAGGCAGGCTCAAGGAAGGCCGCAGCCTCAACTGCTACTGGTGCAGCACGCAGCGCCGCACCGAACTCATCAAGTTCGCCCGCGAGAACGGCTACAACAAGATTGCGCTCGGCCACCACATGGACGACATCGTTGAAACGCTCCTGATGAACATGCTGTACAAGGGTGAGTTCAGCGGCATGCCCCCGATGGTACCCTACGAAAAGTACCCGTGCAGCATCATTCGCCCGCTATGCTACTGCGAGGAATCCGAGATCATCGAGTACGCAGAAGATGCGGGCATCCGTAAGTTCACCTGTACCTGCGAGTTCTCAAAGGCAAGCCACCGCAAAACCATACGCGAAGAAATCAAGAGCCTCACCAAGGGAAATTCTACCCTGAAGGCGAACCTTTTCGAAAGCATGCGCAACATTCGCATGGACTATTTGCTATAGGCGTACGCGACAAGCCCGCATTTTTATTAGGTTTATTTTAAACCGCACTGCACGGAGGCTCCCATGGCACTGATGATTATCCAGCTATTGATTGTACTGCTCGCACTCTATGTAGGCTCACGCTACGGGAGTCTCGCCCTCGGTGCCATTTCGGGAATCGGCCTTGCGATTCTCGTGCTCGGCTTCGGCCTGCAGCCGGGCAAGCCCCCTACCGACGTCATCTACATCATTATCGCTGCGGTGACCTGCGCTGGAATAATGCAGGCTTCGGGCGGCATGGATTGGCTAATCCAGATTGCAGAACGCCTGTTGCGCAAGCACCCGAACCACATCACGATCCTCGCCCCGCTCTGCACGTTCTTCCTCACGGTGCTCGTGGGTACCGGCCACGTGGTCTACACCCTGATGCCGATCATCTGCGACATCTCGCTCAAGAAGGGCATCCGTCCGGAACGCCCGTGCGGCGTAGCCTCTATCGCCTCGCAGGTGGGCATCACTTGTTCGCCGATTGCCGCCGCGGTCGCTTCGTTTGTCATCATCTCGAATGCTAACGGTTTCGAAATCAACAACCTGCAGGTCATCGCGGTTACGATCCCCGCCTGCCTCTGCGGGCTCATGGCGGCTGCGCTCGTCTCTTACAGGCGCGGGCTCGACCTCGACAAGGATCCCGCCTTCCAGGCCCGTCTCAAGGACCCGCAGATGAAGGAATACATGTACGGCAGCACCGCCTCCGTGCTCGACAAGGAAGTTTCCAAGGAAGCCAAGCGCGCCGTATTCATCTTCCTCGGCGCCCTCGCCATCATCGTGCTCTTCTCCTTTTTCCAGATTATCGGGCACGATATCCGCCCGCAATTCCCCACCGGCAAGGTCGTCGACGGCGTGGCACAGGTAAAGCCGCTCGCCATGAACATCATCATCCAGATCGTGATGATTTCGGCTGCCGCGTTCATGATTATCTTCTGCAAGGCGAGCCCCAAGAAGGCCGTGGCGGGCGCCGTGTGGCAGAGTGGCATGGTGGCTGTCGTCGCCATCTACGGCATCGCGTGGCTTGCCGACACCTACTTTGCGAACTACATGGACGTGATGCAGGGCGGCCTCAAGGATATCGTGCAGCATTACCCGTGGGCTATAGCGTTCGCGTTCTTCGCGGTGAGCGTGCTCATCAACTCGCAGGGCGCGGTGGTGGTGGCGATGTTGCCGCTTGCCTACAGCCTCGGCATCGAAGGGCCGGTACTCCTGGGCGTGCTCCCGAGCGTGTACGGGTACTTCTTTATCCCGAACTACCCCTCCGATATCGCGACCGTGAACTTCGACCGTTCGGGCACAACCGTCATCGGCAAGTACCTGCTGAACCACAGCTTCATGCGGCCGGGCCTTACAAGCGTCCTCGTCTCGACTGTCGTCGGGACGGTGCTCGTAAAAATTTTCTACTAGAAGCGGATTTTACTTCACGCCCGAAACGCAGCGCACCGAGCGATAGTCGCCCTTGGGGAATGCGTTCATGCCCGCGGCCTTGCTAGAGAAATCGAGGAACAGGTAATACGCGAGATTGTCGGGCGTAGCGACCGCGCTCCAGAAATAGGCATAGCCGCCGATACCGTCGTAGGACCCTTCTGCGCCGCGATACCCTGCGGGGAGCGCGTTAAAGCCGAGCACATCGGAACCATTCCCCTTCTTGAACCACCCGCCGGTGGATTTCAGTTTTTCGCCCGCAGCTGCCGGGCCGCCTGCATCCTCGATGAGCGATGCGAAATCCGCGCTGTCCGGGAGATGCCAGCCTTCGGGGCACGCCGTGCGCGCATCGTCCCAGGTGTAGAAGCGCCCGTATCTGTCGCAGTTGCGGCTGTCGCCCTCGGGGCACACGCTCCCGCCGGTCGCGAAATTGAGGTTCTCCGCAAACCAGGTGAGACTGCCGATTTTCACGATGTCGTAACTCTGGCCGTCGCGCGGGTCGGTAAACGACTCGGAGCAGGCGATAAACAGCACCGATACAAGAAGGCAAGGCAGGTATAAAACGCGACGCATAGGAGAAAAATAATAAACGATATCGCCTGTTTCCTGTAAGAACCAGAAAAAGTGTTTTCGGGAAGAATAAAAAGCGCAGCAGGTTGTATATTTACTTTAGAACAACTTTAAGACGGTACCCTATGCTGATAGAAAAGATTGCATCCCCTGCAGATGTGAAGAAGATGGACACGGAAAGCCTCAAGGCGCTCGCGGCCGAAATCCGCACGGCGCTCCTGAACAAGATTTCAAAATGCGGCGGACACCTCGCGCCGAATCTCGGGTTCGTTGATGCGACCATCGCATTGCATTATGTATTCGAATCGCCCAAGGACAAGATCGTCTACGACGTCAGCCACCAGAGCTACACGCACAAGATTCTGACGGGCCGCGCCGAGGCGTTCCTGAATCCGGAAAAGTACTGGAGCGTTACCGGCTACACCGAGCCTTGCGAAAGCGAACACGACCACTTTATGATTGGCCATACTTCGACTTCGGTGAGCTTGGCGCTCGGGCTTGCGACCGCCCGCGACATCAAGGGAGAATCGGGCAACGTGATTGCCGTCATCGGCGACGGTTCGCTGAGCGGCGGCGAAGCATTCGAAGGCCTCGACAACGCAGGCGAATACGCGACGAACTTTATCGTGGTGGTAAACGACAACGAGATGTCCATCGCCGAAAACCATGGCGGCCTTTACGGGAGTCTCGCGGAACTCCGCAGAACGCAGGGCAAAAGCGAAAACAATTACTTCAAGAGTCTCGGCTTTGACTACCTGTATGTGGAACAAGGTAACGATATCGAATCGCTCATCGCCGCGTTCAAGCAAGTGAAAGATTCCACGAAGCCCGTGGTGGTGCACATCCACACGCTCAAGGGCAAGGGCTACAGCTTCGCCGAAAACGCGAAGGAAGGTTTCCACTGGGCCGCACCGTTTGACATTCCGACCGGCGTTGTGAACTGGGGTAGCGGCGAATCTTACGGCGCAATCCTCGGCGACTACCTGATGAAAAAAATCAAGGCCGACCCGAAAGTCGTCGTAATCCATTCCGCGGTGCCCGCAGGCATCGGATTCTTTGCCGAGCAGCGTAAAGCGGCGGGCAAGCAATTCATTGACGTGGGCATCGCCGAAGAGCACGCTGTCGCACTCGCCTCCGGACTCGCGAAGGGCGGCGCAAAGCCCGTGTACAGCACGCACGGTACGTTTATCCAGCGCACCTACGACCAGCTCTCGCAGGACTTGTGCGCGAACAACAACCCGGCCACATTGCTCATTACCATGTCCGGCGCCGACGGCATGAACGACACCACGCACCTCTGCATATTCGACATCGCGATGATGAGCAACATTCCGAACCTGGTGTACCTCTGCCCCACCTGCGTGGAAGAGGCGATCGCCATGATGGATTACGCCATTGACCAGACGGAACACCCGATGGCCATCCGCATCCCGAACGGGGTCGTGCACAGGAACGTCGCGTTCGACACGGATTACTCCAAGCTGAATACATTCAAGGTCGACAAGCGCGGAAGCAAGGTTGCGCTCATCGGTCTCGGGAGCTATTACGCCCTCGCCGAAGAAACTGCAGCAGAACTTGCGAAATCAGGAATCGACGCCACCATCATCAACCCGCGATTTGCCACCGGCATCGACGAGGCTACGCTCACGGGATTGTGCGCCGACCACCAGGTTGTCGTGACGCTCGAAAATGGCGTAATCGACGGCGGCTTCGGCGAGAAGGTTGCCCGCTTCTACGGCAACACCGACATGCGCGTGCTCGTGAAGGGCCTCAAGAAGGAATTCTACGACAAGGTGCCTTACGGCGAACTCATGGAAAGAAACCGCCTCACGCCCAGGCAGATTGCGGAGGATGTGATGGCGGCGCTGGGGTAAGGCGTCTAATGAAAAACTCCCCGAGCGCGAGGCCGGGGAGAGGGTTACTTGGTCGGTGGTGGAGCTACTTGCCCTTAGGCGGATTGCCGCCACGACCGCCACCAGACTTGCCTCCTGTAGTAGAAGGCCATCCGGCTCCATGAGGATTGATGGGCGGTTGTCCGTTGTGCTTTGACATAAGCTTTGTCTCCTTTATGGGGTTAGGGGTTTATGTAGTGTTTGTTGCTCAATATAGGTTTATCATTCGAATTATTTGTTCGTACGAACTCTATGTTCGCATAATTATATACCAGTAAAAATATTTATCCCCCTTTCCCGAAATATGATTATATTTCAAGTATTCAAGGAGTATCAAGATGAACGATGCTGAAATGCTGAAAAAACTAGAATCATCCGTCGAGACGCTTTCTAAGGAAAGGAATGCCATCGTCGTTCCCCTGAACGACATAGTCAAAAAAAGCGGCTTCGCGCCCAATCAAGCAAAAAAATGCGAGGATCTCTTGAATGGTTCAGGCTTATATAAGCTTGATTCCAAAAAGGAAGGTGTCCTCGTGAACAAGAAAAATATCAAACCGATGGAACCGACTATGCAAAAACAACAACCGACCAACACGCCAACAAAAATTCGCAACAGAATTGAGCGTATTATTAATGCGCTTGCACAAGGGTTATATGAGAAAAAAGACGCCGTGCGACTTGCTCTTTTGACCGCTATTGCCGGCGAAAGTATATTTTTCTTGGGTAAACCTGGCTACGCCAAAAGCATGATTGCTTGCCGCCTACAACTGGCTTTTAAATCCGACGGTGATAATAAAGCCAAGTATTTCGAATATCTGATGAACCAATTCTCGACTCCGGAGGACATTTTTGGCCCTATCTCGCTCAAGGCGTTGAACGGAGAGGGCGAAAATAAAGAAGAAGGGTACAAACGTATTATAAAAAATATGCTGCCAGAAGCAGATATCGCATTCCTGGACGAAATTTGGAAAGCAAGTGCCGCTATACAAAATACGTTGCTGACGATTATAAACGAACGCAAATATAGCAATGGAAATGAAGTGATAAAGGTTCCCCTTAAGGCGCTTTTTGCGGCATCCAATGAACTTCCCGCAAAAGATAGAGGGCTAGAAGCCTTGTTTGACCGATTCATCTTGCGCTTGATCGTAGGGCCCATTCAAGATGAAGATAACTTCTTTGACATGGTCGATGAACCTTCTTCGCAGGAATTTGAATTGCCCAACGACGTTGAGCCCATTTCAATTGAAGAATGGGAATCTTGGAAGAAAAAAATAGACAAGATAACGATATCCCCGGAAGCGAGGTCTGTTATTTCCGCAATCCGCGAGGAGTTGGCTGTTCGGAATAATGAAATGAGGGAAAAAGGGGAACAGGACGACGAGTTGTTCGAGGTGAGTGACCGCCGCTGGAAGAAGATCGTTCACATCCTCAAGACCTCGGCATTCTTGAACGACCGTACCGAAATTGATTTGATGGACTGTCAGCTTATTGAATACTGCATTTGGAATACTAAAAAACAGCAGAAACAGGTCCGTGATATTGTTGAAAAGTGTATCAAGCAGAACGGCTTGGAATGCGATACAGCAATTGAAGACATTAATGAACAGATTGAGGAATTTGATGCTCATATCAACAAGAATTTTTACAAAACAACTTTTGACATGCCTGTAATGCATTCGATGAATGATGGTGAAACTGCCTATAAAATCCTTAACCCAATAGAAATTAGTAGCTACGAGACAATAAAACCTAGGTACCTCTGCAAAAATTATGAGCATTCAGGATACAACAGAACGGGAGCTTACTATGATGAAAATAAAGAGTTTATTGGTGATTACGACTATTATTTTGAGGAGAATACCTTTGAGCAGAAAAACAACATCGTAAGCTGGGAAGATGGCCACAGCAAGCATAAATACTCTTTAGAGATTGAAGTAAAGAAAGGGGGACTGAAGAAAGATGCAAACGTTTTTGAAACCCCTGATTTACTGGAACTTCGACGAAATAAAGCTGATACGGAGCATTATAATGTAATTAAGAATCACGTTAGTTTGGAGTTAAAAAAAATTGATGACTTTGCAGACTCGCAATCTGCTCCATTTAAAGCTAATCTTTTTGCCGACCAGCATTACTGTGATATAATTATGGATGCCATCATGGAAGCAAAAAGAGAATTGCAGGATGCACAAGTTGACTTAGACAAGAAACGCTCCCGCTACCAAGACTAAGGAGAGTCATGCGGATGCTTCAGGATACAGTAACGGTTTTGCGTCAGAAGTTCCCTGATGGTGTGCCTTCTGTTTATTCGCTTTCAGATGAACAGAAGGCGTGGCTGCAGATGAAGATTCAATCGCTTGCGGACGAAGTTACGCTCTCCCAAACTGTCGCCCAACTTCAAAAAATCGGAAATCGTTTAACAAGTGCGACAGAAGATATTCCTGATGACGAAATGCAGCGAATAGTTTCATTTGTATTCGAAAATATGGCAGAAATTGAGTCCGCAACAAAGAAATAGTGAATGTTTATTTTTAAGATGTTGTAATGATATGAGTATGGAAGAACAGATTAAACCGATAGATTGGGCTAAATTGCATGGTGTTCGTGTTGATCTCGTGATGAAATTGTTGCGCGATGTCGGCGTGACGGTACGAACGCAAGTGTCAAAGGTGAATGCCTCCGAATTCGCGAAGATTGAAAAACCTGTCGTTGCGGGAAAAAAACAATATAATGTCCAAAATAATAGGCGGAAAGATCTTGTCTCTTATGAAACTAAAAAAACATATCCGGTCACTCCAAGAGAGACTGATTTTACCCCTGTTTTCGTTAAAGACCGCTTACGTCTAAATTGTCAAAAAGCACTTAACGCCATTAATGACATTCTAGAGAAATATCCATCAGGCGTTTCGAATATTGAAGATATTTCTGATGAATCTCGGGCGTGGTTGCAGGTGAAAATACAGCAATTTCGGGAATGTGTAAAAGATGAGGGAAAATTTTTAGGAAAGTTTTCATGGTGGAATCCGATGCGGTTGTCCCGGAATAAAACCGCACACACAAAAGATGACCTTACCGACAGTGAGTTTTCTGAATTATGCGATACCCTCTTCCAGTATATCCGAGATATATCTAACGATCTTGGCAGAATTATCGAAAAACATCGTCATGCGTCCAAGAAAAAACGCAAATTTGAAAACTTTGCGCCTAGCAACGCATTCGGCTCTAAAGAAGAACGAAAACAACTAGTCGATGCCATGGAAGATATGGCGGCTCCCGTAGAGCCCACGGATATAAAGATTGAATACCCCAAAAATGTTTTTGCGAAGATTGCAGAAAGTACACTTTCGGAAATCCTGGAATACGATAACGTGAAGGATTACATTCAATCGCATGAAGGGGTGTCTGAAAACATCCAAACAGATATTCTTGACTGGTTACAACAAACAAATGAAACATTAGACAAGGAGAACCCCTTCTTTGACGAAGCCCTTTTTATAGAACAACAAAAGAAACTCTCTGCAGAAGATGTTGCCTGGGATCTTTCGGATGAAAAATCAAAAATCAGATATCATTATAAAAGACTGCCTTCCGTAAGTGAATCAAGACGGGGTGCAATTGCCCCCAGTAATCTTGATTTTGATTTTTTTGCAAAGCAATTTTCGGAACAGAAAAATGAAAAGGGTTCTAATAAGGGCGAAAAAAAGAATCCCTGGAAATCAATGGAACAGCTAGAAGTTCTGCGTCGGAATTTTATTGCTGACATAGAAAGGAACCTTGTTGAGCGGAAAACCAAATGGGAGCAGGAACGCATTGATGAAATGCGAAAGGCTTTCTTGGAAGAACTGTATAGAAAAATACAGAATTTCATGCAGCTTGAAAAACTTCTATCGCCATTCATCAATGACCTTGGACGGCTCTGGGACCTGTCGGAAGGAGTATTCAAGACAAGCGGATTTGAAATCTTGAATCAGTTCGCCAAGCTTTTGGAACAAGACGAATCCCTGCAGGAATTGGCTAAGGTGTTGGGTCGACAGAGTCGGGCACAGGCCTCCTTTGAAAAAGAACTGCGAGACAAGGTGGTGGTAAATACGGAGTGGAATCCCAAGCCTGCATATCGCGGCGAAATAAACGGACTCCGTTACTCGAACGACATCTCGTCCGTTTTGCCCGCTGAACTGGCCTTACTCAGAAATCCAGCCACAAAAAAACTTTTCCAGTTGAAATTTGCACAGAAACAGCTTTTGTCGTTTGATTATCAGAATGACGTTCCCGAATCCGTGAATAGAACTGAGTCAGAAGAAGTTTCTGTAGAAAAGAAAGAACCCAAGGGCCCCATCATTATCTGCGTAGATACAAGTGGTTCTATGCATGGAACACCGGAAAATATTGCAAAGACTGCAACATTCGCCTTATCCAAAATCGCACTCGAAGAAGAACGAAAATGCTACCTAATTTCATTCTCTACGGGAATAGAAACTCTAGATATGAGTGATTTCAAAAAAGGCGATAGTTTGCAGAAACTCGTCCGTTTTCTACAGATGTCTTTTAATGGTGGCACAGATGCGAGTCCGGCGTTGCAGCATGCAATAAAAATGCTTCAGTCCAACGATTATAAAAATGCAGATGTCCTTATGATATCGGATTTTGTAATGGCGGATCTTCCGAACGATTTAATTGATGCTATAGAAGTAGAAAAAGAAAAAAACACCGATTTTTACAGCCTTGTAATTGGGACAAGCGGAAACCAAGGAACAATAAACTCTTTCAACCACAATTGGTCGTATAATACAAACGATATCCATGCTTCACGACATTTAGTTGAACAGTTGCATTCCATAAAAATGCGCCCCACAAGTCAAGGATTTTCCGACAATGCCGACAAATAAAAACGCTTTCTTGCGAATAAAAATTCTTGATGGACTGCTTTCAGAGAGCGTAGTTCGTCGTTACACCATGAACGATTTGACAAGATTATGCAATGAACAGCTTGAGATATCTGGCGAACGCCATGTAGGACGTCGCTGTCTCGAAAAAGATATAGAATTTATTCAACAACAGTTTAAATTAATAGAAAGAGAACGTTCTGGTAAAAGCACAATCATACGATATACTAATCAAACTGATAGTATCTTTAACCAAGGTATCTCTACATCGGAAAGAAAACTTCTGCAAGCTGTTTTACGTATAGTCGGCCAAATGGATGGTGTAGAAGGTTTTGAATTTCTTGATCGACTAAAAGAAACACATGATATTACCAACCAACCTCTTATTATTTTTGACAGAAATGAAGATTTAAAAAATCGTGATTTATTACCGAAATTGATAAATTTTATTGAAAATAAAAAAACAATAAAATTTGAATACCATCCTATTCATAGTAAAAAGTCTAATGTTATTGAATTGTATCCTCAGTTACTAAAACAGTATAATGCTCGATGGTTCCTGTTTGGACTTGCAATGGACAAGAAGAAAATCCTTACTTTTTCTCTAGAACAAATTGAAAACATCCAAGATTCACTGAAAAAATATGAACAATGCAATATTGATTGGAACGATTATTTTGACGATATGATTGGGGTTTCAAAAAAAGATAACGAAAAGCCTCAAGAAATCATTTTCTGGGCATCAAAAAGAGAATGCGCCTATTTAGAAGGCAAGCCCATCCACTCATCACAGAAATTACTAAAGAGAAACCGAACTACCGAATTACAAAAAAATTATTCTGTTCCAGAAGATGATGGCAAGTTTTTTGCCATCAAATGCATTGTCAATTTTGAATTGAAAAGGGAAATGGCTTCAAAATTTGGAGAAAGACTCGTTCTTGAACCAGAATCGTTAAGAAACGAAATTATTAATGATGTAAAAAAGATGATGAATCGATATGGTGAAATAATCCGAAAAAAAATATAGTTCTTCCGCATCTAGCACTTTTTCTCACTTATATACCATATTCAACTAGAATATAAACGCAACCATGATAGATGTTAATCAAGAATATACGCGCGAACTCGAATGCGAATACAAAGGCGAACGATACAAGGTTCGTGACAATGGTGCAGTTCTGCGCATGACGCGTGAAGGGAAACCAAAACGACCTAAAGATGATATTTGGACATTTGGCGACAGGATTGATCGTGGATATGCGTGGTTCTGTGGAGAAGCCGTACACAGAATTGTTGCAATAGCTTTTTTAGGAGAGCCGCCTACAAAACAACATGTAGTGGACCATATTGATACGAATCGGCAGAACAATCGTCCAGAGAATCTAAGGTGGCTGACTAAACTCGAAAACATTCTGTTAAATCCAATCACCAAAGCTAAAATTGAATATTGGTGTGGTAGTGTGGAGAGTTTTTTGGCCGATCCGTCTCAACTGAGAGGGCATGAGAATGAAGATGCCAATTTTGCTTGGATGAGAGCAGTAAGTCCCACAGAAGCGCAAAATACACTAGCCAATTGGGAACGAATACTAAGTAAACCAAGACCAGAAAACAAAAGTAGGGGAAATGCTATTGAAGAGTGGATTTTTGAACATAACTCTACCTATAAAAATGATTTTGATTTCCTTAAAGGTCTTGAACCTATAAAAAAAGAAGAAACACCTTCTCCTGTAGCAAAAAATGAGCCCACATTCTCCCTAAAATCTGTTCATGTAATAACAGAGAAACCGAAAGAACAACCCATTACCAAAAAAGAATTTATGGCAACCCTCTTAGAAATATGCGAAAGTGAGGGCTGGGATTATAAGAAATACTACAAAACTACTACTTGGAAAACAGATTTACTCATCACAATGGGTAATCAGCGCATAGCATTTTCTGCCTATAATTCTGCAAAGAACGCGGCCAAGTCTTTACCACTAATCGAACAGGCTGGCGTAAAGATTTTCGGACTAGTTCTATCACCGAAAAAAGATGATACCTTAAATTTTAGCTGCTTCAACTTACATCGAAATGGAAATACCCTAGAAACAACCATAGCTAAAACGAAATTGCCTTTCGATTCATTTGT
>JAEEGH010003963.1_pt1 | contig 38347 bp, 33 predicted proteins | sample 9134181 | NCBI WGS metagenome assembly JAEEGH01 (sample SAMN16246544, study PRJNA631951) | gut metagenome | biome: gut microbiome; feature: rumen; material: DP-attached | host: Bos | place: Iran: Karaj | collected 2018-10 | reverse complement strand
AATACTTCGGATCGGTGGTGTTGACTTCCTTGTTCCAGTCGTAGCTGAGGCCCAGGCGCTTGATCTGGCGGCGGAAATTGTCGCAGTTCTTCTTGGTCGTAATGGCCGGGTGCGTACCGGTCTGGATGGCGTACTGTTCAGCGGGGAGACCGAAAGCATCCCAACCCATCGGGTGGAGCACATTGAAACCGCGGCTGCGCTTGTAGCGGCAAATGATATCCGTTGCAGTGTAACCTTCCGGGTGGCCCACATGGAGGCCAGCACCACTCGGGTACGGGAACATATCCAAGCAGTAATACTTCGGCTTGGACTTGTCTTCGCCAGTCTTAAACGTCTGATGTTCTTCCCAGTAGGCTTGCCACTTGGTTTCGATTTCTTGCGGATTGTACTTTGCCATTGCTTTATACCTCAGTATAGTTCTGCTAGACGAGAGACGAGAGACGAGAGACGAGAGAAGTCGTCGAATCCGCCAAACAGCCTTGTCGCTTGCAGGACGCCATTAAATTTTTCGGGCTAAAATTTAGAAAAAAGAAAAAAGCCCCGGCAGGCCCAAGCCAAACCGAGGCTGATTATACAAGTCAATAAAGTCAGTTTTCGCCGTTATGCATCTCCGTCTGCTCACGATCCATGGTGTATGTCAGGTACTCCCTGAAATCGCGGTCAATCGTCACGCCATCGAAATCAGCCGCGTCATCTTCGAGAACGAAAATACCGGTAGGATTGTCTATCCAGGCCTGCACATTGAATTCCGACATATTATAGACCTTGTCGCCAGGACCCGCAGCCACATATTCGACCTTGGACTTGGCAACCCATCCCTGCCCACAGCGCCCCTTGACAAGCACCTCGGTTCCGGAATCCCTGACAATGGTCAGCTCGTCATTAAAGCTAGCCGTGCAAACCACCTTGCCGCCCCCCTTTTCAGAGGTGACATCGATGTCGCCCAGCTTCGACTTGACAAGCCTCGCGCCAAAGGATTCTGTAACCAAAAAAGCGAGGGCAATAAACATGATCAACTTTGCGCACTTCATGATGGACCTCCTTGAATAAGGGACGAACATCCGTCCACCCCGCAAAATACAAACTAGACTTTACAAAAACCAACATTTGATTATTCCAAGTTGGAATAGGGGGGATGATAACAGCATTTTTCTGCGCGGTCTCGATGATTTGTCTGGCATCTTGAACCAACTTCGCCGAGATAACTTCTTTAGACTTCATTATAGCCTCCATATAGCCGCAATTTGCGACCAGTCGATATTAGAGGCCACCTCCCAGAAGTTGCTCAAGGAACGCTCCGACAACCTGAAGGGCGTTAACAAGGAACAGATGGACAACATCACGAAGCCGTTCTTCAAGGAAATGGAAGAGCTCCGCAAAATGATTGGCGAAAACCGGCCTCAGAATAATTCAACGGCCATATAAGCAATAAAAAATGTATTGAAAAGTTTGGTCGTATAAAAAAAAGGACCGCGGCTATTGCCACAGTCCCCTTTTCGAGCATCATGAGAGGCTATTAGAAGCTGAACACCGTTTCAAGGCCGAAACGCAGCACATCGTCGTCTTCGTTATCCTGCACGGCGACATCCACCATGCCGAAAGCCGTGAGTTCCAGGTTTTCGATCGGAGTGATGTAGATGCGGCCACCGACATCGAATGTTGCAGCGGCCTTGTTGTCGTCATCCAAGGTGTGCGTGTGATATTCTACAGGGATACCGAGCTTGATGAATTCAGCAATCTTGAAAGCCGGTTCGGCATACACGAAGAAGTATTCCGGAATTTCGCCGTTGTCAAGGTCGCTTGCTTCTTCGGCGGCATCACCCCTGTCGATGAGGGCGTAGAAGGCCGTCGTCTTGATATCGAACAGACCCACTTCGAAAGTCGGTTCAGCCAAGAACGTGTGAGCGGTAGAAGTCCAGTCCTGATCCTTCACCACGTCGCCATCGTCCATCAGGTAGTCGGCATGGAAACCATACACAGCCCTGAAGCCAAAGCCACCGATAGAGAGGCCCGCTTCGACACCGGCATGGAGTTCGTTATGCTGAACGCTCTGATAGCTCTTGTAGTCCACATACGGACGCAGGTGCTGACCGGCGTAGTCGAATTCGTAGGCGGCATGGACATCGTAAACCTTGGCACCTTCTTCGTCGGCCCAGTCGTTATCGCCGCTGCCAAAGCCGAAGCCAAGAATAAAGCCAGCCAGATCGATTTCAAGACCGCGGATGTCGTGTTCCTTCATACCAGCGGCATTGTCGGCAGGATCGTCGTAATCATAGTAGGCAACGAATGCACCTTCCGAGAAGGTCAGGTCACCCAGCTTGACGGCGAAGAAATCAGCCGGCTGGTACTGAATGTAGGCACCATTGTAAATGGATGCCGGATCAGTCGTTTCGCCATCGGCTTCGAGGCCCACATATGCAGACCACTTTTCATTGAACTTGACTTCAAAATTCAGGTCGAAGGTAGAAGCATAGCTGTGGTTTAGATCATCATCAGCCCAAAGATTGCCTGTGTAGGCGTCAAATTCAACTTCGCCATTGTACTTGACTTCCATCTGGGCTTCAGACGTGCCTTCGTTCATGCTGGCCTTGAGCATGCCGAGAGCGTTACCGGCGGCGTCAGCGACTTCGCCCGGGTTAGTGTTTTCGGCAGGAGCGGATTCAGCGGATTTGTCTTCGGCAGGGGCGGCAGCGACAGGAGTTTCCTGAGCCGGAGCAGCGGCAGGGGCTTCCTGGGCAGGAGCCGGAGCGACCTGAGTTTCAGCAGGGGCAGCAGCGGGAGCTGCAGCAGGAGCTTCCGCAACAGGCGCTGCAGCGGGGGCTTCGGCGGCAGGAGCGGCATCCTGAGCAAACGCAGACACAGCAAAGAAGGAAGCGGCTGCAAGACCGAACAAAAGATTAGACGTCAAATGGTTTTTCATTTTTCTCTCCCTTGACGGATTTATTTTCTGTTTTTGTAACACTCCGTCAGGTTTTTTACAAATAGTGCTACAAAAACGCTTGGCTATCGCCTTCTGTGTGCTATTGTTGCAAAATGCGTGCCAAGATGTTTCAGTTTAGTCCCGAAAATTAGACATGTCTAATTCAAGTTTTTTAATAAAGGGCCGGCAGGTTTTGGGCCCACCAGCCCTATTCTTGATTCCAAAGGTTAGTCTTCGAAACGCTTTTCTTTATTCGCCTTCATACCGAAGAGCTTGAGGAAGATTCCCGTACCCACGAGCACTGCGATGGCTGCGATAATCCACTTGGTATCGCCTCCAACGGGCACCTGGTAAAGGAGAACCGACACGGCCCAGGCAAGGAGTGTTTGCACCGTCGCCATCAGGATGGCAAGACCGAGACCGATTTCACGGGCGACCACGCCCATAGCGGCAAGGCAAGGCACATAGAGCAAGATGAAGATGAGGAACGCAAACACCTGCCAATTGAATCCGTCCACCGGGTTACCGTTCTTATCCGGATTGTGGAAGTAAGAGCGGAGGTTCGCGTAGATGTCGGCTGTTTCGGAAAGGTCGCCTTCTTCGAGAGCGCCCATTTCGTCTTCGGAGAGTTCGAGGCCTGCGGCAGCGAGCTTTGCGAACACGGCTTCGCGGGTCTTTTCATCCTCTTCTTCTTCGCCGAAGGTTTCGATGGCTGCATATTCTTCGCAGGTCAGCACCTTGGCGTCGGTAATCTTGTCAAGAGTTTCCTTCTTGAGTTCGGCAGCTTCCTGGCCTTCCAATTCGCCGGTGGTTCCGAGCGGGTCGGTGAGCGAGCCAAAGACTTCGGCGAGGTTTGCAGGAATCGAACCGAGGGCTTCGAGCACAGCGCCCTTGATATCGGGAGCGCCGCCTTCTTCCTCTTCTTCAGCGGGGCATTCGTCGATGCCTACGATAAGGGGCTTTTCTTCGGCAGGAGCGGCTTCGGCAACAACTTCTGCGGATTCAGCAGGTGCTGCGGCACTATCGGCAACCACAGCGCTATCGGTTACAGCGGAATCAGCAGCTGCAACAGTCGAATCGGCCTTCACGCTATCCGTAGCGGCAGAGTCAGCAACCGCCACTTGTTCCGGAGCCGGAGCTTCAGCCTTCGGCTCTTCTGCAGGCTTAGCCTCTTCAGCAGCCTCTTCGTTCTCACCCACCATCGAATACAGCGAGTTCATGGTACCGATAACGGCTTCCTTGGCCAAAAGGCCCGTGAACAGAGACACAGAGGCCGGCCAGTTTTCCTTTTCGACACCGAACGGTTCGAACACCGGCGTAATGGCCTTACCGATTACAGAGAGCAAGCTATTTTCGGAATCGCCATTACCGGCAGTAAATTCATTAGCAGTAGAAATCTTGGATTCATCAACCACGAATCCTTCGGGGAGAGCGACATTTTCAGCTTCGCCTTCCTCGTTTTCCTTAACCATCTGGAAGCCATCTTCGGCCTTGACGATTTCAGTCTTTTCTCCGTTCACATCGACATACATCTTTTCCACGATGCCAAAGCTGTTGAGGAAGCCGAGAACGGCAACCGCAAGCGTAATCACCTTACCGGCACGCCAGATGTAGTCACGCAGGCGCTGCCAGCAGTGGATCATCAAGGACTTGACCTTGGGCAAGTGATACGGCGGAAGTTCCATCACAAAGTTAGAGGCCTGACCCTGGAACAGGGACTTCTTCAAGAAGAGGCCGTAAGCAACGGCGAACAGCACGCCAGCGAGGTAAAGCAGGAACACGACCGTGCCCGCCATCTTGCCAAAGAATGCCGCTGCGAACAGCGCATACACCGGGAGGCGAGCGCCGCAGCTCATGAACGGCACCAGGAAGATGGTAAGGAAGCGTTCACGCTTGGATTCCAGCACGCGAGAGCCCATAATGCCCGGCACGCCGCAACCGAAGCCCACCATCATCGGCACGAAGGCACGACCCGGGAGCCCGAGGAATCTCATGAAGCGGTCCGCGACGAAAGCCGCGCGGGCCATGTAACCCGAGTCTTCGAGGAACGAAAGGCACAGGAACATGAAGAAGATGACCGGAATGAAGGTCGAAACCGTCTGGATACCGGCACCGATACCGTCGGCGAGAATTGCCGTGACAAAAGACGGGCAACCAAGCACATCGCCCAGCACGTAGCCGAGGCCATCCACGAAAATCGCACCGAACAACACATCAAAGAAATCAATGAATGCAGAACCGATGGTGACCGCAATCCAGAACACCAAATACATGATGACAAGGAAAATCGGGAGAGCGGCCCAACGGTTCAAAAGTACGGCGTCAAGCTTGTCCGAGAAAGTTTTCTTGGCACGCTTCTCCACAACAGCCTTCCCCGCCACTTCATGCGCAATGGAATAGCGGTTTTCGGCCATCGCGAACTCCGGCTCTTCGCCCAGAATCTTCACGACATCGGCCTTATGAAGCGTTACGCCCGCTTCGGCAAACTTGTCCGCATAGCTCTTCTGGTTGCCCAAGTACATGAGCGAAACCCAACGGGCATCCGTCGCCAAGAGTTCTGCAACCGGAGCCACCTTCGGCTCCAAGACCTTCACAGCCTCTTCGACCTTATCGGCATAGGCAATCTGCTTCGGGACCGGCATCGGGGATGCAAGCACATGGCCCATCTGGCTGATAAAGTTGGTGACGCTCTTTTCGCTCACAGCAGAAAGCGGAATGCACGGCACGCCATAGAAATCAGAAAGTTCATCGAGGTCCAGCTGGATTCCGCGATTTTCGGCGATGTCCATCATGTTGACGGCAATCACCATCGGAATCTTCATGTCGGCAAGCTGGCTCGTGAGGAACAGGTTACGTTCGAGGTTCGTCGCATCGACGATGTTGATAATCAGGCTTGCTTCGCGGCTGAGCAGGTAGTCGACAGCGGCGCGTTCGTCTTCGGCATTTGCGAACAAAGCGTAAGTACCCGGCAGGTCCACCAGGCGAATCTGGCGGTCGCCCAGTTCAAAGTAGCCTTCCTTCTTTTCGACAGTCACACCAGGCCAGTTACCCACATGCTGACGGGCACCCGTAAGCGCATTGAAGAGCGCCGTCTTACCGCAGTTCGGGTTACCGGCAATCGCAATCGTCAAAAGTTTCCTTGCGGCCATTATACCCTCCTCAGTTTAAGAACGTTTGCTTCTTCTTTACGCAGCGAAAGCCTGTACGAAAGCACCGCCACCTCGATCGGGTCGCCGAGAGGGGCCGCCTGCAAGACTTCAATCTGGCCGCCACGCACAAGCCCCATCGAAAGGAGCTTGGACTTGTAAGCAGAATCGCCTTCGTTATAGCCGACGATTTCTACCTTGTCGCCACGTTTTAAGTCTGAAAATTTGGGATCCATATCCCATTTCTTTGCAGGGGTTTTGCCTCCGCATCCACAATTACAACTCATTTTTTCCTCTTTTTGAGATGTTCCACAGATTTCATATACTCTTCGATTTTGGCGAGCGTCTCGGCCGAAAGGATATGTTCCATATTGCAAGCGTCCTCGTTTGCCGCTTCCTCCGACACTCCCAAATGAATCAAAAACTGCCTCAGTAAAAGATGTCGGCTCAAAATGGTAACCGCGACTTTTTTCCCTTCTTCGGTGAGTTCCACGCCGCTGTAAGGCTCCTGCGACACGAGCCCCTGTTTCTTGAGTTCCGCCACAGCGCGCGCCACCGAAGGCATTTTTACGGTTAGGGCGGCAGCAATGTCCCTGATTCGGGCGATTTTGTTGGTCTGGAGCAAAACGTGAATCACTTCCAAATAATCTTCAAGACTCTGAGTTAGCTTTGATCGTTTCATTCTACGCCTAAAAATGTTTTCCTAGTCTAATTAGACAAGGCTAATGTAGAAAAAACAGAATAGTTCGTCAAGGCTAATATTGTTGGTTTAGGAAAATTTACTTAGATTTAGCTAAAATTGTATCAAAATAAAAAGAAAGGACGAAACAACCCATTTCGCCCATATATATGTATTGATTACGATTATGCCTATTTTTTCGTGTTTTTTGCGGCCTTGGCCTTCTTGCCCGCAGCAGGTCCCTCGGCAGGGCCCATGAAGTCCTCGATTTTGCCCAGTGTTTCGCCCGAAAGGATGTGTTCCATGCAGCAGGCGTCCTTGTCGGCAATGGCTTCGGAGACGCCCAGTCGAATCAGGAAACTTTTGAGCAAAAGATGTCGGTTCAGAATCGCGGCGGCAACGCGCTGGCCTTCTTCGGTGAGTTCCACCCCGCCGTACGGTTCCTGAGTCACGAGCCCCAGCTTCTTGAGTTCAATCATCGCCTTGGCCACAGACGGCATTTTGACCGAAAGAGAGGCCGCGATATCCTTGACACGGGCAATTCCGTGGGCGAGGCGCAACATGTGCACCATCTCCAGGTAGTCTTCAAGACTTTGGCTGAGCTTTGCGTGTTCCATTCGGGGCCTCTTTTGTTTGGGAGGGGCTAATTAGACATAACCAATATAGGAAGGCTAGAATGTTCGGTCAAGGGCGCTTTTTACGGAATACGCCGTTTTAGCGGCGTCATGCTCTTGGCACAAATCGCCATGGTCGAGAGGTTGTGCAGCAGGGCCGAGGTCGAGGGGGCAAGTATCCCGAAGAAGCCTGCCGCGAGCAGCGACGTGTTGAAGGCGACGATAAAGCGGTAATTCGCCTGGATACGTTCCATAAGCTGGACGCTCAATGTACGGAGTTCCGCAAGGTCGCGCAGGTCTTCGCTGCGGAGCGTCACGTCGGCGGTTTCGCGGGCAATGTCGCTGGCATCGCTCATGGCGACCGACACGTTCGCCGCGGCAAGGGCGGGAGCATCGTTGATTCCATCGCCCACCATAACCACGCGGCGGCCTTCGGCCTTCATTTTTTCCACATAGCGGTGCTTGTCTTCGGGCAGCACCTGCGCAAAGAAGGTATCGATGCCCAAAAGTTGCGCCGTGCGTTCGGCGGACTTCTGGCTGTCGCCGGTAATCATCGCCACATGCTTGATTCCGCGTTCACGGAGCATGCGAATGGCTTCGGCCGCTTCGTCCCGCGGAGGATCGCTAATGCAAAGCACACCCGCAAGGTTCCCGCCAATGGCAAGGTAAATCACGGATGCGGCTCCGGCGAGTTCGTCGATCCTTTTCTGTTCCGCCTCGCCCACTGCAATCTTCTCATCTTCGACAACGAAATGCTTGCTACCGATGACGGCACGTTCCCCGTTCAGTGTGGTCGCAATTCCATGCGCAACGATGTACTGAACGTCGGCGTGCTCTTCTTCGTGATCGATTCCCCTGTCGAGAGCCCCGCGCACAATGGCACGAGCCATGCTGTGCGGGAAATGCTCCTCGATACAGGCCGCGATGCGAAGCACCTCCTCTTCGCTACGGCCTTCAAAGGGAATGACACGTTCGAGCTTAGGTTCTGCTTTGGTGAGAGTCCCCGTCTTGTCGAAAATGATGGTGTCGGCAAGCGCAAATTCTTCCAGATACTTGCCGCCTTTTACGGTCATGTTGCGGTCGGCCGCTTCGCGCAGCGCCGAAATCACCGAAATCGGGGTGGATAGCTTGATGGCGCAGGAATAGTCCACCATCAGAATCGAGACGGCCTTGGTGATGTTGCGCGTAAACAGGAGCGTGAGTCCAAAACCGATAAAACTGAACGGCACAATTCCGTCGGCAAGCCTTTCGGCCTTGCTCTGGATAGAGGCCTTGAGGTCTTCGGACTGGTCGATGAGTTCGATGATTTTTTGAATTTTTGTGTTGCCATTCACGGCCCGCACCGAGACAACAATCGAGCCTTCGTCGAGGATGGTCCCTGCAAATACGGTTTTCCCGGCGGACTTGTGGACAGCCTGCGATTCGCCCGTCATGGTCGCCTCGTTCACGAAGGCATCGCCATCGACAACGGTTCCATCCACAGGAATCATGCTGCCGGAACGAACGCGCACAAGGTCGCCTTCCTTGACATCTTGCATACGCACCTGGACATCGACGCCGTCGCGGACCACCCACACACGGTCCACCTTCACGGCAAGGCTTGCGGTAAGGGCCGTGCGGGTACGCGCCTTGGTGTAATCTTCCAGAAGACTGCTGACACTCAACAGGAACATGATGGTTCCCGCCGAATTGTAATTCCTCTGCAGAATGCTTGCCCCGATGGCGGCCCCGTCCAACACTTCGACGGTGAGCTTGCCCTGCGAAAGAATGTCCAGCCCCTTCACGACGTATTTCAGTCCTTTGTAAACATGGACAGCCGTCCTGATGGGCAGCGGGACGAGCCACTTGAACAGGTAACGGCGAGCAAGCATGAACGCAAGCCGGTTCTTGAACTTGGAATCCAGAGCCTGCAGCTGATAGTCCGTATCCGGCTCCCCCTCGGGCAACGCCGCGGGATTTAGCTTTTTAACGAACTCAATTAGCTGTTCACGATAAAACTGTTCACGAGGGCCGGTTTCGTATTCAATGAGAATACCTCCGTTTTCAGAGTGGACGACGGCGCGTTTTACAAAGGGATACGCCACGCACGCCTTGTGAATGCGCGGCTCATGTTCCGGTTCAAAAGCGTACGCCCCCGCGCGAAAGCGGATTCGCCCCGACTGATCGTAGGTAATTCTAAAGTTCATAATAAAACAATGATTTAAGGTGTGAGGAATGAACTCGGGGCTTGCGCCCCTTGAGCTTTATAATCGCGACTTCGTCGCCTAGATATTCTCAAAGCCCTGCTTTTGCAGGGTGAGCTCATCGCTCAAAGAGAGCCGAAAGCGACCGACCTCATAGCTCTATTTACTTCTTCGCTTCTTTCTTTGCGTCGTTGCAGATGTCGGCAGCTTCGTCCTTCATATCCTGGAAGGTGGCCTTGGCATCGGCGGTAAACTTCATGCCGTGAGCAAGTCCCTTGACTGCATATTCGCGAGTCTTGGGAGCCTTGAGAACTTTCTTTGCGATGGCAGAGCCAACGGCGCCGGCGACCACGCACCAGAATTTTTCGTTATGCCAAATAGACATGATAAACTCCTTGGTTGAGTGTTTGTTGAATTGACGATGTATAAAATCTATGTATTTTGCAACCTGCCGTTAATTGCATACAAACTAATTTAAAACTCCGCAAGGCAGTTCGTTTTCACGCGCATTTGACTAACTTTGTTAGGATATTTGAAATTTGTTTTGTAGTTAAAAGTTTCTTAGCGAAAGAAAAGTCTATTTGGATTCTTTTACGTCCGAATGGATTATAAAGCCCATTTGGAGTAGAAAAAAATTCGTCTTCTACCTAATTTCGCACCAAAAAATGGACATGGTGTATGCAAGTTTCCCGTATTAACAATTTTTTTGCCCGCATGGGGCATTTTCAGGTAGCTCACCGCTGGCAAATCCTCGCGGCGGCTTTGATTTTTACTATAGCGGCATGCCTCGGGCTTCCGCACCTTTCGATGTCGAGCAGCGATGACGAATGGTTCGATGACTGGGATCAGGTAAAGCTAAATCAGGAGCATTTTTACGATATTTTCGGCAGTGACGATTCCTTCATGGTGTTAGTCCGTGCCGACGACGTCTTTGCACTCGATGTGCTTTCGGCTATCGACCGGCTTTCAAGAAGGCTTGAAAACGAAGTTCCGTACGCTGAACGCGTCGTCTCCTTGACACGCAACCTTTCGATTCCCAAGGCGAACGACGAAGGCTTTGAAGTCATCGACACGTTTGAAGACGGAATCCCAACGGATTCTCAGGAACTTGCCGCCAAAAAGTCTCTCGTCATGAGCCGCCAATCATTGGTTAACGGCATCGTTTCGGACGACAGCAAAGAAACTTGGGTCATCCTCTCCCTAAAAAAATACGAAGGCGGCGTAGAATTTGGCAAAGACAGCATCGCGCCATTCGCCCGCAAGATTATCGAGTCCGAAGAATTCAAAAGTGACCGTTATCAGCTTTTGCAGACGGGCATGAGCTACACCGAAATGGAAGAGGAAGAAATCATCACGCATGAATGCATTATGCGCATCGGCGTGGGTTTTGCGGTGATGCTTTTGTGCCTCATTCTCTTTGTAAGATCGTTACGCGGTGTGGTCGTGCCTGCCGTCGCGACGGTTTGTGGCATCGCATCTGTCTTGGGGATCAATGCATGGCTAGACATTACGGGAGACTCCTCGATGGTGGCGCTCCCGGTGCTTTTGGGCATGGCGCTTTCAGTGGGCTATTCCATCCACTACATCAACGCATTCCGTATGCAATTCCGCCGTTCGGGCAAGCGCAAGGAATCGGTGGTGTTTGCCATTCAAGAAACGGGCTGGCCCATCTTCTTTACGGTCATTACTACGGTCGCCTCGCTCCTTTCGTTCCTATTTGCGGGCATTCGGCCTATCCGTTGGATTGGTGGCATCTCGGCGGGCATCGTGTCTATGGTTTGCCTCTATGTGATGGTACTGATTCCCGTTCTCATGAGTTTCGGGCGCGATACGGAACCAAAACCCGACATGGTCAAGGCGGCAGGAGCAACCAAGGCCGACATCCTCTTTGAATTTTTTGGACGCAAGGTTTGCCGACACAGCGTCATTATCGCCATCATTGCGGGAGCCATTATGCTGTTCCAAATTCCGGGAATCGCACACATCGACGTGAACATGGACTACACCAAGACCATGGGCCAAAAGATTCCTTATGTGGTGCGGCTCTTGGATATGCTCAGCGGAAAACTCGGGAGCCTTTACGACTTCAACGTGATGGTGGAATTCGACAATCCCGACGCATTGAAGGACCCGGCAAACATGAAGAGAATCGAGAAACTGGAAGAAAAACTCGGAACCCTCCAACTCACAAAAATTTCGGGTGGCAAACCGCGAGTTCAGTCGGTCACAAGCCTCGTAAAAGAGATGAACCGAACCCTGAATAGCGATGACACCGCCTATTATGCGATTCCTGCCGAAAAAGACATGCTGACGCAGCTGCTGTTCCTCTACGAAATCTCCGACCCCGACGCCATTTTCAGCTGGATGGACGAAGATTACAAGACAACGTACATTCACGTGGAACTTTCGGGCTACGATGCAAATAAAATCGTCGAAGACCTGGACAGTGCCAAGAGCTATATGACAAGTATTTTCCCGGAAGCGAAAACTTCGGTTGTAGGAGACGTCATCAACTACGCCGAAATGAATGGAAAGTTGGTGGGCGGATTGCTCCGTTCCTTCGGCGGTTCATTCGTGATTATCGCCATCATGATGATACTTGCCTTCGGGAGTATCCGAGCGGGGCTTATCGGCATGATTCCGAACGTGGCACCGGTGCTGTTGATTGGCGGGCTAATGGGTTACCTGAATATGCCGCTTGACATGATTACAATGATTATCATGCCAATGGTTTTGGGCATCGCCGTCGACGACACCATCCACATGAATAACCATATCAAGTACGGCTACGAAAAAACGGGCAGTTACAGGCAAGCGCTCCTGCTCTCTTACCGCGAAATCGGCAAGACGATGGGCATGACAACGTTCATTCTGTGCGCGATGTTCTTCGTATTCATATTCAGCCCGATGGGTGCGCTCCACAACGTGGGCATTCTTTCCATTTTGGGCCTCGGCGGAGCTCTCTTGGCGGACTATACGCTTACCACGGCGCTTGTCTACCTATGCAAACCGTACGGGGCATCGAAAAACCATTTGGAGTAGTTTTTTAAGGGAGTCTCATCTACCTTTGCGGCTGAAAAAGGAGTTTAAAATGAGCCTTCCAAAGATCAACATTGAAAGAATCAACGAGCGGTTCGGCCGTTTTGGCGAATTTTTGCTCGCACACCGCGCCATTATGCTGGTGGCGTTTGTCGTTTTGCTTGCGGTTTCGATCGTGGGCATGAAAAAAATCTACGTCGAGGCGTCTTGGGACAGCTACTTTATCGAGGGCGACCCGATGCTTGTCGAAACGGACAAGTTCAAGGAAACTTTCGGTAACGACTATTTCGTGGGCGTGCTGGTCGAGAGCGACCATTCCATCTTGACGCCGGACAACCTGAAGCTTTTGCGCGAGCTTTCGAACGAACTGCGCGATAGCCTTTCGTATTCCGACGGCAAGGCAACTTCGATTGTCGATTTGGAATACATGCTCGGTACCGAAGAGGGCATGGAAATCACGCAGATTGTGCCCGAAGAAATCCCGACAGACGACGCGGGACTTGCCGAAATCGAAAAGCGTCTGACCGATAAGCCGGAACTGGCGAAGAAGCTGATTTCGAGCGACCGCAAGCAAGCCTTCATCAACATCAAGCTGCGCCCCTTCCCCGAAGATTCCGTGTGGAAGGCCGAAGGCGAAGCGAAGGGCGTGAAGGCAGAAGCGCCCGACATGAAAACGGGCCGCGAAACGGCTGAAATCATCGCGAAGGAAAAGTATGCTCCGTTGCACCCGCGTGCTACGGGCATGCCTTACCTAAGTTTCGAAAAACTGAAATACATCGGCGAAGAAATGGGTCGCATTTTCATCATCACCATTCTCTGCGCCATCATCGTGATGTTCTTGGTGACGCGTTCGCTCCGAGGCATTGTCTCTCCGCTGATTACGACTTTTGCAGGCGTCATCATGACATTTGGCCTGGTGGGTTATCTCGGGCTTTACATGGACGCGACCAACATCATGGTTCCGGTAATTTTGGCCTTCGCCGTTTCGATTGCATACAACATTCACATCAACTCGTTCTTCCGCAAGAACATGATGCTTACGGGCAAGCGCAAGGAATCGGTACTTTACGCCATGCGTGAAACCGGTTGGTCGGTGCTATTCTCGGGCCTTACCACGATTGTCGCGTTGCTCAGCTTCCTTTCGGTGATGCTCAAGCCGATCCGCTCCGTGGGCATTCTCTCGTCGATTGCGATTGCGTTTATTCTTCTCGTGGCGCTGACGGTTTCGCCGATTCTCCTGAGTTTCGGCAAAGACAAGAAGCCGAACGCCAAGGTGCTTGAACGCGGCGACACGCGCATGGGAATCATTCTCGATTCTATCGGAAAATTCGTTCTCGGACACGGCAAGCCGATTGCGATTGTATTCGCCATCGTGACTGCAATTTCTGTTTTCGGGCTCACCAAGATAGAACCCGCCTTTGACGTGGAACGCACCATGGGCCGCAAGGTCGAATACGTGAACAAGATGCTCTACGTGGCAGAATCCGAAATCGGAAGCTTCTACTCTTACGACCTGGTGATTGACTTTGGTACAAACGACAAGGCCAAGGAAGTCGAAAACCTTAAAAAGTTGGAACAGTTGCAGGAGCACGCCAGCAACTACCCGCTTACCAAGCGATCCACCTCAATTCTTGACATCGTCAAGGATCTGGACCGCACGCTGAACGAAAACCGTCAGGATAAATACGCCATTCCCGAAACGGAAGAAGAAGTCGCTCAGTTGCTTTTGCTCTACGAAAACGCGGGCGGCAGCGAAGCGAGCTACTGGATGGATTACGATTACAGGAAGCTCCGCCTGATGATTGAAATTTCGAGCTACAACTCCAACGAACTCCAGAAGGAAATCGAGGACTTGCAGAATTTCGCACGCAAGCTTTACCCGGACGCAAAGGTGACTGCAGTGGGTAACTTGCCGCAATTCACCGCCATGCAGCAGTACCTGGAAGTCGGCCAGATGACGTCGTTCCTGATTTCTGTGGTCATCGTGGCAGTTCTTTTGATGATTGTCTTCGGCAGCATCCGTACAGGCCTTATCGGCATGATTCCGAATATTGCGCCGGGTATTTTCGTGGGCGGCTACCTTGGGCTCACGAACATTCCGCTTGACATGATGACGGCGACGCTCATCCCGATGATTATCGGCCTTTCCGTCGACGACACGATTCACTTCATCAACCACGGGCATGTGGAATTTGACCGCACCCACGATTATCGCGAATCGATTCTCAACGTATTCCGCACGGCAGGGCCGGCCCTCGTGATGACGACGATTATCATGGTGGCGACCTTTGCGGGCTTTACCACCTCGGCCGCAACGCAGATGTTCAACTTCGGCTTCGTGGTATTCGTGGGCCTCGGCTCGGCATTGCTTGCCGACCTGTTCGTGACACCGTTACTGATTAAGAAATTCAAGATTTTCGGCAAATAACATTAACATCGAAAAGGCCATTTTTTTAATGGCCTTTTTATACAATAAAAAGCATCGGTAATAACCGGTGCTTTGTCTTATGAGGTGGTATATTGGAAAGATTTTGCTATCTATCAAGCCTGAAGCAATGTCTTGCCCAAATCTGCACAGGCTGTTTTGCCTGCATCGTCAGGAGCACTTTCGATAGCAAGCGGTTCTGCAACAAGGACAAGGCCCGCAGCTTCGGCATCGGCCTTCCACGGATTCATCCATTCGCCGCCACCCCAGCCGTAAGAACCGAAAAGTGCGACTTTCTTGCCGGCAAGGGACGGTTTGACCGCATCGTAGAAGGGTTGAAATTCGGAATCTTCCAGTTCTTCGGCACCCATAGCAGGGCATCCAAGCGCAAAACGGGCGTAATCGGCCAAATTGCCTTGAGGGAAATCCGAAACGCTGAAAACATCGGCTTCCCCACCGGCAGCCTTGACACCTTCGGCGATATACTTCGCCATCATTTCGGTGTTACCCGTTCCGCTCCAGTAAATGACTGCAACTTTATCCATTATGATTCTCCTATTTGATTATGTTAAATTCCTTTTTTTATCCAACGGCGAGCATGGGCAAAGAATAGCCTCGCTCAAAAAGTGAACTCATGACAGCAAAGCACTTCCTAAAGCACTCAAATATCCGTTCAGAATTTTCGACATCACCATAAACCTTCCAATAGCCAGTACTTTTGCAATTTTGCCCACCATTGGCGATAAAACCTTTGACATCTTCAAGCGGGTATCCCAGGAAGACGCCGATTTCATGAGGAAAGCAATGGCATCGCGCAATCCGGTGAGTCAAATTCGAGAGAAGCCGTTCTTCATCGAAATGCTTATAGTCGTACTGTTCAAGGAATCGCCGGATTTCAGCCGTTTCAAACAACCGGTTCAAGAGATTCCTGCGGTAGACGTACACAAAACTGCGTCCGCAACGTTCCGCGACGATGCGCACGAATATGCCCGACGGATTCAGTTCGCGGTTCCAGCGGGCAAGAATGGCACAAAGCGGTTCGTGTTCTGCGGGCACTTTTTCCATGCAGAAGAGGCTACCGACCTTGCGGGCGGCAAGGGTCGGCGCACATTGGCGAACCAATTTGTAATCCATCAATCGTTGTGCGGTCATCGTTATTCCTCTAGAGATTGCTTCGCTTCGCTCGCAATGACAAGACGAAGTTATGCGTTCGAGACTTCCTGAAGTTCCAACATCTTGCTGAACAGGCCACCTTTCGCCTTGAGTTCGGCGGGAGAACCGGTCTCGGCGATGTGACCGTCCTGCAGCACAACGACCTTGTCGGCGTTTGCGATGGTACGCATGCGGTGCGCGATGATGATGACTGTTTTGCCCTTCACCAGCTGCGAAATGCCGCGCTGGATCTTGGATTCGTTTTCTACGTCAAGGCTTGCGGTCGCTTCATCGAGCAAGATAATCGGGGCATCCTTCAACAGGGCACGCGCAATCGAGATTCTCTGACGTTCACCACCCGAGAGCGTGTCACCATTTTCACCGATGACGGTATCGTAGCCCTGCGGCATCTTCTGCACGAATTCGTCGCAGCCGGCAAGTTTTGCCACCTTCAGGATTTCTTCGTCGCTGGCATCGCGCTTGCCAATGCGGATATTGTCCTTGATGCTCGTGTTGAACAGCACCACGTCCTGGAAGACGATGGAGAAATTCTTGAGGAGCGTTTCGGGGTCAATCTTGCTAATGTCCTGCCCGCCGAGCGTTACCGTACCGCCCTGGATGTCCCAGAAGCGTGCAGCAAGCTTTGCTGCAGTCGTTTTTCCGCTGCCGCTCGGGCCCACAAGCGCCGTGATTTCGCCCTGCTTAGCCGTGAACGAAACTTTTTTCAGGACTTGCTTGTTCTCGTTGTAATTGAAGTCAACATCCTTGAATTCGATATCATAATTAGCGGGCGTGAATTCCGTTACGCCTTCCTGAGGTTTCATCTGGTCCATTTCGCGGAACCGGCGCAGGCGCACATTCACAAAGAACAGTTCGGCAAGGTTGTTGAACACCAGATAAACCGGGTTGTAAACAGTCGCCGCGCACACGATGAACACCAAGTAGGTAAACACGTCGATTTCTCCCTTGGTCCAGAGTCGTGCGCCCGTAATCAGCACCGTGGCAAGGCCCATCTTGAGAATGCCTTGTGCCGAATTCAGGAACATGCCGACCTTGATGTCGGAATCCATCTGCGTTTTTTCGTAGCGGATGCAGTCCTTGTCAAAATGATTGAGGTAGGCGGTTTCACCCGAATACGAGCGGATTTCCTGCACGTTTTCGAGACCTTCCTGGATATCTTCCATAATCACGCGGCGGGCGTTATATGAATTTTCGAACCAGCGGTCCTGAATTTTCTTGGAAAGCGCAATGAGCAATGCCGCTGCGGGCACCACCCAGAAAAGCGCGATAGACATTTTCCAGTTGTAGCAGAACAGCATGATGCCTATTATGGTGACGCTCCCGATAGCGGCGAAAAGTTCCGGCACTGCATGCGAGAAAATCATTTCGAGCGCATTGCAGTCGTCCATGATGGTCGATGTCAAATCCGAAAGGTTTTTCTTGCCGAAGAAAGAAAGCGGCAACTTGCGGAGTTTTTCGGCAATCGAGACGCGGCGACGCATACTTTCGTCATACACGCTACTGTAAGTCGCACTGTACGAGAACCTGTAAATGACAAGCATCACGATAAACAGGACTGCAGCAATTCCCACATAGAACCAGGTCCCGTGCGGAGTCTTGCTAGCAAATTCACCAATGCCCATCTGTTCCATCAAAAAGTAAAAGAGCATCATCATCGGGAACATGAGCGAAACAAAGTGCAGGAATGTCCAGACGACGCCACGGACAAACGTGCGCGAGCCTTCTTCCGAAAGAGCAAAAGTATTCTGAACCCACTTATACATTTTCGCCTCCTTCATTATCCTTGGAATTGTCGAGGGTCCATGTGACAGACTGCTGGTATTCGGCCCACATCTTGGCATAAATGCCGTTCTTTTCAAGTAATTCGCTGTGCGTTCCGCGTTCGGCGATTTCGCCATCTTCGACAACGATAATCTGGTCGGCATTCACCACGCTTGTAAGCCTGTGGGCGATCATCAGAACGGTCTTGCCTGCGGCCAGTTTGTGCAAAGCTTCTTGAATTAAGCGTTCGTTTTCTGGGTCAGCAAAGGCGGTCGCCTCGTCTAGCACCACGATGGGGGCGTTCTTCAAGATAGCGCGCGCAAGCACCACTCGCTGCTGCTCGCCACCCGAAAGATAAGTTCCCTTGCTCCCGATAACGGTGTCGATACCGCCCGGCAGCTTGTCAATGATTTCACGGCACTGCGCAAGGTCAAGAGCCTTGTTCACCTGCTCGAGAGTCGCATCGGGCATGCCGTATCGCACGTTGTCCAGAATGCTCATTTTGAAAAGGCGCGTATTCTGGAACACGAACGAAACGTTCTTCATCAGTTCCTTCGGATCAATTTGCTTTACGGGAATCCCGCCAATGGCAATCTCGCCGCTATCGACATCGAAGAAGCGCGGCAGAAGCTTAGCAATCGTACTCTTGCCGCCTCCCGAAGGCCCGACAAGCGCAACCGTGTGGCCCGCCGGCACCGAGAGCGAAATGTCGCTCAACACCTGCTTATCGGTACCTGGATAGGTAAAATTCACATTCTGGAATTCCACATCGAACTTTTGCATCGGGACAGGATTTTCGCAGACTTCCAGATCCTTGGTGCGCGCGATATCATTAATGCGGTCAATGGCGATTCCCGCCTGGTTCGTGGCATTGCTCAGATACATGCTGCGCATCACGCACTGCGAGAACAGCGGCGTCACCAGCACATAAATCATCATGTTCACGATGGTGAGCTTTACATCGCCGTTGTTACCGATGATGAGCGCTGCTGTCGGCACCAGGAACAACACGAATCCGTTCACGAGAATCGTGTAGATGCAGTAAGGGACTTTCCAGTTGTTGGAATAGGCTGTGACCATCTTGTGGTAAGTCACGATGCTGTTGTAGAAACTCTTGAACGAAAAAATCGTCTGCTGGAAAACCTTGACTACAGGAATTCCGCGCACGTATTCCACCGCTTCGGAGTTCATCTCTTCGAGTGCCTGCATGTAGCGTTCCATGAACTTGGTTCCCCTGCGGCCAAGGGTGCCCAAAATGAACAAGGCGTATGCGATAGGCACCAAAGAGGCAAGGCCGAGTCGCCAATCGAAAACGAACATCATCACAAGCGCCACGATGGGAATCAGGATGGTGCCCGAAATATCGGGCATCTCGTGCGCGACGAAGGTGTGCGTAATTGCGGCGTTGTCGTCAATAATCTTGCGGAGTTTGCCTGTCGGGTTCTTGTCGAAAAATCCAAGCGGCGCGCTCATCAGTTTTTTCATGGCGAATCGACGCAGGTCGCCTTCGAGCCTGAATGCAACCATGTGCGAGCAGGCGAGGGCCGCAAAGTAGAGCAATACGCTTGTGACCGAGGCGAGAACCGCTCCGATGGAGTAGTCAAAAATCTTGATGTTCGTCATGTCGCCGCCAGAGATCACCTCGCGGACAATGAGCCACATCAGTAAAAACGGCACGAGCCCCGCGATGGCGCTCAATGCCGAGAGAATCAATGCTAGCGGGAACAGCGGCTTTCGCGAACCCATGTAAGCGTAGAGTTTAGAGAATGTCTTTTTCATAATTTTTTTACGCGAAGCGTCTTTTTTATCTTTCGTCTTTCGTCTGTAGGCTTCGAAGAGCCGTTCTTTCGTCTAATCACGCGACGTTTGTCATCCTGTATTTTTTCCTGTATTCCTTGGGGGTCATGCCCATCACGTCTTGGAAGGCATGCGCGAATTTGCTTCCGTTGTTGTAGCCGACCGTGCCCGCAATCTCAAGGATTCCCCGATCACATTCGCGAAGCTGTCTTGCGGCACGCTTCATTCGCTCACGGCGAGCATAGGTAAATACAGGGAGACCGAATACGTTCTTGAAGCAGACCTTCATTGCAGTAGGCGGCATGTCGAACTTGTCGGCAAGTTCCTCGATGGTGTAGTGGGAATCGATGTTGTCGCAAATGAAGGAACGGATGCCGTAAACCTTTTCTGCCTGGAGCATTGAGATGTTGCAATCGCGACAGACCGATTCGCGCTGGGCATCCATATTCTTGAGAGTAACCAGGATTTCAAGGAGCCCGAGTCGGCCATATTCCTGACAAACATTTTTCTGGGTGTGTGCGAACTTCGAGAAAACCGCCTGGATTTCTTCGTGCGTGTGCACGATAAAGGGCTTTTCGTGAATGTTGAATTTTTTCTGGATGGAATCCAGGTCGATGTCGAAGCCCCCGAAATTCTTGCGGATTGCATCTACCGCTTCTTCATAGAACAAGATGATGTCTCCGCAGTAATCTGCCGAACGCTTGAGACCGCTCAAGATCCAACCGTCGCAAACGATCATTTCACCCGGTTCCATGTGGTTGCAGGGCAAGAGCCCTCCAGCCCATTCCACGCGTCCCTGCCGGCAGAATTCCAGAGCAAGTACAGGAACCTTAGAAGAAATTACACCGGCCGTACCGATGTTTTGGCGCCATTCTATTCCAACGATATTTAACATAATAAACCCCTTGGCTTTCGCCTTTATGTTAGCCTTGGCTTAAAAAGTGAGATAAATCTAACTTCATGTAAAAACTTTGTCAAGGCTAACTTATGGGATAAAAAGGTTCATTTCTATAATTTTTTTCTTACGTCACCCACTTTTTTATGTCTATTTGGAGCCAAAACAACCTATTCGGAACAATTTCTAAAAAAATTTCACATTTCTTAGGCTAATCGGATTTTTTGATTTCCATTTGGAGTAGAACGCCATATTTGACATTTCTAAAATGCACCGCAAAATTTATTCAACAAGCGGATTCACAGTAATCCCTACAGGAGCATTCAATGAAATCTAAAATTTTTGCCGCCATAGTGGCGTTATCGACCTGCATGGCCTTCGTCGCCTGCGGAGACGATTCCTCTTCCTCTGCTTCGGACGATCAGGAACTTTCCAGTTCCTCTACCGAAAAATCGGGGAAAGACGCTAAATCCAGCAGTTCTTCCAAGAAAGAAAAGAACAGCAGCTCGTCCAAGAAAGCAGAAAAGGGCGCATACACTCGCGATTTCGTAACAGCCATTGCTGCCGGCAACACCATGTTCATTGGCACCATGTCGCTGGACCACACGGACGATATCGGCAAGGACTTCATTGAAGTCGGCACCCGTGCAGGCGTGGTCTACTACGATGGATCCATCTTCATCAATGATATGGATGTCGGCACCACGACTCGTTACAGCCTTGACGGAAACAACAAGATTGGTAAAAAACAGGGCGAAATCAACCTGAGCGGCGTGTGGGCAAACCACATTTACTTTGTGAACGAAGAAAAGGCCTACCTGGGTGGCGCTGTCGACTCCCTGATTATCTTCAACCCGAAAACTATGAAGGTGACAGGCTCCATTGACTTGTCCAAGTATAAGGATAAGGACGCCTTCGCCGTTAGCCCGGGAACCGGAGTCATTGTGGATGGCCGTCTTTATGTGGGTCTTCTGCAGAACGTGAGCGATTACGAGACCGGTTATACCGCTGAAGTCGCCATTATCGATGTGAAAAAGGACAAGGTACTTGCCGTCGCCAAGGACGATCGCATTGCCGCCGTGGGATCCCTGGATGACAGCCAGAACTCCGCATTCGTTATCGCTGGCGATTACATCTACACCTACTGTAACGGCTCTTGGGGCTACGCTCCCGGCCAGGTCGACGGTTTCCTCCGCATCAAAATCGGCGAAACGGAATTCGACAAGGATTACGTGTGGAAAGTCTCCGAAGAAGTGGGCATCAAGGATATTACCTCGAAGGGCGTGTTCAAGTATCTCGCTCCGTTCACCAAGGCTGACGGCAACGTGGTTTATTCCTACCTCAACGTGATGATGGACATGAAGAAGGAATGGGCCTCCGCCGAAAACTACTACGATTACACTTGCAAGGCTGTGAAAGTCGACCTTGCCAAGAAGAAGATAACCGCCCTCCCCATCGATTATACTTCCAGCTGGGCAAGCTACGGCAAGTACATTGAAGAAGAAGGCACAGTACTGTTTGCCGTCTCCACCGAAAAGGATGGAAACGCCTATTTCCGCTATGACCCCAAAAAAGACAAGGCCGAAAAGATTGCTAGCATAGAACAGATCCCGATGTGGATCGTTCCGCTCAAGTAATCTTGACGAAAACCTTGCTTTCTCTCTAGGCTTCCCGGCTTTTTAGCCGGGAAGTTTTTTTTATCTCACATGCCCCTTTTGGATTTTGCCATGTCTATTTGGAGTAGTAGAAAAAATAAGATAAGACTAACTTTAGCGGCAAAAAAAGCCGATTTATCGGCAGGAGATCATTATGGATTTGAAAATGGTTAAAAAAGGCGCGATACTGGTTGTCGCATTGGCTTCCTTTGTAGCTGCGGAATCCCTTTCGGGCCGCGATATTGTGCAAAAAGTGAAGGACCGTCCCGACGGCGATACGCGCAGTTCCGAACTGCAGATGACGCTCATCAACAAGGGTGGATCCAAGCGCGAACGCAAGATTACCTCGTTTGCGATGGACGTAGGCAAGGATACCAAGCAGATTATGTTCTTCCGCTACCCCAACGACGTGAAGGGCACGGGATTCCTGACGGTCGATTACGACGACATCAGCAAGGATGACGACAAATGGCTCTACCTGCCCGCCATGAAGAAGACTCGCCGCATCAGCGGAAAGAGTTCCAAGACCGATTACTTCATGGGATCCGACTTCACCTACGATGATGTGGGCCAGCGCAACGTAGACGAAGATACGCACACGCTCTTGCGCGAAGAGAAGGTGGATGGCGTAGATTGCTGGGTGATCGAATCGGTTCCCAAGAAAGGCGACGAAATTTTCTCAAAGAAGGTTTCTTGGATCCGCAAGGACTGCTTGATTGCAGCGAAAGTCGAATACTACGACAAGCTCGGCAAGCTGCACCGTTTCTTGAAGGTGGAAAAGGTCGTTCAGGTTGACGGCTTCTGGGCTATCGGCAAGATGAGCATGGAAAACGTGCAGACAAGCCACAAGACCATCCTCGAATTTGGCGAACTCAAGTTCAACATTCCGCTTGACGCAAAGACTTTCACTGTTCCGCGCCTGGAACGCGGTCTGTAAAATAGACGAAAGAACGGACCTTCGGTCCTACAGACGAAAGACGAAAGAGAGTCATCCTGAGCGTAGTGCGAAGCACGAAGTCGAAGGATCCAGTTATGAATAAAATTGCTGTTTTTACGATGGTTGTTGCGGGGACGGTAGCGAGCCTCGCCATGGCACAGGAATCGCCGTTTCAGTTCAACGGGTTCGTGGATACGTATCATGCCGCGCAGACGGAGTGGCCTCACGACATGACGTCTTCTCGGACGCGCCTGCGCACCGAATTGCGCGTCGATTACGAGAATGCTTACCTGTTCGCAAGCCTGAATGCGACGCATAACAGCGTACTAGACGATCGCACGGGAGTGCAGCTTCAAGAAGCGTATTTCAACTACACGAACAGCGTCCTGGACATTCGCGCCGGTCGCCAGATTGTCGTGTGGGGCGTGGCCGACGGTCTGCGTGTCACTGACTTGATTTCGCCTGTAGACTACACGGAATTCATGTCGAGCGATTACGACGACTTGCGCATGGCTGTAGACGGTTTCCGCATCAAGTACCCTGGGGAACGAGTGAATGCAGAAATTATCTATGTGCCTGTACCGCGATACTTCCAGATGCCAATCCAGGAAGACAATCCCTGGCGTCCGAATATGCCTAAAAATGCGACTTTCAATTTTCCGGAGGGTCCCGATGCCCGTTTTAAGAACGGCGATTTCGGAACACGCCTTTCGTTCTTCCTCTCGAATTTCGACTTCTCCGTTTCGGCGCTGCATACGCATAACCAGTCACCGGTGACAGTGGCGAGTTACGACATCGAAAAGGATTCCATCATCATCCACGGCGTTCACGAAACAATGACGATGTTCGGCGGAGACATTTCCATGCCGCTCGGGGAATTCGTCATCCGGGCCGAAGTCGCAGAATATCTAGGCGAGGCTCTTGGTTATAGGAGCAACTTTGATTACGCCCGCAAGAATACGTTCAATGCGCTCGGAGGAATCGACTGGTACGCAGGCAACAACTGGACATTCATGGTGCAATACCTGCACAAATACATCGCCGATTACTCGGATGAACTTTCTGCAGAAAAAAACACCTCCGAAATGACTTTCCGCATTTCGAAGGAACTTTTGAACAATACGCTCAAACTTTCGCTTTACGGAATGTTCGATATCGACAACCTTGCCTATTATGGTCGCGCTTCGGGTGATTACGCACTCACGGATCAGGTGACGCTTTCTGCCGGCTACGACCATTTTGGAGGCAAGCGCGGACAACTAGCTCAGTACAAGAAAAATCGCGAAGTTTGGGCAAAAGCCAAGTATTATTTCTAGATGAGAAACCCTTACGCATCATTCCTCATGAAAAACGCCTTCTGGGTGGGCGTCTGTCTTGCGATTGTCTTGCACGCCGGCTTCTATGCCTGGGGATTCTTAAGGCATTCGCAGGTGGTCACTACACGTGAGGACGCTGAAGTCATCCATGTGGAACGTCTGCTGCTCACTCCACCGGAACCACCTCCTGAAGTAAAAAAGGTCGTGCAGAAAGTTGTGCGGGCAAAGATTATCCCGAACATCGTGCAAGATACAGTTCCAGAGCCGGAGCCTGAACCCGAGCCGGAACCGATTATGGTTACGGACGCCGAAGTGGTTGAAGCGCCTGTTGTCGAAGAACCGGTTGCACCGCCACCTCCCCCGCCTCCGCCACCTCCGCCGAAACCTTCCAAGGATTCGCTGATGAAGGTGACGCGTGCCTATCTGATGGGACTTTCGAAGGAATTTGAAAAACGCAAAGATTACCCCGCAACGGCCCGTCGCTTAAAGCAAGAGGGAACTGTTCGCGTGCAATTTACGGTTGCCAAGGATGGAGCAATCAGTGGCGCCGTAGTCGCAAAGCCATGCCCGTATTCCTCACTGAACGAAAGCGCGCTGGCGGCAGTGCAGGCAGTTTCCAAGTTCGATCCCATTCCGGCCATTTTGGAAAAAGACACATGGAAAATGGAGATACCAATCAAGTATAACTTGCATTAACACAATTGTCATTGTGAGCATAGCGAAGCAATCTCAATCCAAAATTTGGCAAGAGATCGCCACGGTCAATAAGTGACCTCGCGATGATAAAACAAAGATTAAAAAAAACAGGAAAGATAAACATGAACTACATCTTAGACTTTATCCAACAAGGTGGCATAATCGCCTACGTTCTCGTAGCCATGAATTTTGTAGGCTACTCCATCATCGTGTGGAAAATCATTTCGCTGATTCTTTTTAATAGGAGCATTCGCAAACGTCTCCCATCCAAAATTCTACATCGCGTAGTGACGCATAATACCGATCACCACATCATTATCGAAAGCATCCGCACCGAAATCGCACTCGCCTTCTCTCCGTTACAAAAGGGAATGACCACGATTGAAAACATCGCAAGCATTTCTCCGCTACTCGGCCTCTTGGGCACCGTTTTCGGCATTTTCAATGCATTCAGCGTCATTGCCGTTTCCGGCCTTTCTGATGCCGGCGCATTTGCCACTGGCATCAAACTCGCCCTCATCACGACCGTGATTGGCCTTGTGGTTGCCATTCCGCATGTCATTTCGTTCAACTACCTAAATGCCCGCATGGAATCGGAGCAGGACAATGTGGAAAACGATGTTCTTTTGCAACTGGGCCGCATTCTGAAGGAAAAGGACCACAGACGCTCTCAGGGGGTTGCCACGTCGCCTTCGGCTCCTCGCAATGACATTATTGATGAGGATGCATAAATGGCAAAGCGAACCCGCCGAATCCGCCCCGACATGACGCCGCTGATTGACTGCGTTTTCTTGCTGCTCGTATTTTTCCTTGTCACCTCCGTTTTCAAGCAAGACGAATCCGTGCTCAAGTTGATTCTGCCCGAGACGCAAAGCGAAGTCAAACGCGATACGCCCGAAGGATTGTACATCGAACTTTCCGAGACAGAACTCGCATTCAATGGAGAGCGCGGCACCCCTGATGATTTACGCGTCAAGGCAGCATCAGTACAGAACAAGAAATCTCCGGTGGCCATCAAGATTGACAAGGGCACGACTTACGAACGCATCGCCATCGTACTCGACATCTTGCAAGTCCAGAAACTGTACAACATCCAGTTGATAAACGAACTTGAAAATGGGGAATAAAGCACAATGAAGAAAAATCTCGAACTCAAGGTAGTCTCGTTTTTCATGGTGGCCCTCTTCATCATCTTTGTGGCGGCCATCTCCGCACGCGCCCAGGAAGATGAAGTCACTTCGATAGATGATTTTCTGGAAGAGACAAGTGACGGCAACGGTTCTAATTTTGCAGACGAAGCAAACAAGACAAGCAACACAAATAATGCAAGCGAAGGCAAGCCTAGCGATGCCTCTTCTGCGGGAGTGACTCAACTTGACGAACTTTCGGTAGAAACCGATATCGAAGCGGAACAGGCGAAGCAGGCAAAAAAGGTAGAGACCGTATCGACTATCGACGCAGCGGAACTGCAGAACACGAGCAAGAGCATTTCGAAAGCGGTAAACACATCCTCGGGCGTAAAAGTGCGCAAGTCCGGCGGCATGGGAAGTGAAGGAAAAATCAACATCCGCGGCATGGAAGGCAAGAACATCAAGGTGCTCGTGAACGGCGTTCCGGTTGAAACACAGGGCAATATCGGACTTGACGACATTCCCATCGACCAGATTGCCGACATCGAAGTGTACAAGGGCTACATTCCGGCACGCTTTGCAACGGACGGAGCCGGCGGTGCGATCAACATCGTGACCAAAAAGCGTCCCGCCAATTCGGTCGACGCCTCTTACAGCCTTGCAAGTTACAATACCCACAAGGCATCGGTTACAGCAAGCCATACTATCGACAGCATTGTGGGTGCTGCCGCATTGGAAATTGGCGTATCGGGTTACTTCAACCATTCCGATAACGATTACGAATTTACTTCGCCCTACATGAAAAGCGCCAAGGGCAAGGACACCTCTGTCGTTCGCGATCACGACCATTATACTTCGTATAATGTGCAAGCATTTGCCAACTTGATGAACGGCTGGTTCGACAACGTGGCGTTGGGATTGAGTTACGGAGCGAGCGAACACCAGGTGCAGGGAGACGCCTACCGCATCACCCAAACGATGGTTGATGGGTATAATTTCGGTTCAACGTTCGGCCTTGACAAGCGAAATCTTTTCGTGAAGAATTTGGGCTTTAACAATAATTTCGCATTCTCTTATAGCGAAAATACCGTGACGGACACTTCAAGCGTTCGTTGCCGCAACTGGCATACTTGCGACACGACAGCGAAAAAGAAGGGAGAACTCTCGCAAATGGGACTCCCGAAATTACGGACAGTGGAAGCCTACGAGTTCAACGACTTACTGAACCTGGATTATGAATTCCTAAAAAAGCAGTTTGTCTATTGGAATACATTTTTCAAGTATCACAAGGAAACTCCCGAAGACGACTTGGGTGCAAAACTGGTGGGATTCAATACGGCGGGTTATCCCGGCAAAAGCATTTCTGTAACGTCGGGACTTTCGCTTGAAGACCGCCTTTGGAATGACCACATCCAAAACCTGATTGGCTTTAAGTTCCATTACATGAAGGCGGAAATTTCGAAACCCGTCTATACGGCTCTCAACGAACCGGAGGTGAAATCCAGTGATTTCAAGGAATTCGGCTACGACGAAAGTCTGCTTTTCCAGATTATAAAGCCCGTTGCAGTCAAGGCGTCGTACCAGCATGCGGTACGCTTGCCCACGCCTGATGAACTTTTTGGCGATGGAGCGAAAGTGAGCGCCGCGCCTGGATTAAAGCCAGAAGAAGCGGACAACTTCAACGTGGGACTTTCCCTTGACTTTATGGAATTGCCCTTGGTGGCAAGGCTTCGCTTTGATGGCGACGTATTCTATTCTTATTACAAGAACAAGATCCACTACATAACATTGGCGCAGGTCGAAACTCCTTACTCGAACTTGAACCCGATTCGCGGCTGGGGCTACGAAGGCGATGTCAAGCTGGACGTGAACGAATGGATTTTGCTCGGTACGAACTGGACATTCCAAGATTTGCGCAATGTGGATTATGTGGCCAAGCAGGGGATTCCCGAAGACGCCATTATGCCGAACATCCCGCGCTATTTCATGAATTACCTGGCAGAATTCCATATCGGCGACTTGATCAACAAGGAAGATTTCCTGAAACTTTGGTGGTCGGCAAATTACACCGCCGAATACTACTACGGTTGGAAAATCAGTTCCCGCCAAGATCGCAAGATTCCGTCTTCGTTCTCGCAGGATGTCGGCATCGAATACTCCATTTGGGACAATACGCTCGCCTGGAGTTTCGAGGTGGACAACCTGATGGACCGCACCGTCTACGACAACTATGGCGAAAGCAAGCCGGGCCGTTCGTACGCGACAAAGATTCGGTATAGCTTCAGGTAATTTTCTAAATTTGGGGCGCAAGGAGTTACAGAACTTCAAAAAGCACCCCATGAAGCACCTATTCGTCATCGCCACCACAAGCAGCGGAAAAATCAGGGATTTCGCCCACATTCTGGGCACGGACCATTACGAATTCAAGACCTTGAAGGACATCGGGTTCGACGAGGAAATCGTCGAGAACGGCACTACGTTCGCCGAAAACGCCATTATCAAGTCGAGCACGACGGCCCGCTGGCTCGCAAAGCGCGGCATCGAAGCAACCGTACTCGCCGACGACTCCGGGCTCGAGGTTTTCGCACTGAACGGCGAACCGGGTATCTACAGCGCCCGCTACAGCGGCGGCCACGGCAACGACGACGAAAACAACAACCTTCTGCTGAAAAAGCTCGAAGGGATTGCCGACCGCAAGGCCCGCTACTTCTGCGCCCTCGCCTACCAGACAATCACCAAGGATGCTAGCGGGAACCTCGCCATCAGCGAACCCATTGTATTCGAGGGAGAATGCCGCGGACAAATCAACCACGGTCCCGTAGGCGACATGGGATTCGGCTACGATCCGCTCTTTGTCCCCGACGGCGAAACCCGCACATTCGCACAGATGGAACTCGAAGAGAAAAAGCTCATCAGCCACCGCGGCAACGCCATCCGCGCACTGAAAAAGGCCCTCCACAAGTAACACGGGCAAAAGCGCCTACAACGGAATCGCGCTATGCAAGTCCTGTTCGCCCCGCTGCAAGGTTACACCACCGGCATCTACCGCAAGGCCCATGCCGAAATCTTTGGCGGGGTCGACGCCTATTACGCGCCATTCCTGCGGATGGAAAATGGCAGGCCCCGCGAAAAGGACCTGCGCGACATTGGTGACGACCACGATTTGATTGCTGGCGTAAAGAGTACCGGCGCAATGGTTAACGGAGCAAAGAGAACCGGCGCAAAAACCATACCACAAATCATCGCGAACAGCGTCAACGAATTCAGGGCTCTCGCCGACGCCATCATGCAAAAAGGGTTCACGGAAATCGACTTCAACATGGGATGTCCCTTCCCGATGCAAGTCAGCCGCCACCGCGGAGCTGGCCTGCTGAGCGACACCCAGACCGTCAAAAGCATCATGGACGAGATTGCGCAGCTTACCGTCAAGAATTCCATAAAGTTTTCCGTCAAGATGCGGCTCGGCCAAAACTCCCCCGACGAAGCATTTGCCCTGTTGCCCACCTTGAACGACGCCCCGCTCGCCCACATTACGCTCCACCCGAGGCTCGGCAAGCAGCAATATAAGGGAGCCATCGACTTCACCTCCTTTGTGCGGTTCTACGAAGAATGCCGTCACCCCCTTGTCTACAACGGCGACATCACAAGCGTTAGCCAGATGCGCAAAATGGAATCGGGCTACCCCAAGCTGGCAGGCATCATGATTGGGCGCGGGATGCTCGCCCGTCCAAGCCTCGCCGCCGAATACAAGGCAGCATCCGACACAAGCGCAGCCAGCATCAGCGAAAGAGACTTGCTAAACAAAATCCTCGAGATGCACGGCAAGCTGTACGAACATGCGCGCAGCACCTACCAAGGCGACAACCAGATTCTCTTGCACATCAAGAGTTTCTGGGAATACCTAGAACCAAGCATTCCCAAGAAAGCCTTCAAGAAAATCGAGAAAGCAGGAAACCAGAGCGAATACGACGCAGCCGTATTGTCGCTCAACATGGAGTAGGCCGATGGAAAGCGTGTACATCGAAATAACGGATTCCTGCAACCTGCGCTGCAGTTTTTGCCCGTGCGGAACGCGCTCACAAAGTGGCGACACCAGCGGAGCCCAGCGCAGCTTCATGCCAACTCCGCTTTTCGAAAAATGCATCACCGAAGCACAAGAAATCGGAGCAAAGAACGTCTTTTTCCATGTCCTCGGCGAACCGACACTGCATCCCGGCTTCGTACATTACCTCAAGAAGTTGGAACAGACGCAGCTCAAGCTGACGCTCACCACCAACGGCACCACCATCGAGCGTACGGGACGCAGCATCCTTGCCAGCCCAGCGGTACGGCAGGTCAATTTTTCGACCCACGCCTACGCAGAACTCCCCCGCGAGGCAGCGGAACGTTACTTGCAGAACGTCCTTGACTTTTGCCAGCTCGCCGCCGTCGAGCGCTCGGACCTCTACATCAATCTGCGCCTGTGGAACGTGGGAGCCACCGAAGCCACGCCCTGGAACCGCTACATGCTCGACCGCATCCGCGAAACGTTCGGAGTCGATGTCACACCGGGGAACTTCTGCAGCCGCCACAAGAGTTTCAGCATCGCAGGGCGAATTTACCTGCACGAAGACACCCGATTTGAATGGCCAGAATTAAGCGAGAATGGCGAGAGGTCTGTTCAAGGAACTTGCCATGCACTGGATACGCACGTGGCCATCTTGCACGACGGACGGGTTGTCGCCTGCTGCTTGGATTACAGCGGGCAAATCACGCTCGGGAACATCCAAGAAACCAACCTCGCCGAAATTATCGAAGCACCCCTCGCCCGCGAACTCCACGAAGGGTTTACACAAAACGAGCTGCGCCACCCATTATGCAAGGCGTGCTCGTATTGCAAAAGATTTTCTCGAAAAAAAACCTAAAGCTGTTCGTCTATCAGCATCAAGATTTTCTGGATAGCAAATTCCGGACTGTATTCCGTATCGCCGCCGGCCGCACGAACATGGCCGCCCCCGCCAAACGTCTTGGCAATGGCGTTCACATCCACGATGTAGTTACTGCGCAAGCTTATCTTGTACTTGCCATTGACCGGATAAAGGAAGACGGCGACTTCCGTGCCACCCACTTCGCGAAGCGTATCGATGACATTGCTCAAGTCGACCGGCAGGACACCGAACTTTTCCATATCCTTCTCGGTCACGATGGAATACACCACCTTGCCATCGAGGCCCATCTTGCAGTTTTCCAGAACAAACCCGGTAATCAGAGTCTGCTTGTAAGTGCGTGTATAGTAGGTTTCGTTCACTATCTTTGCAAAATCGACACCCTTGTCAATCAAGTCGCCCACAACGTTCATGGTCCGCTTGCCCGTACATGAGTACTTAAACGCACCCGTGTCGTGGACAATGCCCAGATAAAGACAGCTAGCCGTTTCGGTGCTGATTTTTTCCTTGTCCATCAAGAAATACAGCGTCTCGCACGTTGAACTGGATTGCGTCTCCAAGAAACACTTTGTACACAAATTCTGCGGATTGCTGACGTGATGGTCTATGTTGCATGTAAACTTTGCGCTTTTGATGCAAGGCACGCCATTCGCTCCGACTCGTTCAAAAGAAGGCGTATCCAGCATGAAGGCGATGTCGCAGCCATTTGCGAAAACATTTTCGGAATACTCAGGCAAAACGATATCGGCGCCCTTGAGGATCCCGTAAGTCTCGGGGAACTTTTCCAAAAAGACCTTGACTTCGACCTGCGGAAAATTATCCTTGACATAATTATAAAGTGCTAGAGCAGAGCCGACGCAATCCCCATCAGGGCGAACATGTCCAAAAATGGCGGCAGTCTTGGCATTTAGCAACATTTCATCGATCATCGTCAACATCCTTTTATAAAAATCCAATATCAAAGATAAAAAAACGGGCCTATAAAATACCGAAGAAGCAAAAATTAACTGAATTAACCTATCTTTCTGTAATGCAAATCACAATTCACGATTTCAGTGGCGTCTATTCCGAGCAGCCTTTCTTGCAGACATTGAGAGATTCGTCACATAATGTAGCCTCAGCATCCGATAATGTCGGCTCCGTCACAGCCGAGAAAAAAACAAAAAAGATCAAATGGCTGGACTGCACACAGATTTCGGGAACAGATTGCTATTGCGACAACGACGCGGTTGCCGTCATTCGCGAACAAATTGCCAAAGCAGGCATCGAAAACGCCGAAGGAATTCATTTTTTTGACAACGGCAACTACCACTATATGAGCAAGATCTGGACCGACATGATCCAAGAGCCTTTCACGCTCGTGGTATTCGACCACCACCCCGATATGCAACCGCCGCGATTCGGCGACATTCTAAGTTGCGGAGGGTGGGTCAAGAAAGCCCTGGACGAAAATAAGTTCATAGACAACGTTATCATTATTGGAGTCGCCGACCATCTGGTGGATGAAATCCGCGAAGAGATTGCTTCGCACCCTTCGGGCGCTCGTAATGACAACCATCAAAACAAGGTCACGTTCATCCGCGAAAGCGAGATAGCAAACATACAGACGAACTCACTGCTCACAGCTCATAGTTCACAGCCCCTCTACATTTCCATCGACAAAGACGCCCTCTCCCATGCCGATGCAGCCACCAACTGGGACCAAGGCTCGCTCAGTCTTGAGCACATGAAAGCTATTATTACCGAAATTGCAAAAGACCGCCGGATTATCGGCGTAGATATTTGTGGGGAGCGTGCCCGCGACTTTGCAGGCGACGAGCACCACTCCATCCAGGAAGCTGATGCGCTAAACGACCGCACAAATCGCGAACTGGTCGAATTTTTTAGAAATCTTCTAATTCCATCCCATGGATAGTGATGTCGTCCAAGTACCATTCTATGGTGGATTTCATGCCTTGAAGAATGCCATCGCCATTCTTGAATTCAATCTTATAAACGCGGTCCTTGGCCTTGGCCCATTCCCCACCGAAGGATTCCAATTCGGAGTACCTTTCGGGAAGTAGGGCATCCGCCCAAATTACATAGCGGGTCCATTCGTCACTCAAACTGAATTCTCCGTAGAAGCCTGCTTTCCAATCGGGATCACTAGACTTTGCAGCAATGGAGTCACTATAGGCTGTGAAAAGCACCAGCCTTATTTTTCCATGTCCCTTGGTCCAGAAGGAAAGTGCTTCCATCTTGGAGAGATCAACATAATCGTCGCCATTACTTAAATTGAGGTTTAAAGCCCAATACGGAGAAACATCTTTTGGCCGGTCAACAACATGCTTCATGTAAAGGCCATCCCCGGAGTGTCCATCCGCAGTCTTGAACGAAGCCATCGTCGCGCTTTCGGAGCGGGTTCCGACTTCGTTGGTCGTCACCACCGTATCGCAAGCCGTTCGGCCCTCGCAGCTATTGTAGAAGTCCCAGTTGAAATTCAAGCCCAAGTCGCTGGACAACTTGCTTTTCGGGAAATCATCCCCAAAGTCTTCAACGATCGTATTTTTCGAGATTGCATCCAGGTCAGGGCGATCGGGAGCGACAAACTTTTCCTTCGGATTGAACAGCGCACGGAGCTTGTGATCCACCCACTTATCCTTTTCAAAATAATACACATAGTAATCGCCACCAAAATTATGCATCGACGTTGCAAAACCAAAATAGTCTGCAATTTGAGTAATGGAGGTCAACCACCTTTCCACACTGGCATCATCCTTGATATAATAAATCGTACCATATTCACCTAGATACACAGGCATGTTGCCATGGGATTTAGACCACAGAGCCACTTGTTCAAAGTCTTTATATATTGCCATTTTTTGGTTATTAGTTCCCTCCCAAGTTTCTTTCCCACAAGAATCAGCAGGCGGGGCACCCGATCCACAATTCGATGCAAATTTATATGGATCATAATAATGGAAACTCGCCATTAAAAGCCCATTCGGGTCATCCAACTGAAGCTCATTCAAATTGTCTTTACTGTAATAATTTCTGCTGCCCACAATAATAACACGAGCCGGATCTATCCCATGAATAATCTGGATAAGGCTATCCACTAAATTATTCCATTGCGTTGCCGTGATATACTCATCCGTAGTGGGTTCATTAGGCAACTCAATAATCAATGAATCCGGAGATATATCTTTCATTTCTTCTATTATCTGCCGATATATCTTTTTTTCGCAAGGTGAAGCCGTCTTGTAAGTATAACTATTAGAAGCCTTATTATTATCCGTCACCCTTTGGCTCATCAGAAGTTCATGTTCATCGACAACAGCAATCATGCCGTTTGCAATGGTATTATCTACAGCCCATCTAACTTGTTTCATATACTCAGGATTTATCAAACATTCAGTTTTTTTCCCTATAAAATGAGTATCCCATCGTATTTGGAAGCGTATATGATCAAAGCCCTTGTCTGCTATCATCTTGAAATGCTTCTTTTCCAATCGGTCGTAATTGCTAGTATCTGTATACAAAGGCCAATCACTCATAAAAATATTGTCGTCGAATTCGCTAAAATTTTCTCTTCCTGAAAAGAACGCCGAAGCATTTATCCCTCGTTTCATCCGCTTCACAAGCTTTTTCGCGAGGCCCGGTACAAGCCCGTGGCGGCCATTATTGCCATCGGCACCATCCACACCGTCCTTGCCGTTCAGAATCACGCCCAGTGTATCCGTGCCGCACACGATTTTGAATCCCGTGCTGTCGCCGCTTTCAAATGCGACTCCCGTACAAGAGGTGCCATCTTCACCATCGGAGCCATCGGAACCATCTTTGCCATTGGTGCCATTTTTTCCGTTAGTACCGTTTGTACCGTTCTTGCCATTCGTTCCGGCTTTGCCTTCGGAACTGCCGTCCACCGCATTCAAGGTGTACCATTTCTCGGAGTAGCACACAAAAACCTTTTGTTTGTCCGTGGTGATGACAAAGGAGCCGTTGATGTCCTCGCCACAAGTGGGCAAGTCCTTTTCGGTCGAGACCATCGTAATCGGGACCTGCTTGACCTCGGTCACCTGAGTCACCTCGGTAACTTCGTCACCGCAGGCGGAAAGCATGGCCAGCGGAATAGCAATAGATGCTGCAAGAGCAAAGCGTGAATGGTTCATAGGGACTCCTGTCTATTTTAAAAATTCTACCGGATTTCCAATTTCTTGAAAGTTTCGTAATGGTCTGCAGTGTAGTAGATTACACAATCTGACTGATACACCAGTCGTTTGGTTCCGCGATTCTTGCCCGAATAGTCAACATCGGCTTCGTGATATGAGCCTTCGGGTAAGGTCGCATGATAATTATTAGGATGCGAGGCATAATTGTCAAAGTTATCGCCGCCTATCATCACGCCAATTGTTGTCCACGGATTAAAATTCCACTTCGAAAATGTGTTTCCCGTTTCGGATTCGTAAAGTTTCTTTCCTGCATTTTTCCCGACATAGTTTGCAGGCAATTTATCAAACTTGCACAAGAACGCTGCCACAGAGTCCTTGGTCGTGTACAGGCCAGATTCCTCTACCGCTTCGTAAATGCTTTTTTTATTTGCGCTAGACGATTCTGCGACACTGCTAGACGAGTTCTTTTCTGAACTAGACGATTTTGCGACACTGCTGGACGACTTCTTTTCCGAACTAGATGATTTTGCAACACTGCTGGACGATTTCTTTTCCGAACTAGACGATTCTGCGACACTGCTGGACGACTTCTTTTTCGAACTAGACGATTTTGCAACACTGTTGGACGATTTCTTTTCCGAACTAGATGATTTTACAACACTGCTCGAAGAAACCTTTTTGACACTAGACGACGAAAAGGCATCATCACCATCGTCAGGCGACACCGACACCGTACAAGCCGCGAAGAAAAACGCAACGAAAGCAGCAAGGAAAAACTTAGAAACACCTTTCTTCATGCTTGAAATATACATTTAAAAGGCAAATGCCGGTCAAACGGCAAAGCAGTCTCCGTCAAAAGAACTATATTATGCCAAAACAAGAGAATCTACTCGATTCTAGCCACTAGATCCTAATCTCTAACCCCTATTTTATATCATGGATATTAACGAACTCGCTCAAAAGCACATCTTGAACCAGCCGCTCTACGTGACCGGCAAGCCCATCGCCTACACCGCCCGCGAATTCGGCCTCGACCCGAAAGACATCGACAAGCTCGCGAGCAACGAGAACCCGTTCGGCCCGAGCCCGAAGGGCATGGAAGAAGCCCGCAAGGCCCTGGAAGAAATCAACCTCTACCCGGATGGCGGCAGCTACGACCTCATCGGAAAGATTGCAGAGTTCCGCGGCGTAAAGCGCGAACAGATTGCCGTGGGTAACGGCAGCAACGAACTTCTGGACATGATCGCCCAGGTATTCCTCGGCCCCGGCACCGAAGCCGTGATGGGCAAGCACAGCTTTGCCGTCTACAAGCTCGCCACCATGGCGATGAACGCAAAGATTATCGAAGTCGACATGCCGGCCCCGGCCTACAACTACGACCTCAAGGCCATGCGCGCCGCCGTGAACGAGAAGACCCGCATCGTGTTCCTCGCGAACCCGAACAACCCGACGGGCTCCGACCTCACCGCCAAGGAAATCATCGACTTCGCCGACAGCCTCCCCGAGACCTGCGTGCTCGTGATGGACGAAGCCTACACCGAATTTATCGAAGACACACCGGAACTCGTTCCGGATTTCAACAGCCGCATCGCCGAGGGCAAGAACATCATCTGCTGCCGTACGTTCAGCAAGATCTATGGTCTCGCAGGACTGCGCGTAGGCTACTGCATCACCCGCCCCGAAATCGTGAACCTCATCAACCGCGTGCGTGAACCGTTCAACGTGAACAGCATCGCCCAGGCCGCTGCAATCGGCGCCATCGACGACCAGGAATACGTGAACAAGGTCCGCGAGCTCAACAAGAAGGGCCTCGACCAGCTCAAGGCCGGCTTCAAGGAACTGGGCCTCGCCTATGTGGACAGCCACGCGAACTTCATCGCCGTCAGCGGTTTCAAGGACCCGATGGACGCGTTCAAGTTCCTGCAGGCCAAAGGCACCATCATCCGCCCGCAGCCTGCAATGGGTGACGTGCTCCGCATTACCGTGGGCACCGAAGCGCAGAACGCAAAATGCCTCAAAAACATCAAGGCATACCTCGGCAAATAACCCGAGAAAAGGCTCACGGAGTCGCACGCGTTATATCCAAGCGCGGCTTTTGCAGCCGTAGCGTAGCAGAAAACCTGGTCCGCGAGGGCCGGGTTTCTTTGCGTGGTAAAATCGTGCGCGACCCCGAATCGCCCGCCTACGAGAACGACCAAATCCTTGTGGACGGCGCGCCCGTCACCGCAAGCGAGTTCGTGTATTTCGCGATGAACAAACCGCGCGGAATCGTCACTACCGCAAGCGACGAGAAGGGCCGCAAGACCGTGATGGACTTGTTCCGCGAGCAATACTCCAAGATGTTCCCCGGCAGGCCCGTACCGCACATATCGCCGGTGGGCCGCCTCGACGCCGCCAGCGAAGGCCTGCTGCTTTTTACGAACGACACCAAGTGGGCCGACGCACTGCTAAACCCGAAAGATTCCGGCTCGGGGGCCGGAATGACGACCCACACCAAAATCTACCGTGTGCAGGTCAAAGGCCACCCCACTGCCGAAGAACTCGGACAAATGGAGGCCGGCTTCAATGTACCGCCCCGCGTCTTCGGCGAGAGCGAAGAGTTCATGCACGCCGAACGCGCATTACTCCACAGCGAAGGCGAAAAGAACTGCTGGCTCGAAATCACGCTATCCGAAGGCAAGAATCGTGAAATCCGCCGCATGCTCGCCCACCTGGGTTATGAAGTCATGCGGCTCATGCGCATCCAGTTCGACAAGTACACACTGGGCAATTTAAAGCCAGGCGAAATCAGGGAAATCAAGCCCCGTTAAAACAGCGCTACTTCCAAGCGGCAGTCAGCGAAATCCCTAGATGGAGGTTATTTATTTCTTCAACAGGGTCGCGTTTCGGGTTCTTCCCTATCCGG
>JAEEGH010003962.1_pt1 | contig 38350 bp, 31 predicted proteins | sample 9134181 | NCBI WGS metagenome assembly JAEEGH01 (sample SAMN16246544, study PRJNA631951) | gut metagenome | biome: gut microbiome; feature: rumen; material: DP-attached | host: Bos | place: Iran: Karaj | collected 2018-10 | reverse complement strand
TTCCCCCTTTGCGCTCGCAATAATCTCGGTTGCGATTCGAATCGCCCCCACAAACAGCAGGAAAATCATGATCACGAGAACCGGAGCATAGGTTCTTTCAAACATTTCCCGCAATACACTTTTTCGAACCAATCGCTTTTTCATTGCTCTTTCTTTTCCTCAAGTTCTCTAATTCTTCGTAAAAGCCACTCAATCTTTGTCTTCGGAACCACTACGCTGAACTCAAACTCCTTCGATTGCACTGCAAATGACTCAAATGCGTCGGCATCATAACCGTTACCCGACACATGAATAATCACATAGTCCTCCGAAACATCCGGATCTTTGGATACGTTCTCGAAACAATGTACCTGCGTAGTCGGCAGGGTTTTCTCCTTAGGATCCGTCGAATTTCTCCGGATGGTATAGACAAAGGCCTCGCCTCTCATAACCGTCATCATAAGTGCCTCATAGAAGGGATAATCCTCCGAAAACGGGTCTTCGATTCTCAGCCAGAAGTTCCCCTCCATATAGCCGTACATCTTATCGAAAAGTTCCCTCTGCTCCGCATCGCCAACCGTATAGAGAAATGCAGCTGCTTCCGAGTGGGCCGGAACCCCGACGTCCGGATAAGTAGAGGCGTTCACGACCGGAACGGCATCGTAAATGATTGTGCCGTCTCCGTCGTCATAAGGAAGAACATACGGTTTCTGCGCTTTCTTCATCCCTCCGGCAAATGTCATAACGTATACTGTCCGTTCCTTCACAGCTATGCCGGACGAAAGTTCCATCAGTCTGTCATAGTCTTTCCGGCTCCAACCGTCCCCCGCTATGAAAGGCTCACTTCCGTAATAGCAGAACAGGCTTTCCGTATCGACATGCGGAAGCATTCCTCCGCCAAATGCCAGAGAGTACTCCGCATTCGGGTCATACGGAACGAGATACTCCTTTCGCGAGTTTTCGGTATACAGAATAAATGTCGCCCTCGGCTGATGATCCTTCGGGTTATGGGAAGAACGGTTTTCCTTCGCGGCTTCGACTCTTCCGACCAGATAGGCAATCGCTTCATCCGATGTGTAAACCCCGCCGTAACGGTCGATTTCCGCCGCGACAACCTTTTCTTTATCCGGGATACGGCTCGCGTTCATTTCCGTAAGCTTAGCCGCACCGAGCCAGCACGCAAAGACTACGATACCGATCAGGGCGTAACGGGCAAGCTCCAGCCGCGGTTTCTCACGGAACATACGGCATAACAGGTATAAAACAAGCAGCAGCACAACCGGAAAGAGAATCACATTTGTCGCGTATTCGCTTCCCAAAAGGAACAGCACGCTGAAAACAAGGATTATCGTCAGAAACGTCGCGCCCGCAAGAAGGATCCTAAACAACCGCTTATTACGGTACTCCGCGCCCGCGTACTCCGCATCGGACTTCGATACGAAATACCGTGAAAGTGCTATCAAACCGACTGCCGCAAGGAAATTGATCAGAACGGCAAGGGAATCAAAGTATGCCTGCGGACCGTCAAATGTGGAAATCCACGACTCGGCCCGCTGCCGGAACACAAGCCTGGTTCTCATCAAAAGGGAATGCCCGATGTCCGCAAACTCCCCGCTTAACGCGGTTACGATTTCCTCATAAAGCGGCATCATCAGATAATATCCGATTCCGAGCGCCGCAAGCATCACGCCCCACGAAACGAAAGAATGCGTCATCTCGCGTACAAGCGACAGCACACCGATCAGGACGAGCCCGATTACGAAGAGATAGACTGCTCTTCGGAAATGGAAGGCGGGCAGATTCAGAACGCTTCCCTGACGGATGAAAAACGGAGCAAGCCGGAGGATAACCGCATTTGCGAGTTCCAAAACCGTCACGTATACGAACAGGTTGACAATTTTAAACAGCGTCGTCGTGTAAAACCATTCCGTTCTGCCGACCGGGAGCGTGAAAAACACCTCACGCTTCCTTGTAAAACGGTAGGCATGCAGGATCACTTCAAGCGTAATCATCTGCACGGCTAAAAGAACCGCGGCGTAAATGACGGTGATGTGAACCGGGGAAATGAAGTAGTCGCTCCGTAACATCCGGTAGACCGAAAACTCGAGCCCGATACCGAGTACCAGAAACAGGATACGGGCAAGCCGCGTGCGACGTATCGCGTCACGTAACAGTGCTTTATTGAGCGGAAGCTTCATTGCTGCCTCCTTCCTCCGTGTCGAAGGAATAGCCGAGCGATTCCATCTCATAGGTAAAGATTTCTTCGAGACCGAGCGGAAGCACCTCGTAAAGCACGGGCTTTCTCTGCTGAATCTTCTCTTCGGTCTGTTCGTCGTAATTCTTAAATACCGCGCGGATGACCTTTCCTTCCTGCTTAAGTGACAGGCAGTTCTCGCCGAGAAGCGCCTCGGCTTCCTCGCGGCTTAACGCCTCGGCAAATGCCATCTGCACCTTTTTCGCATTGGTCTTGATGGCATCGGCTTCATGCGAGAAGACGATGCGTCCGCCGTGCAAAAGCGCCAGCTCGTCGCAGGTATCCTCGAGTTCTCTTAACGAGTGGCTCGTCAGTACCGCCGTTACGCCGCGCTCGCAGATGTCCTCGTAAATCAGTTTCTTAACGGTGTCCCGCATGATCTGGTCCAGTCCGTCAAACGTCTCGTCAAAGAAATAGTACTTCGGCTTACAGGACAGTGCCAGAACGGTTGCCGCCTGACGGCGCATTCCCTTACTGAAGCCCGAAAGCAGTTTCTTTGTGTCAAGCTTTAAAAGTTCTGTCAGCTCGTCGAAACGCGCCCGGTCGAAGTTCGGGTAAAAGGTTTCGTAGAATTTTGCCATACGCTTAAGATTCGAACCCGCCAGAAAGTAAATCTCGTCAGATACGTAGATAAACTGCTCCTTCACCTTCGGGTTGTCGTATACAGGCTCGCCGTCAAAACTCACCTCGCCCGAATCCGGCCGGAATATACCGGTCATAATCCGAAGAAGCGTGCTCTTTCCGGCGCCGTTGCTGCCTACAAGTCCGTACACCTTTCCGTCCGGAATCTCGCAGCTCAGGTTTTCCAGCGCCGTCTGTCCGTCAAATTTCTTCGAAATATTGTTTACCTTAATCATGTTTCCCTGTCCTCCGCTGTTTCGTTCGGTACTTATTCTTTGTTTCCGGCTTTTCCTTTCCGTGCCGGAAGTCTTCCTGCCTTCTTTTATTCGCTTCCCGAAGGAGCTTTCTCATAAAGGTTTTGCACTCTGTCCTTAATCTCCGTAAGAGGAACGTCCGCCCGCTTCATCAGCTCTACCGCCCGCTGAAGCAGTTCCTCCGCTTCCGCGAGGTCTTTCTTTAGGATGGAAGCGCCCTCCTTCGCGACGAACCTTCCAACGCCCGGTACCGAGTACGTAATGCCTCTCCGTTCCAGCTCCAAATAAGCTTTCTGCACGGTGTTCGGGTTGATTCCGAGTTCCACCGACAGGTTCCTTACCGAAGGAATCATGCTGTCCGGCTCCCGTATCCCGAGAACAATCTCCTTTTTAAATGCTTCTACCAGCTGCTCATACACCGGTATCTTACTTTGCTTGTCAATCATCATGGCCTTTTCCTCTTGACACCCTTTGTGCCGTTTCTCTTGTGCTGTTGTTTCTTCCCGTTTATCCGAAAGAAATACTCTCCCCTTTCGAGTGTACTATTCGTATTAGTACACTTAATGTAACATGTCTCTCGTGGTTTGTCAATACCCTTTTTTGCCCTTTTCCGGGCAATTTGTGGTCATTTTTCACGCAGAATCTATGAGACTTCCCACTATTTTTGCGTTATCGATTTTTCGTAGGAAGCGAAGTGTTGGAAATTCATACGAAACAGGCAGTTCAACAAATTTCGTGGGTCAGCGATTCTACCAGTCCTCCTACGAAACCTTTCATTGATTAGATTTCGTATGAAAAAAGCAGACCCGCAATCATACTCTTTTTCAAATAATGATGAAACGGTAGGAGTCACCGCCCAAAAAAAGGGGCCATCGCATTAGTGCGACGGCCCCTGCTGAATCCTTTATCTGTTTTACTGTCCTGTAATCTTCGCCTTACGGGCTTCGAACTCTTCCTTGGTGATGAGTCCTGCGGAAAGTGCCATCTGAAGGGTTTCGATCTTCTTCTTGGTCTCTTCCTCAGCGGTCTGACGGAGCTCTTCCTCGGCACGGCGGTAAGCCTCAACCTCACGGAGAGCCTCGGCTCTTGCTTCCTCATCCTGCTTACGAAGCGCTTCTTCCTGCTCCATAAGGGCTTTCTCTTCTTCGTAGATCTTCCGCTCTTCCGGAGTCATTGCTGCAAGAGCTTCTTCCTCGGCACGACGCTGCTCGGCTTCGATACGGCGCTGTGCTTCCTTCTCACGGCGGCGGGCTTCAAGCTCTGCCTTACGGCGCTCAAGCTCTTCGTTCTTCGCTTTCTCTTCTTCGTCTATGCGAACCTGCTCAGCCTTGGCAGCAGCCTCGGCAGCCTGACGCTTACGAATCTCTTCTTCCTTCTTGGCGGCCTCAGCCTTAGCGGCTTCTGCCTTACGAAGGGCGCTCTCACGAAGCTGCTCGGCTCTGCGGCGTGCTTCTTCCTGAGCTTCCTGAGCCTTACGAACTTCTTCCTCAGCCTTACGGCGTGCTTCCTCAGCAGCCTCGGCAGCTCTTCTGGCCTCTTCTTCTGCCCGCTTCTGAGCTTCTTCTGCAGCCTTCTGTGCCTCTTCGAGCTGACGCTTGATCTCTTCCTGCTTACGGATTTCTTCCTCAGCAGCTCTCTTAGCCTGCTCTTCGGCCTCTCTTGCTTCCTGCTCGGCCTTTTCCTTCGCCTTTATAACTTCGAGCTCGGCAGCACGCTTCTCGGCTGCGATACGCTCTGCTCTTTCCTCTTCCTGACGGCGGCGGGCAGCGGCTTCCTTCGCAACGAGCTCTTCCTCACGACGTCTGCGCTCTGCAGCCTTCTCGGCGGTTTCCTTGTTGTAACGCTCGGTAGCCTTCTGTGCCTCGGCAATCTTAATGGCCTGACGCTCTGCTACACGAACCTGAGCAACTTCGTTATCGGTGAAGGGCTCGGTAAGACGGTCGCAGAACCAAAGCATTGCTGCCGGAAGAATGAACACGATGATGTGCACGCCGGCACCGGTGAAGCGCTCAAGCTCCTTAATACGGAACAGGCTGTCTCCGCCTTCGCTGTATAAAACCATAAGCAGTCCTACAATAACGTTCAGACCGGCAAGCGCCGCCAGAACGATCTTGTCATACTGCATGTTGAAATACTTCTTCTTAATATCCAGTGCAAGGAATGCACCGTAGAACACACCGAGGATTCCTGCGAAGATGGAAGCGCCGACATAAAGCGCGTTCAGCATTCCGGGAACCTTCATGAACATCGAAATTCCGGCGATGATCTGTGTAGCAAAGAAAGCAGCAATACCGAAGCAGGTATACGTCAGATATTTCTGCAGCTGCTCACGGATACCGTAACGTCCGATGAAAATGTAGATGCAGCCTACAACAACAAGAACAAGATATCCGATTCCTCTCAGCTTCGGGAATCCGTATACGCCCTTGCCGCCGGAACCCATTGCACCGATCATGGCCGCAAATGCGAGTATCGCAAGCAGGATACCGCCCAATGCAACTAATTTACATGTCTGTTCTGTCTTTTTGTTCGGATACATACTCCTTGATATCCTCCTTTTGGTTATTCTCCCTGCTTTCGCCGGAAGGCTCCCCTGAGGAAGTCTCCTCCGGGTCATCTTTCTTCTTATTCCGCTCGCCGGACCGTTCACAGAGCGGTCCTTTCAGCTTCTTAACAAGCATCTGTAAGCCGTCAACGAGAAAATCCTTGGAAACGATTCCGCCGCTCCATCCGCCGTAATCCAGTCCGGAAAGATAAAACCGGTCTCCCATATCGGTGGCATTTTCCAAAAGCGGAAGCGACGCTTTCGTAAAAGCGTCGATGAATTCGTCCTCTTCCATCGGAAGGGGCAGGTCTGACATAGCGCGTGACAAACGATTCCAAAACTGCCTTGTGGACTTGCTGCTCCCAATCTTCGGAAGCTCCGTGAACATCTCCCATACATAATGCGTTCCGCGTTCCAAAGGAAGAAGGAACGGCCGTTCTTCATCAAGCTTATCCAGCTCTCCGGCCGCATCCGCAAGCACCGTATACGTATCGTAACAAGGCTCCGCCGGTTCATCGAGCGACCCGTAATGGAGCGCCTCGAACCGGTCAAAATCCCATGCGGGATTCTTCAATTTCTGAACCGCCGTCATTCTCTCGCAGGACTCTCTCTCCAGAATCAGGAGATCCATGTCCAGTTTTCTTCTCGGGTATGACATGCTGACAGTTCTCTCACTTTAATCTCTATACGAAAAATAATATCACGCGTTTGCGGTTTCGTCAACAAATAGGCAGAAAAGTATTGAACTTTTTTAGCGGAAAATGCTATTCTATAATAGCGTAATTCGAAAAATATGAAAGAAAATCCGTCGATTTTCCGGAAATGCTTTAAAAATCGGAACTTTCCGGCGGCTTGAGAACCCTATGAAAACCATCTTACGTTACATGAAACCGTACCGGCGGCGCGTCGCTTTCGGTGTGACTGTCAAATTTTTCGGTTCCATCGGAGAGCTCTTCATTCCCTTCCTCCTCGAGTATATGGTGGACGACATCGTGCCGACGAAGGACCTGAGCCGGGTGCTCTGGTTCGGCGGCGTCATGGTGCTGTGCGCGATTCTTGTCCGTGTGGCAAATGTGAAGGCCAACCAATACGCTTCGTCCATCGCCCGCGACTGCACAAGGGACCTGCGGCATGACCTCTTCTCGGTTACGGTCGGACTTACGGGCTCGCAGTTTGACAGCGTTACGCTGCCGTCGCTCATATCCCGAATGACGGCCGACAGCTACAACGTGCAGAATTTCATCGGCATGATCCAGCGAATGGGTATCCGCGCCCCGATTCTTCTGGTGGGCGGCGTTTTCATGGCGATGCTTCTCGATTGGGAACTCTCTTTAGTGTTCCTTTGCATGGTTCCGCTGATGGCGGGCGTCGTTCTGTTCGTCTCGCGGCACGGAATTCCTTTGTACAGTACGGTGCAGGACAATGTGGACCGGCTCACGAGGATCCTCCGGGAGAACATCACCGGCATCCGCGTCGTCAAGGCTTTGTCTCGCGAAGAGCATGAGAAGACTCGTTACAACAAGGCGAACGATGAGCTGTCCCGCTCCGATTTCCGTGCGGGCGCTACGATGGCTCTTCCGAATCCTCTGATGAACCTGTTCCTTAATATCGGGCTCGTGCTCGTCATCCTGTTCGGTTCCCAGCGCGTCAACAGCGGCGACATGAAGTCCGGCGTTATCATCACGTTTCTGATCTATTTCAATATCATTCTCGGCGCGGTGCTCGGTTTGAACCGTATCTTCATCATGTACACGAAGGCCGGCGCATCCGCAAACCGTATCGGCTCGGTGCTTGAGCTCGGCGATGTCCGCCCCGAGGTGGCGGCGCGCGGACCCCGTGAGGACGTTCCGTTCATCCGCTTCGAGCATGTAAGCTTTACCTATCCGCACCTTAACGAAACTGTGGAATCCGCCGACCGCGAATACGCCGTTTCCGATATCAGCTTTGACTTAAACCGCGGCGAATCTTTAGGAATCATCGGCGCGACGGGCTGCGGCAAGACGACACTTATAAACCTTCTGATGCGCTTCTACGACGTAACCGGCGGGCGCATCCTCGTGGACGGCTACGACGTCCGCTCCTACGAGCTTTCGGAGCTTCGCAGAAAGGTCGGCGTCGTCTTCCAGAACGATATGATCTTCGCCGATACTCTCCGCGAGAATGTTGCCTTCGGCCGGGATATCCCGGATGAGGAAGTTAGAAGCGCCCTTACCGACGCGGGCATCATCACATTTGTCGACAGTCACGCGGAAGGACTTGACTATATGGCAACGAAAGCCGGCGCGAACTTAAGCGGCGGCGAAAAGCAGCGCGTCATCATCGCGCGGGCGCTGTCCGGCAGACCCGAGATCCTGATCCTCGACGATGCTTCAAGCGCGCTTGACTATAAGACCGACGCTGCGCTTCGGCGCGCCATCCGCGAGAACCACAGGGAGTCGACCTGCATTACGATTGCCCAGCGAATCAGCTCCGTCCGGCCATTAACCAAGATTCTCGTCATGGAAGCCGGCGAGACCGTCGGCTACGGCACGCACGAAGAGCTGATGGAGTCCTGCGAAATCTATCAGGACATCTACCGCTCGCAGATGGGAGGTGAAGAATATGCCTCCGCTTAGCAGCAAAACCGACAAACCGAAGGATACAAAGGGCACGCTGATCCGCCTTCTCGGGTATCTCGGACGCTACCGCCTCGGAATCTTCGCAGGCGTAATCCTTTCGCTGACCGCCAACATCTTCGCCCTGATCGGGCCGAAGCTTGCGGGCTCGGCAATCACGGCAATGGAGGGCGGCGCAGGAGCGGTCGACTTCAAGCTCGTATACCGCTATGCGAGTCTGATGCTCCTTCTTTACATCGTTTCGTCCGTCGTCAACTACATGCTGTCATTTTTGATGATGAATATAGGACGCTCCGTGGGACGCAAGCTCCGCGCCGATGTGATGGACAAGCTGATGAAGCTTCCGGTCGGCTATTTCGACACGCACCAGACCGGCGACATCATAAGCCGTGTTTCCTACGATATTGACGTCATCAGCAACTCGCTTTCGACTGACATCACACAGATCCTGTCGTCGATCATCACCGTGACCGGCGCATTTGCCCTGATGCTTTCGATCTACGCGCCGCTCGTCATCGTCGTCGTGGTGATGATTCCCGTGTACATCTGGTACACGCGCTACATGATGCGTAAGACAAGGCCGCTGATGTCCAAGCGTTCCGCGATGTACGGCATGCTGAACGGCTTCTCCGAGGAGATGTTCTCCGGGCAGAAGACGATTCAGGCTTACGCTCACGAGGCGCAGTCCACGGACGCCTTCGATATTCACAATAATAACGCCTGCGACGCCTACTATAAGGCGGATTACCAGGCCGCCAAGATCGGACCGACGGTCGGCTTCTTCACAAACCTTTCGCTGGCGCTTTCCGCGACGGCGGGGTCGGTCTTTTACATGAAGGAAATGATTACCCTCGGCCAGGTTGCCTCGTTCCTTTTATACACCCGCAAATTCTCCGGGCCGATCAACGAGGTCGCCAACATTTCGAACGAAATTCTTTCCTCGCTCGCCGCAGCGGAGCGCGTGTTCCGGCTTCTTAATGAGCCCGAGGAAACCGCCGACGTACCGGGTGCGAAGATGCTCACGGAAGTGGACGGTAACGTGGAACTGAAGGGGATTCATTTTGCGTATGTACCCGAGAAACCGATTCTCACGAACGTCAACCTGAAAGCGGATGCCGGCAAGCTGATAGCGATTGTCGGACCGACCGGCGCCGGCAAGACAACGATCATCAACCTTCTGATGCGCTTCTATGACCCGCAGAGCGGCGAAATCCGCATCGACGGCACCGAGCACAGAAACTACACGATGACCTCGCTCCGCAAGGCCTACGCGATGGTTCTGCAGGACACATGGGTGTTCCACGGAACGATTTACGACAACATCGCCTACGGCCGGAGCGACGCGACCCGCGAGGAAGTAATCGCTGCTGCCAAGGCCGCTCACATCCACAAGTACATCATGTGTCTGCCTAACGGCTATGAGTCGGTAATCACCGAGGACGGCGGCAACATTTCGAAGGGCCAGAAGCAGCTGCTCACGATTGCCCGCGCTATGCTCTATGACGCCAAGATGCTGATCCTCGACGAAGCCACCTCGAACGTCGATACCCGCACGGAACGCCAGATCCAGTCTGCCATGCGAACCCTCATGAAGGACAAGACCTGCTTCGTCATCGCGCACCGTCTCTCGACCATCCGGAACGCCGACCGCATCCTCGTAATCGGCGGCGGAAGCGTCGACGAGCAGGGCACCCACGAGGAGCTCATGGCCAAGAAAGGCGCCTACTACAAGCTCTACATGAGCCAGTGGGAGTAAGCCTCTCGGAGCGCCCGGCTACCCCTCATTACACTGTTATTTTGGAACCGGAAGACGAATTGCTCGCCTCCGGTTCCATCTTTTCGGACAGCTTTTGGAACCAGAAGCCGAATTGCTCGCCTCCGGTTCCATCTTTTCGGACAGCTTTTGGAACCAGAAGCCGAGGGGTCTTCTCTTGGTTCCAGGTTTCCGACGATTCTCTGGAACCAAAAGCAAAATTCGCGTCTTCCGGTTCCAATTTCTTGGTAACTCTTTGGAACTAAACGGGGGTTTTCTTCTTTCGGTTCCAGTTTCCCGTCAACTATTTGGAACCAAAATCAGAATATCCGCCTTCCGGTTCCAGATTAACGGTTATTCCCTGGAACCGAACACAAAGTTACCGTCTTTCAGTTCCAATTACCCATCTGAAGAGTCTTCTCCGGCAATCAAAGGGAGCTGTCGCACGAAGCGACAGCCCCTCTCTTTTCTGAAGTATTAAGCCTGCAGATGTGTAATAAAAAAGGGGCGTCGCTTCGTGCGACAGCCCCTGCTATGTTCTTACTGTGCCGGAGTGACGAGTCCGTCCTCAGCGATTACGATCTTGTTGCCGGAAATCTTCAGCATGTTGTTGATTTCCCGCTCACGGTCCGCGCCGAGGGAGATGGTCGTGGTGACGTTCTTCTGTCTCGCGGGGATGTAATAGAGGTCCACATGCTGCTCGCCGGTCGCGTCGTCTCCGTGAATCCGAAGCTCAATCAGCATCGAGCCCAGATCCTTTTCGTTAAACCAGAAATTGCTGTAGCCGTATACGATCGGTTTGCCGTTATAGAAATCAATGGGATCCGGCTTATGCGAATGTCCGCCGATAATCGCGTCTGCGCCCGCATCGAGATAAAGCTTCGCGGTGTCAATCTGCACCTGCTCGATCTTCTCCTGATAATCCGCGCCCCAGTGCACGATAGCGATAACGAAATCCGCATTGCGCTTTGCCTCGCGGATTGCCTCCACGAACACGGCTTCCTCATTATTCTTGATCTTCGGGTCGTCTCCGATCCGGTAGCACCTAAGAATTCCCGGCGTTGTCTCGGTTGCCATGGGCGTCATAATGTTCTTCTCCGCCCGGCTCGCTGCGACAAATGCAATCGTCTTCCCCTGAATCGTCCGGTATACCGGCGCCTTCGCCTCGTCGAGATTGTATCCCGCTCCGACGTATGCAATTCCCGCATTCTTCAGGGTTTCCATCGTATCGGTAAGCGATACCTCGCCGTAATCATAGGCGTGGTTGTTCGCTAAGATTGCGATATCGACGCCCATCTCGTGGAGCAGACTCACGCGGGAAGGATTGGCGCGGAACGTCCAGGCTTTTCCGGGAAGCGCCGTGCCGCGCGTCGTATACGTGAACTCATTGTTGATGACCGTAAGGTCGGCATCGTTCATAAGCTTCAAAAGCTCGGGAGAGATGCATTTCGTCAGGTCTCCGCCCTCCTGCTCCAGCTTCGTCATCGGAATTCCGCCGTCCTGAAAATTGATGTCTCCGGCGAAGCAAAGCATGATATCATAACTGAGATCCGGCACCTCGGTGGGCGTGGGCGTATCACTCGGCTCATCAACTGGCTTCGTGGCGCCGGTCGGATCATTCTTTACATAGGTCGTCGGGGTTGCTTTCTCCCCGCTCTTCGGTTCCTTGTCCCCGCGGATTATATTGACTATGCAGATAATCGAAATGATGCCGCATATCACTGCGACCGCAAGCAGTATTCTAGGATCCGGCCCCGTTCTTCTGCGTTTTTTCATTGTCTCTCTCCCTGTTGCATTTTCGTATCCGGTATGCGCTCCGGCGCTCTTTGCTCTTACTCGTTTACGCGTTCCAGAGCTCCTTCTGCTCCGTAGCCTGCTCATTCAAAAAGTCCGCAATCTTCGTTAGACCCTCTTCCGTAAACGGAAAATGATACGTCTGCTTCAGGGAATCCTCCGTCTTCTCAAAGCACCACCGGTCCGGATACAGAACGACCTCAAACTGCTTTTCTTCGGTCTCCTCATTCTTCAAAAGCCGGATGCGGTACCGCATTCCCTCAAGGCTCCCGGTTAACGGCTCTTTCTCATAAAACTTGAGCGCCATTAAATCAATTCTTCTGACCATAAACCCTCCGTCAGTCCTCTTCTATGACATGGATTTCCAGATAATCAAACGGAATCGTCTCCGCGAAGCAGTCCTGATTGAACCGCGTCCGCGAATGTGTCTGAAAATCCCGAATATTCGCCTGAAGCCAGATCGGCTTTGCCAGATCCCACTCACGGCACACCTCATCGATGCCGTCGAAGATCTTCCGCGTCCGATTGACGGGCTCCGCATTGCTGACCGTCTTATCCTTAATGAGCCGGCCGGACTTCCACATCTTGCACCACATCCGAAACATACGCATCCTCCGAATCCGCGCTATGCACGGCTTTGATAACGGCTCCGCCGGTTTTTGCGAAACAGCCAGAAGAAAAACGCAAAGAGCGTTCCCGCGACAAATCCGCCGATATGCGCCGCATTATCGATGTTGCTTCCGGAATCCTCAATGACACGGAAGACCATATACGCACCGAAGATGATAAGCCGTATCATCGTCGAATTGTCCCGCTTGTCCCGGTCCACAAACATAAGAAACGCAAGCGCTCCGAGCACACCGTAAACCGCGCCGGACGCTCCGATGCTGTACGCGTTCTCCCCGATCTTCATGTGATAGAAACACGAAGAAAGCGAAGCAATCAGCCCGCTCAGCATATACGTTATCGTGTACCGGATATGTCCCATGCGCTCCTCAAGAGCGCTTCCGACGAACAGAAGCGTCATCATGTTTCCGATGATGTGCTCGTTATCGCTGTGCAGAAACATACAGGTAATCAGGCGGTATATCTGCCTGTCTTCCGTCACGCGGGTCCAGCTGTTGGCTCCGCCGCTGATCATCGGCTCATAAAACTTCTGTTCAAAAAAGAAAACGATTACATTGATCGCAACGAGGGCAAATGTGATGAAGCTCACCCATCTCGTAATTCCCGTCGGCAGTGTCCCCGTGCCGTTATAGCCGGTTGAGTATCTTGCCTTCTTGATCGGATGAACGGTCTGCTCTATGTAAACGCCTGATTTCTGCGCTCCGTTCTCGTTTCGGATATCCGCGCCGAAATGCAGATTCTGCTCGATCATGCTCTTAAGCCCGGCAAATTCCTCCGGCTGATTCTCGTATATCACCAGCCGGCCGTAGGCTTCGTCCACAATCCAGAAGGGCGTTCCCTCTCCGACGGCCCGCGCCTTTTTGATATCCGAGGAAAGAAACAGCGTCAGCATATGAATCGACTGCATGCCGTTTTCGAGGAACATGGACCGGATGGTCTCTCCCTGCGCCCGGTACTGCCCCGCGTCCAAAAGCGTAAGCGCCTGATCCCCGATGATCCATACAAGCGTCGCTATCCCTTCATCCGTACGGTAATAAAGCGACATTCCCTCCGCATGAAGATTCACCGGAAGAAACCCGCGTCCCGGAAGGAACCGCTGCAGTCTGTCTGCCATCGTATCCTTTCGCAATGTTTCCTCCATGCCTCTTCTCCTCACGCGCTTAAGTAATCTGTGCACATCCTGCACGAGACCTTATTGTATCATATTTCGTGTAGAGAATCAACGCATTACGTAGAAAAGGATTGCCCCGACCGACGCGAGGAAGAGCATGCTTCCGCCGAGAAGCGCGCCCTTTCTTCGTTTCGGTTTCGTCACGCGGTACGCGGGTTCGTCGGGTTCTTCCGCCCAGGTGCTCACTTCCGGCAAGGCAGGCGTTTCTTTCATCACCTGCGCAATGGACTGGAATGTACAGTTGTCCCCGTGAGTGAGAACGTGGAAGGCGTACCCGTTGTAGACCGCCTTCTCATCGGCGGTGTTTAAAAAATTGATGAGCCACCCGGAAAGTTCCCGCATCTGCTCGATCAGCGGACAGTGGAATTCCGGATAATAAATCAATTCTACGGTTCCCGTCTGCTCATCAAGAAAAATCGTCTCCGGAAGAATCAGAAAGCCGTCTTCCCGAAGCATAAACTGCTTTGCGTGACGGATGATTCCGAAGATTTCGGTGAAAAGCCGCTCGAATTCCGCACCGGACAGCTTCCGACCGGGCAGCGCCTTGCGAAGGCTTCGCCGGTTTGTGATCCGGTAGCGGTGGTATTTGCCGCCGGAAAGCATCCCCGTCTCCATGGGAAGGAGCCCGGGGATTCGGTTGTATAACAGCATCTCCTCCTCGAAGGTTTCCTCGTTCGGAACCTCCGAAAGAACCAGGTACCGGTCCTCCATGGATTCGATTTCTTTCACTTGCGCCTGCATCTTTCTTTCCTTTCGTTCTGTCTCGTGACGCATGCCCGTGACGCGGTTATTTAATCGGCTTTCGGGCAGACTCCGTTATCCGATGATTTTCCCGAGAAGATTCTGCAGTTTCCCGAGGATTTCCGACAGCCCGCTGATCCGCGTACTTGTATCCCACGCCGCCGTAATCATCCGGTTATCCATCGCGATATCCTGCCCCTGCACGGTAACGCTTGCCTTTCGGTGGAAAAGAGGGGCGTTCCCGTATCGGAACAGGTATTTGACGGCGTCGGCCGCATCGATGGTTATCGTCACGGTAACATCATTCCCCTGTATCTCTGCAAAAACCCCCGTCCCGTATGCAAACCACAGCTTTCCGCGAAGAAGCTCCGCGGCATATTCCTCTATGGCTTCCTCGTCCTTTATCCGAAGCGCGGTCCCGTAATTCTGAAGAATTCCTTCACTGAAAAAGCGTCCGTAATCCGGTTTCGCTTCGCCGAGAGCGGACGACGTGAGACGGTATTGCACGCCCTCCTGTGCGGCGGTCATGGCAATCCGTTCCGCCGTTACAACGTCCCGGTAGAAAAGCGTCTGTCCGATCAGCAGAAGGATAATCATCGTGCAGAGCGGTACGATGAAAGCCGCTTCCACCGTATAGGAGGCCACCAGTGTATCGGTTTCCGCCATGGTATCGAAAGCCGCGGCATCGGAGGCCACCGTAAACTTTCTCATCTTCATCTGCATAACAGTATCCCCGCAAGCACATATTCTCCGGCGGCCAAGAAAGGAAAGAACGGGATCCGGTCCTTCCTTCCGAGCCGCTTAATTACAAGAAGTCCGAGCGATATTACGGAAAGCAGAAAGAAGCTGATGCACAGAATTACGCTGATTGCGGAAAATCCGAGCGCCGCCCCGCTGATTCCGATCATAATCGCGTCCCCTTTTCCGACGGCCTCCTTCGAAAGAACGCTGACAAGAAGAAACAGCGCCCCGACGAGAAGCCCGAAAACCCTTGCCATAAGCGGAATGTTCCGCTCAAAAAGGGCAATCGGAATCACGCCGGCAGCCATTCCGAAAAGAAACCATACCGGAACGCTTTTCTTCCGGATATCCGTTATGCTGCCGGCAGTTGTGACCGCTGCAATATACCAATACATAAACCCCAGCTTCATTCTTCTTTTCCTCCGCATTTGCTGCAAGGGCGGTATCCCTTTTCCACCGCCTCTTCTTCGGAAAGCTCCGATACCTTTCGGAGGAGTTCCTGACAGGAAATCGTTGTATGAAAACGAGTTCCATAGGGCGTAATGTAGTATATCGCTTCGTTCCCCTTATTCCGGCAATATTCACAGGCATAGTATTTGGCGCCGGAAGAGTTTCGGGCGTTCGGAAGCTCCTCGGGCGTAACCTGGCGGATGTCGGGTTTCAGATACGTGCAGTCCCGGAGGCGATGAAACACCGTTCCGTTCTCCGTAACATACACCGTAGTCTTCTCTTCATCTTCCTCTTCGTCGCTTCCGCTCTCGCTTTTCGTTCTTCCCGACCCGGAAAATCCCCTTGCAACAACCTGCTGCTTAACGGGAATCGATCCGATGCCGAACAGCGCATTGTCAAAGACATACGAATAACTGACCAGAATCCGGATATCCATATTGCCGTTATAAAGGGCGGAACCCGAGAAGGAAAACCCCGCGGATCCGTTCCGTATGTGCCTAAGCCAGCTTTCGCCGCCGACCTTCTCCGTCATCTTGGCGGAAAGATATGCTTCCGCGCCGAGCTGCCGGATCAGGGTTCCGATTCCCAAAGAACCGGTTTCTTCCGAATCCGGATCGGAGACCTCCGTCTTCGCCTTGTCAAAAAGTGTCCCGAGCGCCATGACTTCCCCGCCTATGGACGACAGTTCCTTCTGCACCCGCATCTGCACCTGAAGGAACAGAAACAGATTCAGAAAAACAACCACCGCAAAGAAGGACAAGGGGACGACAAATGCCGCTTCGACCGTCATGGATCCTTTTCTCCGCATGGTTATCACCTCCGGTAACCGTTCCCGCCTCGCCCGGAGAGAGAAGGTGAGTGCACAAGGCGGAAGCGGTTGCCGGAGAAGACTCCCTGTTCCCGCCGCCCCGCTCCGGTCCGCTACTACGGACCGGAACCGGCCTGGCAGGATGGTATAATTGGGGAGAACATTAATATCGGCAGGTCCCGGAGGCTTCTATCCTGCGGCTGCCGCCGCCCTCCGAAACCGAAACAGCACTGTATCTTCCGGGAAGCGTTGCCTGAACGGAAACCGCTACCCCGCACAGGCAATCCGAAAGCCGGAAATCCGGATCGTATCCCTCCCGGATTTCCTCCTGAATAAGGTCCATAGACCGATAGACAAGGGAGTCTTCCCCGTGAATCATCAGAAAGAGAAGAAGATAAGTCCCGTACGACGGAGCAACTCCCGTCGCGTCCTCATAAGCTTCCGCTCGCTTCAGGCGCGTTTCTTTGTCCATCGTGGCGATTTCCCCATAGGTGATCTGAAACGAAGCCTTTGTCACAAGAAACGGAACCTTCTTTCCCTTCAGGATTTCGGCCGTTTCCAGCTTGGCGTTCTGCAGCGCCCAGGCAATCAGGATTACATATTGGCAGGCCTTCGTCAGAAACGGTATCGCAATACCGAAGATTTCCGTCGCCGCGGCAAGCGCCTGCGCCCTTTTCTCCGAATTGGTGAATGTGTGAACAATGTTCATCAAAAGCCGGACGCCCAAAATGCAAAGCGCGGCGCGCCGCAAATTATCCGGGTCGTTCTTCTTTCCGAACAGCAGGTATTCGAGCTGATAGTTAAGCACGCCCTCCCCGTCCGTATCGGAATAATCCGAAAAATGCGTCTTCGCATAAGAAACCACAAGCGTTTTCTCAACCAGATCCTCCATGGCTCCTTCGAGAAACTCCGTAAACTCCGACAGCTTCCAGCCGCGAATTACGGAGAAGAGCGTTCCCCCGCCGATATCGGACGCGTTCTCCGGCAGATTGATATCAAACACATCGAACACGCCGGCTCCGACCGAGTTCGACGGCAGTTTTGAAGATTTCAGCTGCTTCACGGACAGATTGTCCGCATCCAGCACTCCCGCCGTGAGTCCGTCGGTAAGGAGATTCTTCAGTTTCTGAAAGAAGCTGTCCTTGACGGTTGTTCCGCGCTTCATTCCCTGATAACGGATTTCCAGTCCGTCAAGGGAATACCCGGCAAGCTCCGCCTCTGCCGCCGAAAGCTGCTCCTCCCAGTTTTCTCCGGAGTTCTCCAGATAATCACCGAGAATCTCCCGGGTTTTCTCCAGTATCCCGAGGTTCTCCGAGAGGCGGTCATGCATTGCCGAGAAATCATAATACGTCTCGGTGTTTCCGATATACTGCTTCATTGCCAAGAGGCTTTCCGACAGCGCCTCCATCCATCCTTCGCTGAGTATCCCCTCATACTCATTAAGCTTGTTCTCATAGTTTGTAAGAAGCGGTTTCACCTCTTCCTGGAGTGTACGCAGTTTTCTTACGGCGGAAACGGCCGACCGTATCTTGGGTATCGTCCAATCCAGGTGAAACAGCATCAGCTCAGCCGTTTCGCCGTCCCATTTTTCGGAGCCGTCTTCGGTGCGGTTTTGCTCAAAGTCCGTCCGTTCTGTCCGCTCTTTTTCAAGCAGCTCGCTGAGATTGACGTAATAAGGCTCCAGATAAAGATATAACGAAAAGGTGTCGAGATGAACCGCTTCTCTTGTCGGTTCGGTGGTTGTCAGGCATTTGGCGAAGAAACGGGAAGGATGGATCTTCCCCTCCTCATCGCAGAGAATTCCCGAAGCGTTCGTCGGAATGCCGTCTAAAAGAGGGATCAGCTCTAACAGGAGCGTGTCCATGGCCGTAAGCTTTTCCTCCGCTTTCGCGCGCTCCTCAAGCATGCGAAGTCCCGGCTCCTGCTCCTTCAGCATGCCGATGGCTTCAAGAAGTTCTTCGACCAAAACCTCCGCGCCGCTTACGGCACCGGCGGAAACCATCTGCCGCCGCATGAACTCGCCGCCGGCGTCGGTCAGGGAATACTTCTTCTCAATGTTAACCGTCAGGTCCTTACACGCGAAGCTGAACCCGGACTCAGTGCTTCCGGAATAACCGTCCGGAAGGTCCGAAAGCGGGTCAAGGCTTCCGGTCAGATATCCGCGGAGCGATTCCGCCGGATCCACCTGATACAGTCCGTAGATATCATACTCATCGAATAACGGCGCGTAATACTCCCCCTGAAGCGATTTCAGCGAAAGCGCAAGGTTGGTCTGCAGCATGGAGACTGCGGCCTCTTGTCTTGCAGACTCCACACTGACCAGTACCAACGATATCAGAAGGAACAGAATAAAGGAAAACAGCACCGTAATCGATCCGGCGGCCCGTTGCCGCCTCATCGTAATATCGCGCCCGAATCGGATTTGATGGAATCGAACGCACTGTTGATAATGGATGTAATCTCGTTTTTGAAAATCAGCACCAGCCCGATGACGATCACGAGAATCAGAATAATTTCCACCACTCCGATTCCGCTCTGGTCCTTGGCAAGGCCTTTCAATGTATCGATTATTCGACGAAACAGTTTTTTCATAACAGTCCCTTTCTCCGGCGGTTAAAAGCTTAAAAACGCCGGTATCATAATGATTGCGAGAATCAGGACGAGAATTCCGGCCATCGGAATCAGAAGCCGTGTCCCCGCCTCTTCTCCTTTCTGCTTCACCCGTTCTTTCCTTTCGGCAAATGCCTCTGCCGCCTCTTTTCGGAGCAGCGGAACAAGGCCGCCGGTTCCCTTCTTCAGGTTCTGCACGAGAACGGAAGAAAGTCTGAGGTAACGGATGTTCCCGCAGTTTCTGCCGAATTCCTCATAAGCCGCAGCTTCGGGAATTCCGGCATTCAGTTTATTTCGCACATTTCGCATTTCTTCGTATACATATCGTGTTTTCTTCTTATCGCGTGCGGACAGATAATCCTCGGTGATCCTGTCCCAGGCGGATCTTAGCGTAAGACCCGCCTGCATCAGTAGCGTAATCTTGCTGACCAGGTCGGGATAATCCTTCAAAAGCTGGTCCTCCCGTTCCTGTCTCATACGTTTCTCTTCGGACCCCCACATACAAAACAGTCCTCCGAGCAACAGAAGGAACAAAACCGCAAACAACCATGGCGTCCTGCTCTTTTTTCTGTAAAATGTTACCCGGGCATCGCCCACATCGGTCGGCAATTCCATGATCGGGTCATAAACCTGGTCTGCGTCTCTTCTCTCGAGTTCTTCATATAACCGTTCCCCTGCGCTTTTCTCCTCGGGACTTTCCCGAAGCACGCGTACCGGAATGTCCAGAAACTCCGTCAACGTTCCGTATTTCAGCTGTACCGTGATCGTAACGATGCTTCCGTCCGGCGCGGCATTAGCGGTATTCACCTTTCCTTCGTAATCCACAATCCTGTAATTCGAAGACATCCACACCAGCTCCACATTCGTTCCCGCAAGCTTCTTCGGAAGATACAGATTCCCCGTGATTTCATCTGCGCAAAGATTCTTCGCGAGTATCTGTTCCGGCAGTTCCCGCTTCGCTTTCTCCCAAGCGGCCTTCACTTCCTCCTCCGAGAAAGTCCGCTCCCGGACCGTGTATTCCATGTCATAACTCTTCCGGTCCATCATAACCCGAAGCTGCACGGTCTCCGTACCGGAAGCCGGCCTCTGAAAGGCATTGATCTTCGTATCGGAGAACGCTCCTCCTGCGGACAGAGCTGCCATAACCGCGGCAAATGCCACGCTGCATCCGAATACGATCAGACCCTGCCGGCATTCCCGCATGAGTCGGGAAAGCAACGGATCTTCATTCACGTAAATCGCGCGGTAGTACTGCTCCTCGCGCTTTGATAACTGAAGCTTCCGTAGCATTTTCCGCTTCCAAAGGCTATACAGATAACCTCCGCACAGGAGTCCCTGCTTCGCCTTCTTAAGCATTCTTCCGTCCGGATTTCCGTGCAGGAACGCAAAGACATATCCGAGTATTATGCAGACGATACCGAGTAACGCCCACAATGCTGCTGCCAGGATAACGGCCATAAACTCACCCACTCCCTCCTCTCATTCAGATATTGATACCATCGGCTCACCACAGTCAGCACAGTACACCATACCTGCCAACGGAAAAACTTCCGACTTTTCCGGAGCAACCCTTGTATCCCTTAAAAGAAGTTCCTGCACAAGGTCAAACTCGCTTTTGGAAATTATGGCTTCGTGCATACCGTCCTCCATCAAATCCTGCAAAACATCGAGCCGTCTTAACGAATCGAAAACATCCTTCTTGGTCTCCCTCCGCTCCCGGATGGTAAGGCTTTCCTTCCGGCAGTGCGCTCTTATGACGTTCTCGATCAGAAGGCGAAGCCCGTTATCATCAAGCTCCGTGGATCCGTCGATCCGTTGAAGAACCAGCGCGCGAAATCGATTCCGCCGCTGTTCCCGGTCCAATATCATCTGTCTACCCCCGTTTATCCGCAACTTGTGCAAATTTTGCACAAGTTCGCTTGCGGTCAAGTTCACCTGCTGCCCACCGCTTACCTGCCCGCCCGGGCTGTTTCCGCGGCCGCCGGACGCAGGCGGTCCGCAAAGCCCCCATGTGCCGCCTGCGCCTCAAGCGCCTTTCTCTTCTCACTGTTTCTGCCCCCGCAGACATAGACGGTGTCGCATTGTAAAAGCAGCTCCTCCGTCCCGTTTGTCCCGAAATCGATGACCAGATTCCGGCAGTTCAGATCGCGGAGCCCGCTGAGAAAGCATTCCGATTCGTTTTCGCGAAACTCCGTCGCGTCTCCGATCCGCGCAACGCCTGCGAAAACCGAGACCCCTGCAATCTGCTTTTCGCAGTAATCCGTATGCTTCACCCACTCCGCGCCGTACTCCTTCAGAAGATACATCAGCTCGCTGACGCCGTCCTCGGCCGCCAGCAGTTCCTTCAATCCCGGCGAATTATCAAGGCAGAGAAACGCGGTTTTTCCTTCCGCCGCAAGCCGCACGGCTTTCCTGTATGCCTCCGTCGTGCACCCGCTGTTTCCTTCCGCGCCGATATATCCGATGACCTGGAAGCCGCCTCCGTTTCCGGACGGCTCGGTCCTCGGTTCCGGTCCCGCAGCCGCCGCAAGAACCCGCTCGGCGATCTCCGAAACCGAACGGAACATGAATACCTCATCCGTACCCTGCGCCTCCGAATCGGTAAGCCATAAAGCCGCATTGAACCGCTTCCGGTTCTTACTTACGAATGCTTCTCTTTCGGCAAATGCCACGTCAGCTAAAAGTACCTTTGCTATCCCTTCCTCCTTCAGGAAGCTTTCTTTTGTTTCAAATCCCGATACGGTCCATTCTCTCGGAAGATATCCGGGAATGGATTCTAAAAGCTGCCTGAGGTACGAAGTTTTCTGACAAATCACGGCGAGTGTTTTCATGTCGGTCGGTGCTCCTTCGTTTTTTGTGCGGCAATCATACGCTCGCCACTGCGCAAAAGTCAACGAAAAAAAGCCCTCTCCGGGCATTTTCGTCACCCACTGCTGTAGTCTAACGAAAACCCCGTCAGGTTGCCTTAGACGAATTGCACAAAGAAATTTTGCGCTCAAAAAAAGGTGCACGAAAACCGCATCCGATTTTTGTGCACCGTGAACAACTCCGCCCCGTTTTTGAACATTCAGATTATTCTGACAATTTTGAGCAAAGAATAACCATTGTTTCGTTTGTTTTCTCTATGGTATAATAGGCATACGATAATACCCGACCGAACAGGAGGTTTATATGATACAGAAATTAAGAGCCCGCATTAATTCGATTTTCGTCGGCAAGGAGGAGGTTGTTGACAACGTTCTGGTATGCCTGCTTGCTGGCGGCCACGTGCTTTTACAGGATGTTCCCGGCGTCGGCAAGACGACGCTTGCGAGAACGCTTGCGGACAGCATCCGCTGCAGCTTCGGACGGATTCAGTTCACGCCCGATACGCTTCCTTCCGATGTTGTCGGCACGACCGTTTACAATATGAAAACCCAGACATTCGACTACCATGAGGGCGTCGTCATGCACCAGATCCTGCTTGCCGACGAGATTAACCGTACCTCGCCCAAGACACAGTCCAGCCTTCTTGAGGCTATGGCGGAGGGCCAGGTCACCGTGGACGGCACCCGCTATCCGCTTCCGGAGCCCTTCATGGTAATCGCGACGCAGAACCCCATCGAATTTGTCGGAACCTATCCGCTTCCCGAGGCACAGCTGGACCGTTTCATGATGTGCCTTTCCGTAGGCTACCCCGCAAAGGAGCAAGAGCTTGTGATGGCCCGGAACTTCCTCGCAGGAGCCGACGCGGAAGCCGCGGAAAGCGTCTGCAAAGCGGAGGACATTCTCCATATGCGTAAGAAGGTCAGTGAAGTGCATATCAGCGAAGGCATCCTTTCCTATATGCAGAACCTCGTTGACCTGACGCGACAGGATTCGAAGCTGCAGCTCGGCGGAAGCCCCCGTGCGCTTCTTGCCTTGGTGCGCGCTTCCCAGGCCAAGGCGTACCTCTCCGGTCGGAACTTCGTGAAGCCCGATGACGTCCGCGACGTCTTCCTTCCCGTTCTGCACCACCGCGTCCTTCTGACCGCGGAAGCAAGAATCGGCGGAGAGACCGGAGACAGCGTTCTTACGGCACTCATGCGCACCGCTAAGATCCCGAAGGAGTGATCCCCGCGGATTCCTCCGGATTCCGAAAGAATGCCCCCGCGTTCTTTCCCTTGATTTCCCTTGAAAGCAGGTATTCTCTTGATACGTAACCGCATTCTCTTTATTGCTCTCTGGATTCTCTCCTTAGTCGGGATTTCCTTCTACGGAGGGCCGATTACGTACGGCTTTTTTATCATGATGACCATGATTCCCGTGCTGTCCTTCGGCTATCTGCTTGCGGTCCGTATGCGATTTTCCATCTATCAGCGGCTGGAAGGCAAGACCTTCGTAAGCAACAATGCGATACCGTATTATTTTACGCTGCAGAACGAGGACCGGTTCGCCTTCGCGTCCGTCCGCGTCTTTTTCTATGCCGACTTTTCGACGGTTCTCGACCTACGGGACGGCGAGGAATACGAACTCCTGCCGGGCGACGAGATCACAAGGGATACCACGCTGATCTGCCGCTACCGGGGCACCTACAAGGTCGGCATCAAATCCGTTATGCTTACGGATTTCCTGCGACTGTTCCGGATCCGCTACAATAACCCCGAACCGCTCGAGGTCACCATCAATCCGCAGGTGTATCATTTTACGGAGCTGAAAAGCTTCAATCTCTCGAGGATTCTGTCCCGCGAATACCCGGCCGGCCGCACCGTTCTGGACCCGACCGTCCGCGACTATGCCCCGGGCGATGACAGGCGCCGCATCCACTGGAAGGCGACGGCCCGCACCGGTAAGCTTATGTCCCGCCTTGAAACCGGTGAAGAGCAGCAGAACATCAGCATTATCCTGAGCACCTGCCGCTATAACAAGAAGCCGGCCGACTACCTGCCGGTTGAGAACCGCATGCTCGAGATTGCCCTCGCGCTGTCCCGTTTCTTCGTATCCGAGAGCATTCCGGTCCGCGCCTATCACCGCGAGGAGGCGCTTGCGGAGACCTCCGTTGGTAGCAATGCTTCCTTTGCGGAATACTATGAAATCCTTTCGAAGACCTTTTTCTTCCCGAACCAGACGGATTCCCGCCTTTTCGAGTCGCTTCGCGGCGCGGAGGCCGTTTTGACCGGGCGGGCGGCCTTCTTGATCCTCGGCAAATGGAACGCCTCCGCGGAAGACTTCGTCCGTCTTCTGAACGCGAACGGCGTCTCGGTTGTCGTGTATATCGTGTCTCAGGCCGCCTCGGACTTCCCCGAGGGACTTTCCTTCCCGCGCACGGAGCTGATTCCGATCGCGCCGGATGCTAAGCTCGAGGAGGTGCTGTGATGATGAATAAGATCGGCCGGTACCTCTATGAATGTGTTCTCGCTGCCCCCCTTAGCGTCGCTGTCCTTCTGTTCTGCTACGCGGACATCGGCCTTAAGGAGCCGACGGTCGGCGTCTGCCTGTACGCGGTATTCTACTGCGGCGCGTGCGCCTTTTTACTGTACCTTAAGGGCAAAGACCGCCTGATTGCCGCGGGCGCCGTTGTCGTGCTTCTCGGGCTTCCCGCCGCCTACGGGCTATTAACCGGAAGCAACACATTCTTCGAAACCCACCTCTACATATGGCTCATCCCCGCGATTTCGGCCATCTGCTTTTTGCTTGGCCTCCTCTGTAAAGAGCTCCGCGCGGTCCGTTATATCGGGGCAGTAGGAATTCTCGGGTTCCTTGTATTCTGCCTGTTCTTCGATTATTATTGCTCGAAGCTCTGCGTCATGCTTCTGCTTACGGTGCTGATCCTTCTGATTGCCGACGAAACGCAGGTGCTGTGGCGGAAAAGCGGACGCACCGACCACGATCTGCACCTCACATACGTCGCACCCTTCGTATACGTATGGCTTCTGTTCTGCATGCTGTTCCCGATCAGCGAAAAGCCTTACACCTGGAATCTCGCCCGGGCAATCTGGAACAAACTAAGCGACATCGGGATCTCGCTTTCGCAGTGGGCGGACAGGAATAACGATGATTTCGACTCCTACCTTCCCGGCTTTTCGGAAAGTTCCCGCGTGCACGGCGGAAACCTGCGGGACGATTCGAAGGTTCTTCTGGTTGTTGAGCCGGTGATGGGAACTCCGATCTCCGTGCGGCTTGCCGGCGAGGTATGCGACACGTTCGACGATATGGAATGGGTGAACACCGCGGAGGAGAACTCCTACGAGCTCGAGTTCGACGTTCTCGAGACCAACCTCGCCATGAATCAGGTGCCGCGCTACGCCGACTATATGCAGGCCGTCGAGCTTAGAGTGACCTACCGGGAATTCACCTCGAAGCACATGTTCCTTCCGGACAAGACCTTTATCCCGAGTTCAAAGCTTCCGGATCTTGAGATTTCCGCGAAGGGCCGGACGGTTCTTTTCGAGAAGAAGAAAGGGCTGAACGACAGTTACGAGGTTGCCGGCTACCGGCTGAACCTTTTACATAACGCTTTCTCCGAGTTCGTGAATACCGCCGGGGAGATCACCGCGGAGGACTGGGCGTGGATTGCGCGCCGCTACGACGTTCCCGTGTACGTGTCCTCTTACGAGAATTTCTTAACTTACCGCGCGAACCTTCGGGCGCGTTACCTGAAGTCCTTCACCCTTTCGGATACCGCTGCCGCCTTCGTTAATGAGGCCGTCGGCGACGCCGTAACGCCGTATGACCGGATGATGCGAATCGGAAAGGCTCTGAATTCCTTCGCCTACACGACATCCCCCGGGAAATTCCCCAAGACGGTGACGGATGCTTCCGGCTTCCTTGATTATTTCCTCACCGAGCAGCGTGGATACTGTACGCATTTCGCGACGGCCATGGTACTGCTTGCGTGGTCGGAAGGGCTGCCCGCACGCTACGTGCACGGCTTCAGCGTAAACTTAAGCGGCCGCGATCCCGTGGACGTTACCGCCGATCAGGCCCACGCCTGGTGCGAGATTTACTTCGAAAACGTCGGCTGGCTTCCCTTCGACGTGACGCCCGGCTTCAATTACGACGGCTACTGGGCAATGAGCGATGAAAAAGATAACCACGGTGTGGACACGCCGGTAAAGGTGACACCCGCCCCGACCTTCGTCCCCGCCCCGCCGGAGGAAAAAACGCCGGTTCCGGTACTTAAGATTCTGCTCCTTGTTCTGCTTGCAATAGCGGCGCTCATCGCATTTACCGCAATTGTCCTGCTTTCGGACCGCGCCGTTACGCTCCGCCGCTTCGCGCGGCTTTCCGACAGGGACAAGGCTCCGGCTCTGTACCGTAGGAACCAGAGGATTCTTTCGTACCTGAAGCTCGGAATCCGGAAAGAGGAAACGCTCACGGAATACCGAAAGCGGATTTCAAAGTCCGTTCCGTACCTGGCAACCGCCTGGATTCCTTTCTACGAGGAATTCCTGTACGGAACACCTTCCGATATGGCTTTCCTTCTGAAAACACTGGAGGCCGGCAACAAGGCGCTTCTTAAGGAATTCAAGGAGAAGAACCCGAAGCGCTACCGCCTGTGCGCTCTCGGCAACCGGCTGATCCGGTAACCTTCTCCGAAACTCCGCAAAATCCTATACCGCCACAAAAACAATACCCTCTCTGCTCCTGACAGAGAGGGTAATTTGCTTTGCCGCCGAAGCGGCAGAAGAAGGAAAACATGAAAAATTATGTTGTTTTTTTCTTTTTGGAACGTCTGCCGAGGACCACGCTCTGAAGCAGAATGAAGAAACAAAGCATGCCGCCGGTTGTGATACTCTGCCACCACGGGTCGTTCAGTCCGCTCGAGACAACGATTTTCTTGATGGTCGTAAGGCTCAGGGTACCGAAGAAGGTACCGATGACGTTACCGACACCGCCGGTAAGAAGGGTACCGCCGATGATGGAGGATGCAATCGCATTCATTTCCATGCCGGCTGCGTTCGTGGCATTTCCCGCCGCTGTATGAAGTAAGAACACGTACCCGGAAATTCCGCTCAGAAGCCCGCAGATGACATAACTCAGAAAACGGGTGCGCTTTACGTTGATTCCGAGCATCAGCGCGCTCTGCTGGTTGCCGCCCATCGCGTAGAAGTTCCGTCCGAGGCGGCCGTACTTCAGAAGAAGGAATACGAGGATGACGACGGCAAGCGCGACAATCACGCCGATTTCCATTTCCGCCGGAATGATGTTGCCGTTCGGAACGCGGTGTCCGAGCCAGCGGATCTTAATCTCCTTGTTGCTGTGCAGTTTGAGGAATCCTTTGTGGGAAACTTTCTGCGGATCTACCGAAAGAATCGTCGTCATTCCTCTTGCAAAGAACATTCCCGCAAGCGTTACGATGAACGGCTGAATCTCGAGGTAACTGATCAGAAAGCCCTGTACGAGTCCGAACGCAAGGCCGATTCCGACCGCAAGCAGAACGGAAAGGAAAATGTTACCGCCCTTATTCAGGTATATCGCGCAGCTCATGACAACTAACGATGTCACGGCGCCGACGCTGATATCGATTCCGCCGCCGATCATGACGATGGTCAGGCCGCAGGACACGATAATCAGACTCGCGTTATCATTTAACATATCGAAAATCTGCTGCGCGCGGAGAAATCCTCCGCCGAGCAGGAGCATCGCCAGCAGATACATGAGGAAAAATATCACGATGGTGATGGTCATCAGAAGCTGGGTATCGGTCAGCGGTTCTTTTCTCTTAAATATCTTTTTCATCATTCTTCCGCTCCTTTCGCCAATCCTTTTCTGCGGTTTTCCGAAAGTCGCGTTATAAAACTGCTGAAGCGTTTCTTCACCACCGGGGAGCCCATGACGACGAGAAGCACGATAACGACGGCCTTATATGCCTTAACATTGGTCGAAGAAACCTTCATCGCGTAAAGCGTGATCGTAAGCGTCTGAATGACGTAGGCGCCGAGAATGCTTCCGCCGATTTTGAACCGGCCGCCGCCGAGGCTGTTTCCGCCGATTGCGACCGCGAGAATGGTATCCATCTCGATATCGAGGAGCAGCGTTTCATGGTTGATGAGGCCGAGCCGCGATACGCCGATGCATCCGGAAACCGATACGCACACGCCGAGAAGCACAAAACTTAAAAGCTTAATCAATGTCGGATTAATGCCGTTCAGCCGCGCCGCCGCGCCGTTAATTCCGACGGACTGCGTGAACAGTTCAAGCGACGTAAAATGGAACAGCAGCTTAAAGAGAATCGCCATCGCCACGACAATGATTACCGGTGTCGGCAGCGGAATTCCCGGTATGAATCCGCCGATTGCGGAAAGGATGGGGCTTGCAATCGTCGGTGTCGCACCGCCGTTAATCCAGTAGGCGATGGAACGTCCGCACGTATACAGAATCAGCGTCGCGATCATCGGCTGAATCCGGAACACTGCGACCAAAGTACCGTTGAAAGCGCCGAACAGCATCGCTACGACGCAGGCGAACACAAATGCGAAAAGCACTGTTCCTCCGTTGACCGTGGGCACAGATTTCAGCACCTTTACGAACACGCTGCCCGCGATGGCGGCAGCCGCGCCGACGCTGATATCCTGTCCGCCGCAGGCCGCCGTTACAAGCGTCATGCCGATGGCCAGAATCGCGAGTTCGCTCGCGCCGTTAATGATGCTGATGATATTGCCGGACAATACGGCGTTTCCGTCGCTGTTATGGGCGATTCCGATTTCGAAAAAGCCCGGGTCGCGAATCAGATTGAATACCGCGAGAATCGCAATCGCGATAATCGGGATGGTCAGCTGTCCGAGCCCGCCGCGAAAGCGTTTTCTGCCGATTTTCTTCATCCCTCTTCACCTCCCGCGATGGTCTTCATTACCTGCGTCTGGTTCAGGTCATTTCCGGTAAGCTCGCCCACAATGTGGCGGTCCCGCATAACAATGAGCCGGCTGCAGGTTCTGAGCATCTCCTCAACCTCGGAGGAGATAAATGTGACGCTCATCCCTTCTTCGGAGAGCTTTCTTACAAGCTTCTGAATCTCCAGTTTGGTTCCCACATCGATGCCTCTTGTCGGCTCGTCGAGAATCAGATACTCGGGGTGCGTCAGAAGCCATCTCGCAAGAATAACCTTCTGCTGGTTTCCGCCCGAGAGGGACCCGACCGGCGTCTCTCTGCTCGCGGTTTTTATGTTAAGGGCCTTTATGTATTCGTCCGCAAAGGCCTCGGATTCACTTCGTCGAATCGGCTTAAAGATTCCGTCCATTACCTGAAGGGCGAGAATAATGTTCTCACGGACGCTTAAGTCCGCGATAATGCCGTCCCGCTTGCGGTCCTCGGCAAGATAGCCGATGCCGTGCTTCATCGCGTCGACCGGACGGGAAATCTTAACCGGTTTTCCTTTGACGGTAACGGTGCCGCCGTTTACTTTGTCGGCGCCGAAGATTGCGCGTACGCTCTCGCTCCGTCCGGAACCGAGAAGCCCCGTAAAGCCGTTGACTTCGCCTTTTCGGATAGTGAAGTCAAATGGCATCGCCTCGGTACTCGACAGTCCCTTCGCCTCATAGAACACTTCCTGTTCCGTGGCTTTCTCTTCCTCGCTGCCGCCAAGGCTACTGAGTTCTTCGAGTTCTTTGCCGATCATCTTCGAAACGAGCTGCACCTGCGGCAGCTCCTCCGTCAGGTATTCACCGACGAGTTCGCCGTTTCGAAGAACCGTGATCCGGTCACTGACCTCATAAACCTGCTCTAAGAAGTGGGTGACAAATATGATCCCTACGCCCTGTCCCCGAAGGTCGCGCATCAGTTTAAAAAGCATCTGCACTTCGTTATCATCCAGGGACGAAGTCGGCTCATCGAGAATCAAAACCTTACACTGCATGTCCACCGCGCGGGCAATGGCAACCATCTGCTGAACCGCAAGGGAACAGTTCCCGAGAAGCTGCGTACTTCTTGCCGGAATCCCGAGCCTTCTAAGAATCTCATCCGCGCGCCTTTCGCGGTCCTTATGCCGAATCAGAAAGCCGCTCTTTCTGCCGATGAACATGTTCTCGGAAACGGTAAGATTCGGGCACAGGGTAATCTCCTGATACACCGTGCTGATTCCGTTGTTCTGGGCATCCTCAGGGGAGCGGATCACGATTTTCTCCCCACCGAGGCGGATTTCCCCGCCGTCCATCTGATATACGCCCGTCAGCACCTTTATAAGGGTTGACTTTCCGGCGCCGTTTTCTCCCATAAGCGCGTGAATTTCCCCGCTGCGAAGCGTAAAATCCACACCGTTTAAGGCAAGAACGCCGGGAAATCTTTTATCAATGCCGCGCATTGTCAGCAAGCATTCTTCCTGCATACCTGTCCTCCGTTTCCATCCATACGGTTTAGAAAAGCGCAGCCGAAGCTGATTTTCTCAGCCCAGCTGCGCCAATTCATCGGATTATGGATTATTCACCCAAACCGTAAGTGTTGATATCATTTTCCGTAAGGGTCGCCGCATCAAAGCCTTTCTCTTCGTTGATAATCAACTTCTGGGAAGGAGCCTTTCCGCTCTTAATCAAATCGCTGATAATCTTTGCCTGGAACGGGCTGCACTGTCCGTCGTAGTTCCATTTGCCCGCAAGGAGCTCACGAAGCGCCCACTTGTTGCAGTCAAATCCCATAACAATTACTTTACCGCCTACACCGTGGGTGATACCGGCTTCGTCAAGCGCCGCAACGGCACCCTTTGCCATACCGTCGTTCTCGGCGTAGATAACGTTGAAGTCTTCACCGCTGTTGATAACGGTTTCAACGATCTTCTTCGCTTCTGCTTCGTCCCAGGCGGCCGTCTGCTGAACAATCTTCTTCATCTTACCGGATGCGAACTGTGCGTCGAGAGCACCGGTACGTCCGATCTGTGCATCAGAGCCCATAGCGCCCTGAATGTGGATTACGTTGTATTCCGGAAGATTCTGCGCAAGAAGCCAGTTCACTGCGGTCTCGCCTTCCTTCGCCATATCGGAAACAACGGCTGCCTCGTAAAGGCTTGCGTCTACATTGATCATACGGTCAAAGAGATAAACCTTAACGCCGGAATCCTTAGCCTTCTTTAAAACGTCATCCCAACCGGTTGTCTCGGCTGCGGAAATCAGAAGGTAATCAACGCCTTCGGTAATGAAGCCCTTCGCCGCCTGAAGCTGCTCGTCATTGCTCTTGCTGTAGAATGTCTTGAGCTCGTAGCCGTTCGCTGCGGAGAAAACGTTCTCCATGTCCTTTACATTTGCTTCGCGGTAGCCGGACTCGGACGGCGGGTTGTTTACAACGCCGATCTTAATCTTTCCGTCTTTCTTGTCTTCCTTGCCGCAAGCAGTTGCCATGCAGCAGACAACAAGGACTGCCACCAGTAACAAAGCTTTTATCTTTCTCATTTTTTGCTATCCTCCTTTTTTGTTGAGGCCTTTACTGACCTTCCGAGATAAAGGATAGCGCATTGCTCTTTCGCAGTAAATCAACGTTCCTTTTGACTTGGTTCAAAATAATACCGCGTTTGGACGGGGTTTCCAAACGCGGTTAAGAATTCTTTTATTCCGGTTGATTTTGATACTGCGCCCGGTATTCGGACGGGGTAATTCCGGTGTTTTTCTTGAAAATGTAACTGAAATAGTGCGAATCGTTGTAGCCGACCTCCCTCGCGATCTGCGAACTCCGCTCGTTCGTGGTCCGGAGCAGTTCCTTCGCCTTGCTTAAGCGAAGATACATCAGGTACTCCGTAAAGGTCTGTCCGGTCTGCTGCGAAAACACCGTCGAGAAGCGGCTTCCGCTCATGCTCACCGCCTTCGCGACATCCGGAAGCATCAGATTCGGATTCGTAAAATGTAACGACATATAGAGCTTCGCTTCGCTGATTACGGCCGGCGTTTTTTCGTCGGCGGGCTCTCCCATTTCACGAACGCCTAAGATGATGGAAGTCTCGTCCGTCCGTTCCACCAGAAGGTGTCTTATATGGCGCGCGGTTTTAAAGCTTCGGAAGATTTCTTCGGGCTTTCCGACAATCTCGCCGATTCCCGCACGGATTTCCGTTGCCCCGGTATGCTCGAGTTCCCGAACCAGGGTGGTGGCAAATGAATATGCCCGCTCCTCCACATCTTCGGCGGTTTCTCCGGAAATCAGGAACCGCGTTCCGACGCGCCCCGGAGACGGAAGCACGGTCCCGCCGGTCCCTTCCGAAAGCTCCGATGCCACGGCCTGCCCCTCACTGATCGGCGTAAAAGCCGCATCGATAACGGTATAGAACGGCGCGGGAACCGCGCCTCCCATGGCGGACAGTTGCCGGAGCACCTCCGGCGCATCCTCCTCGGCCGCTTCGTTGTTGAACAAGGAGCCGACCAGTTTCTCCTTTACGAGCTTGCCGCCGCTCTCCATCCGGGCGCGAAGGCTAGCAGCGTGTTCGAACGTATTCCGCTCCGCTTCAAGCTGAGAACTGACTTTGTCGAGCGCCCCCTTCAGCGCCTCGGAGTTAATCGGCTTTAACAGGTATTCCCGAACGCCTAACTGGATACATTGGCGGGCATACTCAAACTCATCGTATCCGCTTAATACAACCACGCCGATCCATGGCATTTGCGCACGCATAATCCGGCACAATTCAATGCCGTCCATGAAGGGCATGCGGATATCGGTGATCACGATATCCGGGTTGGTGTCACGAATCATCGGCAGTGCCATTTCCCCATCGGGTGCCTCGCCGACAAGCACGTACGGCGTTTCCTCCCATGGGAAGGACTCTCTTATCCCTTCGCGGACCACAATTTCATCATCAACCAGAAACACTTTCATTCTCGTTAATTTCCTCCCTGGTTCTGCACGGAACTTTGAAACTTACCGTCGTTCCGTCCGCACCGCTTTCTATCGTAAGGTCATCCGTCAGGTTATAGTAGAGACGGATTCGCATATTCACATTCACAAGGCCGAAACCGCCGCTCCCCTCGCTGACCGTCGGCTGTCCCTTCTTCATCCGGTCCCTAAGCTCCTGCAGCTGTTCCGAACTCATCCCAAGACCGGTATCCGTTACCGAAAAGAAGAGGAATCCGTCTTGAAGCCTTCCCAAAACCCGAATGGTTCCGCCGCCCCGCTTAATCTTGATTCCGTGATACAGCGCATTTTCCACAAGGGGCTGCAGAAGGAGCTTCAGAATGTAATACTCCCCGATTTCATCCGGAATATCGATTTCGTAATTCATGATATCGCGGTATCTGGTCTGCTGAATCTTCAAATACCCTTCAATATGCTTTTTCTCCTGGCTGATCGGAATCCAGTCGGCACCGGAGGACAGGCTGATTCGGAAGAAATCGCTTAACGCGCTTGTCAGCTGAATGACTTCGTCCTTCTCGCCGGCTTCCGCCTTCCAGACGATGGCATCAAGCGTATTATACAGAAAATGCGGATTGATCTGCGCCTGCAACGTCCGAAGTTCCGCTTTCCGGAGATTTCTCGCGTCCTGGTTGCTTTTCGTCATCATGTCCTGAAGACGGTCCGCCATGGTATTGATCTGAAATGTGAGATTCCGCAATTCGGTTACGTCCGTATCCGCGATTTTTTCATCCAAAGAACCGTCGGCAATTCTTGCCGCCGCCTGCTCCAAACGCTCAATCGGAAGCCTTACGGACGAAGCCGTAGCCTTTACCGTCCGGTTTCTTACCCACAGCGCGAAGATGACAATCAGCCCTTCGGCAACCGCCGAAAGCAAAACGCCGATGCGAAGGCTTAAACTCAGCTTCGCCGTAGAGTTGATTTCCATCGAAATGTACTCATCCAACATGCTGCCGACCAGCGATGCCACACCGCGTACCTCTTCGATAATCGCTTCGTTCTCGACGACCGGCACCTTTGCCTCCACATTGTCCCGGATGCGGTCCACGTAGTTTCCGAGCGTCTGCATGGTCCGTCTTGCAACAATCAGCGACAGGCTGTTTTCCTCGCTCGCCGAAGCCGATATGGAGTCGATGGTATCATTGACATTTCGAATCTTTTCGTAGATGCCGCTTTCCGGAATTGTCTGCCGGCCGCTCACGATGCTCCATGCGCTCTCCGGAATCTCTTCCTTTACAACGGTCTGCAGCTTGGCAGCCGTTTCCATCCGGTCGATGGCATTATGGTACCTGCTTGCATAGTAAAGCATCAGGACCAGGCTGATGATAATCGGGGCCACAAGCAAAAGCACCAGACGGTGGCTCAGATTGCTGATTTGCCCCAATATGCTTTTTTCTTTTCCGACCTTGCTCATTCTTCTGCCTCTGCTCCGGTCTAATAGCCTCGCGGTCCGATTTGGGACACGTCGATTTCGTCACTGAACACCTGCTCCTTCGGATGGATTACCGTCTCCACCTGCTCGCCGTTTTTCAGTTTCAGCGCGGTTTCCATCAGTTCCCTTCCGAGCTTCGGCGTGCACTCCACAACGCAGTTAATCTTGCCTTCTTTTAATACATTAATGGCCTCCTGGCCGCCGTCGATCGAGATAATGATGATATCCTTTCCGGGCGCCAGTCCCGCATTCTCAATCTCCGGAAGCGCGCCGATGGTCATTTCGTCATTATGGGAGAAAACGACGTCAATCGTGTCCCCGTACTTTTCAAGATAGTACCGCATGCATTCCTCGCCGCGGCTTTTAAGGAAATCCCCGTCAATGCTCTCGAGCACGCACATCCGGCTGTCCGCTGCAATCGTATCCATAAATCCGGCCTGGCGCTGCCGCATCGGGGTGGAATTTTCCGTTCCGGTGATTTCCACGATGTTGACCTGCTCAAGCCCTAAACGGTCGGCTTTCCGGATCAGGTATTCCGCCGCCATCACGCCTTCCTTATAAAAATCCGCGCCGATCAGGCAGGTGGTAAGTCCCTCCTGCTCGGTATTGATATCGCGGTCCACGAGAATGACGGGAATCCCCGCGTCCTTCGCCTCTTTGAGCACGTTATCCCAGCCTTCCTCGACAACCGGGGAAAATGCGATGACATCCACCTGATAGGCAATGAACCGCCGGATTGCGGCGATCTGGTTTTCCTGCTTCTGGTTGGCATTTTCAAGCATTAGGCCGATGCCGTATGCCTCCGCCTGCTCCTCGATGTCCTTCGTGTTGCCGATGCGCCACGCGCTCTCGCTTCCGATCTGGCTGAATCCGAGCACCAGCTTCGCATTGCCCGGCTCCTCTTTGCTCTTTCCGCACCCCGTAAGAAGAAGTGCCGCGAAAAGAACACATAATACTATCCGTTTACGCATAAAAATCCCCAATCCTTCTATCCTCTTTTCCGCCATTGTATCATAAGAGCCGATACTTTGAAAAGCATCGGCTCTTACGTTTCTTTAAATTTTTATTTCTTAATCCAATTCGGTCGCGCCGGTATACAGCTCGTAATAGCGTCCCTTCTGCTTAAGCAGATCGTCGTGGTCGCCGCGCTCGATGATTTCGCCGTGCTCGAGAACCATAATCGCGTTGGCATTCCGTACCGTCGACAGACGGTGCGCGATGACGAACGTGGTCCGGTCCTTCATCAAACGGTCCATACCGTGCTCGATGTGACGTTCGGTACGGGTATCGACGGAACTCGTTGCCTCGTCGAGGACGAGAATCGGTGCCTTCGAAAGCGCCGCTCTTGCAATATTCAAAAGCTGTCTCTGGCCCTGCGACAGGTTCGCGCCGTCGCCTTCGAGCTTCGTCTCGTAGCCGTCCGAAAGACGCATGATAAAGCTGTGGGCGCTGGCGGTCTTCGCGGCCGCAATGACCTCCTCATCGGTCGCATCAAGACGACCGTAGCGGATGTTCTCCATAACGGTACCGGAGAACAGGTGCGTATCCTGAAGCACCATGGCGATGTTCTTACGAAGCTCTTCTCTTGCGATATCCTTTACGTTCACGCCGTCGATCGTAATCGTGCCTTCGTCGATGTCATAGAACCGGTTCAGAAGGTTCGTGATCGTCGTCTTACCGGCGCCGGTGGATCCGACAAATGCGATCTTCTGGCCGGGCTTTGCGTAAAGGTTGATATCCTTAAGAACAATCTTATCCGGATTGTAGCCGAAGGTTACATGCTCCATAACGACATGGCCCTTCATGTTGACCATCAGGTCCGCATCCTTTACATCGGGAGCTTCCGGAACCTCGTCCATTACCTCGAAGACACGCTCGGCTCCGGCAAGTGCGGAGAAGAACGTTGCCATTTGCTGCGAAAGCATGTTGATCGGCATCGCGAACTGGCGGGAGTAGGTGGCGAACACCGTAAGACCGCCGGCCGTGATCTTGCCGAAGATCATCAACACGCCGCCGATACCGACGGTAGCCGCGTAGGAAACCTGGGAGGTGTTGCCCATGATCGGTCCGGTCACGCCGCCCCAGAACTGCGCCTTGAACTGCTTGTCGCGCATATCGTCATTCAGCGCGGAGAACTCTTCCACGCAGCACTCCTCGTGATTGAATACCTTAACGACCTTCTGGCCGGTAACCGTTTCCTCGATGTAGCCGTTCACGGCGCCGAGAGCACTCTGCTGCGCGGCGTAATACTTACGGCTCAGCTTTCCGATGGTCAGTCCGCCGAACAGGAGCACGGGGATAAATGCGACGGTCACAAGCGTCAGGATCCAGCTCGTCGTGATCATGAAGACGAACGTTCCGATCAACGTAACGAAGCCGGAAACCAGCTGTGTGAAGGAGTTGTTGATCATGACATCGATATTGTCGATATCGTTCGTGAAACGGGACATGATCTCGCCGGTCTGCCGCGAATCGAAGAACCGTACGGGCAGGCGCTGAAGCTTTGCGAACAGATCGTTACGGATCCGCTCGATCATGCCCTGCGAGATGGAAAGCATCAGGCGGGCCTGCGTGTAGGTCGTGATGACACCGACGCAGTAGATCAGTCCGAGCATGATCAGTGCCACCAAAACGTAGGTCATAACCTTCGCGTCGCCCGGGAAGAACGTCTCCGTGAGGCGGGTTACCCAGTTGTCCGTAACGCCTTCGAAGAACGATCCGTTGCGGGCAAAGTTCGGGTTGACCGCGGCGGTCAGTTTATTGATGATCGGAGCCATAAAGTAACTGCCGACAAGGCTCGTCACGGTTGTTAAAAGCATGCATACAAGAACAAGCGCAAAACGGAGCCGGAAGCCGCGCATATAGGTAAGAAGCCTGGCAATCGTCTTCTTGGCGCTCTTCGGCTTGCCGCCCATCATTCCACGGCCTCTGGGACCGCCCTGCGGGCGCTGTTTGAAGGCGTTCTTCTTGGCAATGCTGTTGTACTGCTGCTGCAGCTGTTCAAGTGATCTTGCCATAACTCACGCCCCCTTTCCCGTCTGCGACTCGTAAATCTCACGGTACTCCGTATTGTCCCGAAGAAGCTGGTCATGCGTACCCATACCCGTGATCACGCCGTCGTCCATAACGATGATCGTATCCGCATCCTGCACGGAGCTGATTCGCTGCGCGATGATCAGCTTGGTTGCCCTTCTGAGATTCTCCGTATACGGATCGGACTCACCGATGATCGGCGCTTCCTTCTCGGAGAAGGCTTTTCTTATCTGCGCCTCGGTCGCCGTATCCACGGCGCTCGTTGAGTCATCGAGGATCAGGATCTTCGGCTTCTTAAGAAGCGCTCTCGCGATACAGAGACGCTGCTTCTGGCCGCCGGACACATTCGCTCCGCCCTGCTCGATTAAGGTGTCGTAACCGTCCTTGAAAGAGGAAACGAATTTGTCGGCCTGCGCATACTCGGCCATGCGCTTAATCTCTTCGGGGGAAGCATTCTCATCACCCCACTGCAGGTTCTCGGTAACGGTACCGGAGAAGAGGGTGTTCTTCTGCAGAACCATCGAAACGCCCTCGCGCAGGTTATAAAGCGAATAATCCCTGACATTGACGCCGTCAACGAGCACTTCGCCCTCGTCGCAGTCGTACAGTCTCGGAATCATCGAAACGAGTGTCGTCTTGCCGCAGCCCGTGGAGCCGATGATGCCGACCGTCGAACCGGCTGGGATATTCAGATTGATATTGTTTAATACTTTCTCTTCGCTGTTCTTATAATAACGGAAGGAAACATTCTTAAAGGTAATCTCGCCGTTCTGAACGGTGAGGTCTTTATGTTTCGCATTTTCATCCGTCAGGTCAAGCTTCTCATCCATGACCTCGCGGATACGCTTTGCGGATGCAAGCGCACGGGAGCTGAACATCAGAAGGAACGTAACCATAACGAGCGAGGAAAGAATCTGCGTTACGTAGGTAAGGAACGCGGAAAGGTCACCGATTTCCATTCTTCCGTCAAGCACCATCGGTCCGCCGATCAGGATAACGGCAATGATCGTTCCGTTCATGAAAAGCGTCATGACCGGAGACATGAAAATCATAACCTTTGCGGCGGAGATTCCGGCCTTCTTCAAATTTCCGTTCGCTTCGCGGAATTTCTTAATCTCAAAATCCTCACGGACGAAGCTCTTGACA